>Ga0116226_10004789_pt1 | contig 12004 bp, 8 predicted proteins | sample S1TSphfallax_FD_89692 | JGI IMG/M metagenome (GOLD analysis project Ga0116226, IMG submission 89692) | Host-associated microbial communities from peat moss isolated from Minnesota, USA - S1T2_Fa - Sphagnum fallax MG | ecosystem: Host-associated > Plants > Peat moss > Unclassified | place: USA... | reverse complement strand
ACCTTGTTGTTGATTGGTTATAATTGGTTCTTTTGAAAGATTATTATTTGTAGATATTTTTTTTGCCCATTCATCAGTAAAAACCTTTTCTGTAAATGTTAATGGACGATAACTATGACTTCCAGTTACAGTAAAATCAAACGGTGGTCCACCAGATGTGACAGTAGTAACAATTGTTGCTAAAAAAATAAACAAAATCGTTTTTTATTAGTTTTATGATCACCATCATCGGCGAACTCATGCTTTGTTCTTTTAATAGAATTTGTGTAAAAATAGAAGAAGAAAAAGTCAATAGAAACCAAAAGAATGTGAAAATTAATCAATCGAACGATTATCTATATTCTTTGATCAATATTGTTATAAAGAAAAAGATGTTTATACACTCCCTGTCATTGTCATACATATACAAAAAAAAATTGTTTGAAAAGAGAATAAAAAAAGTTAATTAAAAATATATCGAGCTCACAGCTTCTTTTTTTTTTGTTTCTTCTTTTTTCAATAAACTTAAAGATGATGAATTGATTTATTATAAAGAAATGAAAGAAAAAATGAATCAGCAGGATGTCTAAAATGTTCTATCTAGTGTTAAAAACAATGTTATAATACTTATAATAGAAGAAGTCAAAAGAAAATAGGAAAAATTTGCACTCAGTTAGTTTTATGGTGATGAGATGTAAATTATTATAATAAGAATAAGAAGAAAAAAAAAATTCAGAATTTTTTACTACACTACCGGCTGGTGTTTGACGTTTTGCCGGTAAAATCATCCGTTTGTTTGAATATAACGATTGGTGCTGATGCTGACCTGATGTGTAGTGAGGGGAATAGACAAAAGAAAAAAATGAATCAGATTAGAAATAAAAAAATCAACAATAACGTACAAGTTTAATCAAGAACAAAAAAAAAGACGAGAGAAAAAAAATGAATTGAAGTGAGATGAAAACTTACGATTTATTGGTGTTTCATAATGATGATTAGTAGTAGTAAATCGATGTAAATCAATATCAGCATCGGGTGGTTTCAATGGAGCTATTTCACGACTCTGCATGACCTATAAATAAAACGAATTATGAATATTCTAATAATCACAATCAAAGAATTATTTTTTTACATTTTTTTTAAATAAAAATCCTTTCATCTGCATTCCAAAGAATTATCAAAGAGAAATAATAATTATGGTTTGCAAGATATAAAATTTATAAACTTTGGTTAGCATTATAAATCAACCATATGGCAAAATAATTAGAGTCATGATTTATCTAACAAAATATTCTTCTCTCGACATGATAAAATTCTGGTTAAACCAATTACGAGATTTTCTTTTAAAACTAGACAAATGACAAAAAAAAGCGTGACAAGCCAAGAAACCTGACTTTTTTTTAATAGCGGATGTCTTGACCGTTTTTATTTTTAATAAGAGATAATTTTATGCGGAAGAAAAAAACAGAAGAAATACTACCATTCTATTAGTCCGGATCTAATAGAAAAACATGTTGTAGTAATTCTATCAGGTCAGAATAAAGAATTTTTTGTAAAAAATCACAAATCAATATGCTCTACAAATAATATTAATATTTGTTCATTAAAAAATCTTTATTCCGTGGAATGAATATAAAAAAATTTCTCAAAAATGTAGGCGGGCGATGTTGCCATCTTTATTTCATGCATCTGTTGTCACAGTAACTAATTTCTTTCCATTATAAAAATATGACTATTTTCACCAGTAAAAAAAAACTATTTTTAAAAAAAGTTCTAAGTTGTTTTCGTTTAAAATGATTAAAATAAAATACAAATATAGATTATTTATTAGAAAACTCCACATAAATTATGTATATATTTTTGTTTTGTGAGTTACTTTTTCCATCAAGTTCAATGTTTCCTGATAGTTAAAACTCATTTCGTCTGCACGCGCATAGGTACATCATCATTCACAATTTCTTCAAACTCAACCACAAAAAAGTGCAATAGCCTAAGGCAAAAAAAAACGAAAAAAAACATCAAATTTTATTGATTTAAAAATATTCGTACGTACTGTCGGTACATGTACAAACATGAATAAAATTCTTTTCTTTTTGTTTCGTTTGAATAAACGTTAGACAACTTACAAAATTTGTTGAAGTACGTGCACGCATAGGTATAATAACGATGACCTTTATTTTTCTAGCTCATTTGAAATGCACGCAAGTGCAGACAACCTTTGATGAAGTAGGGTGATATTTCCTTCTCTTCTTTTTTTTTTTAAATTTCTTCCGTATTTTCTGTTTCTTCTATATCCGGCTTACCAACAACGTAGGCAGACTAGACCAGTAAAAATGATCTTCATCGTCGAACATCAGCATCTTTCATAAAACACGTACACACGTCAAGTTTCCTAGCGGCAATATAGTTGTCACAGGATGACATAAAAGAAGTCGCAAGGTGATGATGATGGTCGTCGTTGTTTTTTTCTTGTTCTTCTTGTTGCTCGTACGCGTTCATTTAATAACATGCATGCACAGTAGTAAAGCAAAGATTTCAATCATCGTTCGTTATGTACTTTTACATATATATAGAAATATCGACGTCGATTATTGTCGCCGGTCGCGTTTTATTTCCTTTTTTTTTCCTACTCTTAGTTGTTGATGATGATGGTAGTCGTATAATGGTTGTTTTTTAACAGTTTGAAGACAAGGAGAAAAAAAGAAACACTTTGATTAATATTTTTTTGTTTTTTATCTGAGAAAACTTCTTTTCTATGGTATATAGATGCATTATTTTGGCTATAAAACTTAATAGACACAACTATTTTTATTTTAGATATGGTTTTTTTTTGTAGCCAAACAGCTGATTTTTAATCTAATATATAGAATAATAAATATGGTCTTTAATACCTTCTTACGATTAGACAAATTCTATAGGCAAATGTAAAAATAATAATATTAATCTATTTGTTCTCATTCAAAACTCTTGAAAAATCTATTAAATCACTCGAACAAAGTATTTAAAAAAAAAAGCTTTCAAGTGTTAATTTCATTATTCGAACTTATTTCTATGAAAAATAAAAAAATGTACTTTGATCAGGAAATCGAAAAAACGTTATGTTAATTAATAAAAAAAAACTTACGACGTCATTTACATTTGTCTTTGTTGTTGATGCTGCCAAAGGCATTGCTAATTGAAGTAATTTATTATTTGTCGGAGCCATTTTTGTTTGAATTGGTGGTGATGATGGTTCAACAGTTGTTATTGGTTGTGGTGTTTGTACTGGAGTATTAACAAGTAAAATAAATTTTGCATCCGGATCATTTATTGTTGTTGAATCACATACTAAACCTGGTGTAATATTACCTTCATCAGTTAATGATGGAAGAGAATTACGTTGTAAACGAAAACGTAATGCATTTAATGCATCATATGATAAATTTTCAATTAATGACAAAAGTAATTTAATTGATTGATTTGTTTCAAGTGTAGATGATGTTATTGGTTTATATGTATTAAAATAACTACAAATAACTGTAAAACATTCGAGAGCTCCATGACGTAATTCTCGACGATTGGATGTTAATAATTGAAGAAAATGTTTAGAAATATTTGATAAATTATCATAAGAATGTTGACGATATTTTAATAATGTTGCTGTCATTATAGCAAGCATTTCAAGTTGAATACGATAATTATAACATTCAAAATTATCATCAATTAATTCATTAAGAATAAATTGAGGTTGAACAAAATTTTCAAGTAATAAAATAAGACTGACACTTAATTTCTATTGAAAAGAAAATATAATATAAGTATTAGTTAAGAAAAGATAGATTTGGTTATATTAAGAATGGACCAAATGTTAATGTTTATTTTGATTTTACCAAAAAAAAATCAAAATAAACATTACTATTCGATGACAAATGAGCAGTTGAATGGTTTCTGTATCCTTGAATAAAATGCTTATAAATCTCAACCTTGAGAATACATCAAGTTATTTTCTAAATAAAACTATCGAAAAACCTACTGCTAACTGTCGATTATTCGATTGTCCATTAAGAAGAATATTTTTAAAAATTGTACAAATAGTTTTATAATTTCTTTTACAATAATTAACTTGTGCATGTTTAATAAGCCAACCAAGACATGTTGATAGAACAAGTTTAATTTTAATTGATAAATCAAGATTTGATGATGTTATATAAGATAAAAGATCTAATATAGCTGTTAAAAATGTATATAATATTTGATAAAATTGTGAATCAGTTGTTATTGATAAATGTTGTGTACGAATAGCTTGTAAATATTTTTCACATGCTTGTTTAAAACGATCAAGATAATTTAAACGATTGGTTTCATTAGCTGATAACCATTTTGAACGCATTAATTCAATAATAGAATAAAAATCTGTACTTTCAGTTGTTATTGTAGTTGTATTCGATGTTTGAGATGGTAATGGAGGTTTTCGAATAGGAAATATATTAAGAGAATCATCGGAATGATTATTTCCATTTAAAAGAGAAGTATTTTTATCTTTTGAATCTTTAATTTGTGTGGCTTGTATTGATGCTCGTGGTGTTTCATCATCATCTTCTAAATCAGTATCAACAATAGGGATTTGTGATTGATCATCTTTTTGTGGTATATAGGTATAATAAGCTCGTCTTAATGTTGGAGAATAAGTTTCAAGATATGTATTTAATAAATCGGAACTTAATATTCGTTTGATATGTTGAATAGAACTAATAAGTATATCATTATATGTTGAACGAAATGTATTATCTTGTAAATATTGAAGAAGAACTTCTAAAATAGGTGATAAATTTTCATATTGATGAGTATTGGTTAATAATTCATTTAAGGATTGAATAGATTTAACACGTAAACGAATATTTGAAGATTTTAAACCATCTTGTGTATAAATAAATAAAAATGTCGAAATATCTTGTGTTATACGAATTTGTTTAATTAAAATTTGATTGGTTAATGATTGGACATCATTTGATGTCGAGGAAAAACATTGAATAATTGCTACAAAAGAAAAATATTGATTTTAGTTTTTTTGTTTTTTTTTTCATAAGTTTCGATGGATTTTAACGAACCTGGAAGATAAATACGTTGATCATAATGATGAATATTTGTTTGAAGTTCAGATAAAAGTGTTAAACAATTATATTGATATTCAGCATTTGTTGTTTGTTGAAGTGTATTTACTAGAGATAATAATACATCATGTCTTTGTGAAACATCAAGTATAGTTGATAAACGATTACGTCGAGAATTTTTACACCAACGATTAACTGTTTGAATTTTATGTTCATTATTTTGATCATGTAAAAGAATATCAATTAATTGACTATCAGTAATAATTAAATCAGGTTTAGTTAAAAGAAATGTATTGGATGAAGATGATGAATTGGAACCCGTTGACATTGTATGAAGTGATGAAGTAAGAGCCATTGATGGCGATCAACATGAATATTCTAAATAAAAGGTTTTCTTTTGTACAATAAATGACTATGTCTAACGACAAACAACATCAATGTTATTTCTATTTCTCAACACCTACTATCCTGTTTGTTCTGCAAACAAAAGAAAAAACAACACGAAAAGAGAAAGAATAATCACTATGATATAACCTTGAATAGATGGTTAGAGATAATTTTACTAGAAAGAAATAAGACCTTCCGAACTCTTGTGTCGGTTAAATAGCAGAAAAAAAATAAATGTATAGTGAAATTTGATCCTTACTCCTTTATGTTTTTTTCTTTTCTTACAAGCCAGGTATTCAGTTTTCTGTTTGTTTCATTAAATACGACAAAAGAGAATAAAAGCACTTTTACGACATGACAGATGTTTGAACCTATAGTGACCGTGGCTAACACCTCCGAAAAGAATTGTAAATCAATAGACAAGTGCTGACCTCTATTTACTCCGAATGCTAGGTCTGTCTATATTTCGGTCATCAGGAAGAATGTGAACCAAACTTGAGTCTATAGTCTATGCTTAATCCATGTTAACTGTAATAGCAAGAGAGTTCTCAATAGATGCCTCTTGTGATCGTATCAGTTTTCATGAAATTATCATTATCTTCTATTCTTATCATCTTACTTAATGATTAGCAAAAAATCAAATGACATTGATTCTGCGTGTTGATATTTTTAGTAACAGAAATGCACAATAGTTAAGTATTAGTTGAGAGCACAACCACATGAACTATAAATTAGTTGTAGATTGAAAAACAAAGATTTGTGATCATATATTGACAAAGAACTTTGCGTGAGACAAATGTCCTAAATCAGCTTGTAAAAAGAATTTTCAAATAAATGTATTTTTTTTTATGTAAAGAATAGAGACAATAATTTGATGAAAGGCGTACTTCTTATAATTATTGTCGATAAGAAAGAAGGAAAGAATAATTTTGTTTTAGAATAAAATTAATGGAATGTTAAGAAGATGAAAAATTATTTTTATTAACTCAAAAAGGACTTTTTTGAAATTGACATATCATGAGCATTTCAAGTGGTGCTTTAATTATATTGAAGGTGCATAGTAGATGATGTGCCATTTGTTCTCGATTGCTACTGTTAATACTATGGCTATATGTTTCGTAAAGAAACAATTTGATTGATGTATAAAAAGGAAGACTCTAAAAGTCAACAAAATAGTAGCGATTAGCAACAATATGGTCAAATGCAATTGAAACAATTGGATTCAATAATAATTTTTTTTTTCAACAATCATTTTGATAAAGACAAACAACGGGTGAGGGGGGTGAGCCCCTCACCCTCATCCTCAAGTACGCGAAGGACTAAATAAATGCTGCGCTTCGCACTGCATTAAAAATGAAAAGTTATCACATATGTCATAATTAAAAAGAAAGCACCGAACGTCTTTTACAATTAGAAAATTTGTCCCGTATGAACATATTGACGATTTCGAAAATTTTGGCAAGAATTAAGAGAATCAATATTTTTAGTTTTCGAAATCCACATTTTCTTATCGATGTTTCTCATAAATAAGTTTTTAATGGCAAAATGATAATAGTTTTCGCAAGCATATATATATTAGTATTGTCGATAAATAACGTTTATTATGGCATCTATACTCGGTTTTTTTATCAATAATAATGCAGGTTTATTTTTATGATATCAAAATATGACAAGATCGTCAAGAAAAAAATACAAAACAAAATGAAGAGAGATAAAGCTTGACTATAAGAAAAAGAACACATCATTTCGCTCGGTTAACAAACACATGGATCAAATCATCGTATAGAGAAAAAAATAAACTTCTCTATTGAATGACTAGATTTAGAAAACTACTATTTATTTTCGTTTTGTCGATTCTTGTTCCGTAGGTTTTGCACCTAACCAACTAAGCAAAAGACCCATTGGAGTAGCTTGTAATGAAAGATTTTCAACAGTATTTTCTACTTTATTTTGTAAACTTGGTTTACGAACTGTTGCATGAACAATAATTACTAAATATCATTGAAATAATTTATCAAAAAACTAGTAGTCAATAAAACTTACATGCTAAGGGAAGAGCAATACCAAGTACAAAAATAAAAACAGTACCGAACATTCTAATCACCATAAAAGCTGCAACAAGAAGAAGTACAAGTACAACAATAGGGCGATCATGTGCAACAGTTTTTAATGCAGTATTTTGTCTTGATGAATAGGCAAAACCAGCTAAGAGTACAGCAAGAACAAGAAGACCAAAAAGAATCGCTATTGGACGAAAAAAACTAAATATAAAAAACTAATCTAAATATACAATAGGCAAGAGAAAAGAAACTTACGCGACTAATAAAAGAAAAGGTACAACAAAAGCCCCATAATTCGCTTGATAATAAATCAAATTTTCAATAACTTGCTTTTGAAGTTCACCAAATTCGCTTGGATTAAATGTTGGTATGTTCCATTCATTACCTCCAATAAATTCACGAATCGAACGAATCTAAATATACAAAAAAAAGAATAATTTTATCATCTGAAAATTCTTATTTTATTCACCGGTGGAATACGAAGTGAATGTTCAAGACTTGACATATTAATTTTTGTTATCTAAAATATAGCATATGACAAACAAGGCAGAAGACAAATACAGGACAAAAGACAAAAGGAAGAAAGTCTATAGTGAAAATGTTTTTTTTTTAATTATCATTTATTCTATCAATGATGGATTACGTAATCCAAGTGCACCAAGAAAAACACCCATTGGTGTTGCTTGAAGACTAAGTTGATCAATTTTATTGGCAACTTTATTTTGAAAATTTCGTGTTCGTAATGTTGCATGAAGAATAATAGCTAAAATAATTCTAATATTATTATCTATTAAAAACAAAGACAAACACAAACCTTGAACTGGTAAGACAATACCAATAAAGAAAATTAATAATTTTCCCATAAAACTTAAAATAAAATATGAAGCACCGAGTAATCCAATAAGAACAATAATTGGTCGATCTTCTTTAGCTGAGCGTAAGAAATATTTAATTGAGTCTAAAGTATTATTACCAACTCTAGCTGATGATGAGATATAAACAAAACCCATTAATAATGCCAAAACAACGGTTAAACCAAAAATAAAATCAACCGGATAATTGAAACTAAAATCAAGAAGTTAAATAGTCAAAAAAAAATCGAATAAATTTTTTCAGCAATAATTTATACCCGACTAAGAGAAATAGAACAGTACCAAAAACGAAATAATTCGTTTGATAGTAAATTAAATTACTAACAATACGATTATTTAATCGTGGAAAATCCGAAAAATTTGGAATACTCCATGTTGCATCAAGAAGAAAATCATTTATTGTACGAAATGGTGTAAAACGTAATTCTTGTGTTGGGAATTGATCTTTTATTTCTTGTTTCAATTGTTGACGCATAATTATCTGAAAAATAGACACATATACATCTAAGATTTCGTCATCATCCCTCATTTTTTTTTTGGAGGGAGGGTAATAACAAAACACAAACAAAGTCATTCGTTTATACAAAATAAATAAAATTTTTGTTACAATGTATCAATTGTCAATGATTCATTATTAACAATAACACCAAGATTATGACGAATTGTTTCCGGTGCTATAACTTGTTCAGGTCCATTTGATGATTTATGTGTTATATCACTAAGATTAAAAAGAACTTTTTCTGCTAAATCATATTCATTCAAAGTTTCATTTGCTTGTTGTTGTTGTGAAGAAGGTATAATTTGATGAATTTTATTCGATGGTTGACATAAACGATCATATTGTGCTTGTCGTAATTGAACTAATAATTTTGCATTTTCATCTAATTTCATATCTAATTGATGTTGAGTATTACTCTGTGATTCGAGTTTTGAAATATGATCTAAACCATTAACAGATGGAACTAAATAATTGAAAAATATGATAAGAAAAATATATTCTAAAAATAACATCTTACTAGTATTTGATTCATGCCGTTTTGTAGTTAAATTTTCATGTTCACCATTGGTTAATACCGATAAAAATCGATCAACATAAGCTAATGCTAAATCTCCTGAATCTTTAACATAATCAATTAATGAAACAGCATATTGTGCTGAAAATTCACTTCCATATGTATGTATTAATAAATCAAGTTCATCTTTCGATATTGAAGTAAATGATGAATCATATTGTGGTGCATGAGATGAAAATGGACCATAATCTAAGAAATATCGTGGTAATAAATGATTCCGTTTTTCACTTTCATTGACAATCGGTGTTGGATGTGGATGATAAGCACTAGCAGATGGAGCACCTGCACTTGATGGCATATTACTTAATTCACCAATAGTAATTGTTCGTGTTTGAGATTGTTGTTGAGATAAATCATCTTGATTTATAAAACGAAGTGATGTTGTACCATTTGTTCGTTGACATGATAATGTATAAGCAGATAATGGACGACGTAAACTTAATTTTTCTCTAGCACATTGTGCAGCTTGTTGTGCTTGAGAAAGAATTTCTTCTGGAGATAATTCTTCATCTTCTTCTTCATCAGCAAGTAATGTTGATAATTTTTCATAATATCTTGGTAATTTTAAGATTAATTTTGATTTACGTTGAGCAGATGATTGATTATTTTCATTTAATGATGTATCCATTTGTTCATGAGAATTAACTAATTGTTCATCATTATTATGATTAGTTGAATCAATATAAAAACCTAATTCACGTTCTGTAAGACGAGAAAAACATTCAACAGTTCGACGAAGATTTAATAATTTATCTTTTGTCATTAATTTTGTTCCTGTTGTTAGAAGTTTTTTAGCGGCTTGCCAATAAATTGTTTCCGGACGATTATATTTCATGGCATTATCACACATGAGTTCAAAATCTGCACGAAATTCAAGAATATTTGAATATTCATCTTGATTAATTTTCTTTTTCATTGTTGAAAAATCCATTGGACGAGTAATTATTTGAGAATAACCAGGTGCAAGCTACAACAAAAACAAAAATCACGATCAAAATTTTTGTTTAGAAAATTTTACCTGATCAGTAACAGGATATTGAAAAAAACCTTCTTTGTCTTTACGTGAAAGTAAACGAAAAAGATAATCAAGACAAATATTTAAATTTGTATTATCATCATTAGAAGATTTTGTTAATGGTCGTTGAATACGTTTTGATCGGTCAGGAACAGATTGATTTTGAGGAAAATGATGTTGATCAGAACTATTTGTTGATGTTTCAGGTTGTTGAGATAATGAATTATCATCATAATCGATTACACCAAGACCAGAATGATTAGATGAATCTTCATTTTCAAATACAGGTTGACCGCCAACACTGAAACGTGGCCGTTTTGCACTGCGACGATTCATGAAACTTGAAGAATAATATCAAAGAGACTCTACAAAAACACCCGGTATTATATTAATTACGTATGTTTTTTTTCCTATGTATTTATTGACACATTCGACTTTGGTCGAAAAACAAATGATATACGGCTATTGATTGGTTATATGGAAAACAAAGATGTCTTTAAGTACTAAATATATTCGGTTAATTCAACCAGTTAAAAAAATTATAAATTTATTGACAAAATAAAAATAGCATGATGTTTAGTAAAGAAAAAAATTTTTTTTTCTAGCTCCACTACAGATGGCGCCACACAATAGTAAGGATATGGTTCGTTTAAAAATCAATCCGGTTTCTTTTCTGTAGTCAATTGATTACATATTTCTTGCAAAGGTTATCATCTAACTTGAACTTTTTAAACACTGATTTCATCATCTATTTACGAGTTCAAGCTACCGAATAGAATCTATTAGATCAAAGAAAGACTAAATGCGCGTGGATGGTATCTTTATCTATTCATGCACGCGAAACGGTAACGCCTGGCTCTTTTTTATTCTTTAACAAAACAATTTGCAGGTGAGCGAAACACGAGAAAAGAAAAATCGATCGATGGCGCCGCCTTATTCACCCTTATCTGATAGATTTCATTTGCGTTTGTCGTGGGCGGTACTATGTCAAAAGAAAAAAGAAACAGCAAATAAAAATTAATTTCATTGGATCTATCTAATAAAGATGAGCAGCGTGATTTATGATCTCTGTCTTCGTTTGAATACGAAGAACAAACAAGCAACATGTTCATATTTTGATCTCTATCACACATATTTAATAAATAGGAAAAAAAAATATTCAATTTAACGGATCATTTTCAAATAAGTGTTGACTTTGGATTCTTTTTTATTTGTATACTTGACAAGAAACTAGGCCAATAATGAGGAATTTCTTCTTTTTGACGTAAGTCAACTCATAAAAATGATTATACATATATTCTTTTTATTATTCAAGGACTGTCACCAAATTTTTTCTGTTTGATCTCTTTTTGTAAGATGCAATCGAGCAGTAACAACATAACACATGTCATTGCGCGTGTGAATCTTTTGATTGAAATATGTAACGACTCTTGACTAAACGTGTTAATCATAGAAACTCTCTTTCTTCTTTGCTTATTATTATGATATTCATTTGTATGATCACTCTTGAGAATTTGATGCGCATGTT
>Ga0116226_10004788_pt1 | contig 12005 bp, 10 predicted proteins | sample S1TSphfallax_FD_89692 | JGI IMG/M metagenome (GOLD analysis project Ga0116226, IMG submission 89692) | Host-associated microbial communities from peat moss isolated from Minnesota, USA - S1T2_Fa - Sphagnum fallax MG | ecosystem: Host-associated > Plants > Peat moss > Unclassified | place: USA... | reverse complement strand
GCCGATGACCGGGCGGCACAACCTTTTGAACTCCCTGGCCGCTATCGCCGTGGCCCGCGAGCTCGGCGTCTCTGCGGAGGCGATCCGGGCGGGTCTTGCGGGTTTCGGCGGAGTGAAGCGGCGCTTCACCACCACCGGCGTAGCGAACGGCGTGCGCGTGGTGGACGACTACGGCCACCACCCGGTGGAGATCGCCGCCGTCCTGAAGGCGGCGCGAGAAGTTCAGAACGATGGCGGCGGCAAGGTGATCGCCGTGGTCCAGCCTCACCGCTACACGCGCTTGCACGACCTATTCGACGAGTTCTGCAGCTGCTTCAACGACGCCGACGCGGTGTTCGTCGCCGATGTCTACGCCGCCGGCGAGCCGCCCATCGAGGGCGTGGATAAGGACCACCTCGTTGCGGGCCTTCGCCGCTTCGGCCACCGCAACGTGGCGGCGCTGGAGGGGCCCGCGGATCTGGCGAACGTCGTGAAGGCTGAAGCCAAGGCGGGCGATCTCGTGGTCTGCCTCGGCGCCGGCGACATCACCGCCTGGGCCTACGCCTTGCCGAAGCAGCTGGAGGCGTTGGCGTGACCCTCGCCGGCGGATGTCAGTGCGGCGCGGTGCGCTACGTCCTGCACGCCGAGCCCAAGAGCACCTTCTGCCATTGCCGCATGTGCCAAAAGGCGACCGGCGGGGTGTTCGCCGCCCTTTGCATGGTCACAAAGGCCGACCTCGAATGGACCAAGGTCGAGCCGGCCTATTACGCGTCGTCCACTGTGGCCAAACGCGGCTTCTGCCCCACCTGCGGAACGCCCCTGACCTTCGCCTATGACGACAAGGACCGCATCGAAGTCACCACCGGCAGCTTGGACGACCCGGCCGCCGTCGGCCTGGTCGAGCATTTCGGCGTGGAGTCGAAGATGCCGTGGCTGAAACTCTGCGACGGCTTGCCCGAGCGGCGCACGCAGGACGTCAAGGGCTCGCCGGTACACGGGCCGGACTTCGCGTCCAACCAGGCGAGCGAGCAATGAAGAGCGCACATTCCCTTCCCCCTCGAGGGGGGAAGGGTCAGGGATGGGGGTGCTCACACCAAGGTTTCCGGAAGAACGCGGGGGGCGCCTCCGGAGAATTCTGCACATACGCCGGGGGCCTCGCCCCCATCCCCGGCCGTCCCCCCCTCGAGGGGGAAGGGTGATGTGGCGCGACCGCCTTCCGGCAGTTCAGGGCCGCATTGTCCTTGATGCGCCGCTCGCGCCCTACACCTGGTTGCGCGTGGGCGGGCCGGCGGACGTCCTGTTCCTACCGAAAGACGAGGCCGACCTGCAGGCCTTCTTAAAAGCCCTCGATCCAGGCGTTCCGGTCATGGCCCTCGGCGTCGGCTCCAACACGCTCGTGCGCGACGGGGGCGTTGAGGGTGTGGTGATCCGCCTTGGCAAGGCTTTCGCCGAGATCAAGTCCATGGCCGACCCTACGATCTACGCCGGCGCGGCGGCGCTGGACGCCCAGGTGGCCAAGGCCGCGGCGGAGGCGGGGATCGCGGGGCTGGAGTTCTATACCGGCGTGCCGGGAACCATCGGCGGCGCCTGTGTGATGAACGCCGGCTGCTACGGCGCCGAGACCAAGGATGTGCTGGTCGAAGCCTATGCCGTCACGCGAGCCGGCGAGCGGGTGATCCTGTCGAACGCTGAGATGGGCTTCAGCTATCGCAAGGCTGCTGCTGCCGCGAAGGACGGCGTCGAGGGCCTGATCTTCACCGGCGCCCTCTATCGCGGGATTGCGGACGAGGCGGCGGAAATCCTCGACCGCATGGGCGCGATCACCGCCCGCCGCGAGGCCGCCCAGCCCATCCGCGAGAAGACCGGCGGCTCCACCTTCAAAAACCCCGAAGGCTCGAACGGTGAAAAACTCTCGGCCTGGAGGCTGGTGGATGAGGCGGGCTGGCGGGGCAAGCTGTTCAAGGCGACGGGCGGCGGCGCCATGTTCTCGCCCCAGCACGCCAACTTCCTCATCAACCCCGGCGAAGCGACCGCCGCCGATCTCGAAGGCCTCGGCGAAGCGGTGCGCGCCGACGTGAAAGCCAAGTTCGGGATCGAGCTGAACTGGGAAGTAAAGCGGGTCGGCCGACCGTAAGCGCGCTGCGCCGTTCTGGGCGAACTTTAACCCTACCATTCCCCTTGAGCGCGAACCTATTGAACAAAAAAGAAAATTTGTGAGACTTTGTGGCCCGGTTATTGCACCTACGCTGAGCATGTCGCGTTAGGTGCGCGACATCTGACGGCGTTTTATTCTCGGAGCGGGCCATGACCCTGAAGATGCTTGCGGCTGTCGCCGCTGCGACGACCATGCTGGCGACGGGCGCGGCCCAGGCGCAGGATAACGGCACGCCGCCCTATGCCGGGTCGGGCGCTTACGGCTATGGCGGCTATAGCGGCGCCAGCTGCGGCGGCTTCACCATCGCCGGCATTCGCGCAGGCGTCACCTTGCTCGGCTTCGACCTCGGCGCCGGCACGCGCTTCAGCTTTGGCGGCGGTGGTTGCGGCGGCGGTGGCGGCGGGTATGCGCCGGCGCCCGTATCGAGTTACGCGCCCCCCCCGCCGGCCTCTGGCGGCGGCTATTATAATCAGGCCGGCGGCGGCTATCCGCCGCCTTACGCCTATCAGCAGCAATACGCCGCGCCCGCCTACGGTTCTGGCGGCGCGCCTTGCGGCTGCGGTGGCGGCTACTAGGGCGTGGCGTATCAGCCATACTGATAAAGTTAAGCTAAGAACGGCTTAATAGACGGCCCTGCGCTAACGGCCCGTCAACCATGATGAAGACATGTGTCAGGCTCCGGAGCCCCTCATGTCTTCACCGCAGAAATTTCCGCCTCTGCATGGCCGCCACGTCGCGGTTCTGATGGGGGGCCTGTCGTCCGAGCGTGAGGTCAGCCTCGTGTCCGGGGCGGCGTGCGCCGAGGCGCTGGAGAAGGTCGGCGCCAAGGTCACCCGCGTCGATGCCGGGCGCGATCTCGCCGAGGTCCTGACCCGGCTGAAGCCCGACGTGGCCTTCAACGCCCTACATGGCGAATGGGGCGAGGACGGCTGCGTTCAGGGCGTGCTCGAAACCCTCGCCATCCCCTACACCCACTCCGGCGTCCTCGCCTCCGCCCTCGCCATGGACAAGGCTAAGGCCAAGGCGGTGTTGGCGGCGGCAGGGGTGAAGGTGCCCGGCGGCGGCCTCTATGACCGCCATCTCGCCGCCCGTGAGCACGTGATGGCCCCACCCTATGTGGTGAAGCCCAACGCCCAGGGCTCCTCCGTCGGCGTGTTTCTGGTGTTCGAGGGCGCCAATCGCCCGCCGCAGGAGCTCGCCGCCGAGGACTGGATCCTCGGGGACCAGGTTATGATCGAGCCCTATATCGCCGGAAAGGAGCTGGCGGTGGCGGTGATGGACCGGGGCGTCGGCGGCAAAGGGGCCCTCGGGGTCACCGACATCCAGCCCCGCACCGGCTTCTACGACTACGAAGCCAAATACGGCGAGGGCGGGTCGATCCATGTGATCCCGGCCGAAATACCTAAGGCCGCCTACGACCTCGCCTTGCAGATGGCCGAGAAGGCCCACGCCGCCCTTGGTTGCCGGGGCGTTACCCGATCCGACTTCCGTTATGACGACATTAAGGACGATCTGGTTCTTCTGGAGGTGAACACCCAGCCTGGCATGACGCCGACCTCTCTCGCACCCGAGCAGGCGGCGCACGCGGGGGTGGGCTTTGAACAACTGGTGCTCTGGATGGTGGAAGACGCTTCATGCCGGCGGTGATGCGCGGCGCGCAGCAAGGCGGACGCGGCAAGGGCGGTGCGCGAAGCGCGGCGCGGGCCGCCTATTCGCCGGCCAAGCTGAAGAGCGCCGGCGCCGTCGGCCTCGATCCCCGCGCGGCGGTGTGGGGGGCAGCCGGCCTTTTGTGCCTCGTGCTGCTGCTCACCATGTTCACCGGTGGTCGGCTCGGCATGCTCACGGGCCGCATCGGCGAGACGATCGACGGCGAGTTCGCCCATTTGGGCTTCAAGGTGAGGACCGTCACCGTGCAGGGCGGCACCGAATTCTCGACCCCCTACATCCTGCGCGCGGCTGGGCTCAGCGACGGGCAGCCGATCCTCGGCGTCGATCTCGAAGCCCTGCGCGAGCGGGTGGAGCAGGTGGGTTGGATCAAGTCCGCCAAGGTCATCCGCCTTTTACCCGACACCATGGTCATCGCCGTGACCGAACGCCCCCGCCTCGCGGTCTGGCAGCACGGCGGAGAAAATAGCGTGGTCGACAAGGACGGCCAGATCATCCCCGAAGCCGACGCCGGCCTGTTCGCCGACCTGCCGCTGATCGTCGGCGAGGGCGCCAACGAGGCCGCCCCGGCGATCCTGCCGGAAGTGGCGGCGCGCCCGGCGCTGCTGGCCAAGCTGGAAGCGCTGGTCCGCGTGGACGGACGTCGCTGGGATCTACGGCTGAAGGACGGCGGCATCATCCAGCTTCCGGCCATGAAGGAGGATTCGGCGCTGATCGAATTCGATCAGCTCGACCAGAAATCGCATCTTTTGGAGACGGGGTTCGAGCGGGTGGACCTGCGCGATCCGGACATGATCACCGTGCGGCCGCGAACGGCCGCCGCTGCGGCGGCGCAACAAGTCGCCGCCGCTCAAGACGTCGCGGGGGCGGCGAAGTCAGGACTTTAAGTATCTACCGGCGTCGCAAAAAGCGGTCGCTGAGTTGAGTAGGCTAGAAGGGTTTGGAGGGGTTTATGTCGCGTTTTGACGACCGTAAGGGCACGAAGGATGGGCGCACCATCGATGGCTTGAAGACGCTGGGCCGCGCCCCGGTGATCGCCGCCGTCGATCTCGGCGCCTCCAAGATCGGCTGCTTCATCATGAAGGGTGACGGGGTCAAGCGCGACACCCGTATGATCGAGGTGGCGGGGGTGGCCCATGTGCGCTCCCGCGGGGTGCGCGCCGGCGCCATCGTCGATGTGGAGGAAGCCTCCCAGGCTCTCGCCCAGGCGGTGGAGCGGGCCGAGGCCATGGCCGGCGTCCGCGTCTCCGGCGTCACGCTCACCACCGCCGGCGGCCAGCTGATGAGCCAGCGCGTGCACGCCCAGGTCTCCATCGGGGCCAAGCCCATCGCCGATCATGACCTTTCCCGCGCCATCCAGATGGCCCTCGCCCAGACCCACTTCCCCGGCCGTCGCCCCATCCACCTTCTGCCCATCGCCTGGAGCGTCGACGGCCAGCGCGGGCTGCGCGACCCCCGCGGCGGCTTCGGTCGCGTGCTGGGGCTGGACCTTCTAGTGGTCTCCATGGGTGAAACCGCCTTCGCCACCCTCAGCCATTGCGTGGAGTTGGCGCACCTCTCCCTCGAAGGCCTGGTGGCCGCGCCCTTCGCCTCGGCGCTGGCGGCTCTTGAAGAGGACGAGATGGACCTCGGCGCCATCTGCATCGACATGGGCGGCGGCTCGACCTCGGTGGCGGTGTTCTCCGGCGGCTCCTTGCTGCACGTGGACAGCCTGGCCGTCGGCGGCCATCACGTGACGGCGGACATCGCCCGCGGCCTCTCCACCACCATCGCCGGCGCCGAGCGGATCAAAACCTTGCACGGCTCGGCCATCGCCTCGGCCAACGAGGATCGTGAGATGATCGAAGCGCCGCCGCGGGGCGATGATCCGGGCGCGGGACCCGTAATCGCGCCCCGTTCCTTGCTCAAGGGCGTGATCGCGCCTCGCGTGGAGGAGACCTTGGAATTGCTGCGCGAGCGGCTGAAAGCCTCCGGCTGCCCCATTGACGCTTCCGCAGGCGTGGTGCTGACCGGCGGCGCCTCGGAACTAACCGGGGTGCGCGAGCTGGCCGTGCGCGTCTTCGACCGCTCCGTGCGCCTTGGTCGCCCTCGGCGCGCGCCGCACCTGGCCGACGCCGCGTCGGGGCCGGCCTTCTCCGCAGCCGCAGGGGTGCTTCACCGCGCCGCCTTCGGTCCGCGCGAAGCTGTGGCTCAGCGCGCCCTCGCCATGACGCGTCCGCAGGTTCAGCATGCCCCGGTCGATCCGCGCGCCAACCCCATCGTCAAGGCGGCGGGCTGGCTGCGGGCAAACCTCTGACTCGGCCGTGTTCTGAACGATAGGACCCAGACCGACGTAGGAGAACATTGCGCGCTCCGCGCGCGTTGGCGGCGTTCTTCCCTGCGTTGGCTTTGCGCCGTGTCGTCTGTGGTTCAAGCCGGTCAAGCGGCGTTTTGGCTGGGAAAAAAGGGCTGGTCGCCGCACTGTCAAAGCGTCGGGCCGACGACGCCTTCGCTGAGTCGCCTTGACGCATTCCGCCGAATCAAATGGCGGGAGATAAAAGGGAAAATCTCAACCGAATCAGCAAAATCGCCCGTGCTCCGCTGGACGGGCCGCCGACTCGGCGTAATCAGGTTAACTACGGCTTAAGGATAACAGCTTCTTATCGGTGTAGCCCGAGGTCCCCCAGAATGGGTCAGGCGCGGGTTCGATCGGAAGGCATCCGGCTAGGATATGAAGCCCATGGCGATCAATCTCTCGGCGCCCCGCGCCACCGAACTGAAGCCCCGCATCGTCGTTTTCGGCGTGGGCGGCGCCGGCGGGAACGCCGTGAACAATATGATCGAGGCCGAGCTCGAAGGCGTCGAGTTCGTTGTGGCCAACACCGACGCGCAACAGCTGCAGTTCTCCCGTACCGACCGTCGCATCCAGCTCGGGACGACGATCACCCAAGGCCTTGGCGCCGGCGCCCACCCCGAAGTGGGCATGAGCGCGGCCGAAGAATCGATCCCCGAAATCTGCGAGCACCTCGAAGGCGCGCACATGGTGTTCATCACCGCCGGCATGGGCGGCGGCACCGGCACCGGCGCCGCCCCCATTATCGCCAAAGCCGCCCGTGAGCGCGGCATCCTGACGGTGGGCGTGGTCACCAAGCCCTTCACCTTCGAAGGCCGCCACCGCATGCGCTTGGCCGACTCCGGCGTCGCCGAGCTGCAGCGCTATGTGGACACCCTGATCGTCATTCCGAACCAGAACCTGTTCCGCGTCGCCAATGAGCGCACAACTTTCGCCGAAGCCTTCGCCATGGCCGATCAGGTGCTGCATTCGGGCGTGCGCTCCATCACCGACCTGATGGTGCTGCCGGGTCTGATCAACCTCGACTTCGCCGACGTGCGCACCGTCATGACAGAAATGGGCAAGGCGATGATGGGCACGGGCGAGGCCTCGGGCGAGGACCGCGCCTTGATGGCCGCCCAGAACGCCATCCAGAACCCGCTCTTGGACGAAGTGTCTCTCCGCGGCGCCAAGGCGGTGCTGGTGAACGTCACCGGCGGCCCGGACATGACGCTCTTGGAGGTCGACGAGGCCGCTAACGCCATCTCCTCAGAAGTGGACCCGGAAGGCAACATCATCTTCGGCGCCGCCTTCGACCCGACGCTGGAAGGCAAGATTCGTGTTTCGGTGGTCGCCACCGGCATGGACGCCGGCGCCCAGGCCTCCATCGAGCCGGCCCGCACCGTAGCGCAGCCCCCCGTCCAGCGCGCCCAGCCGGCGCCGCAGCTCCAGCCTGCTGCTCAAACGCAGGCTCCGATCCAGCCTCAACTTCAACCCCAGCCTCAACTTCAAGCCCAGGTTCAGCCAGAGGTCAGGGCGCCGGCGCCCCAGACCACCGTGGTCGTTCAACCTGCCCCGCTCCTGCGTGAAGCCGCGCCGCCGGTGTTGGAAGAGCCGCGCACGATCCGCATCGTCGACGCCGACGCCGCCGAAGAGGGCGATGACCTCTACATCGTCCCGCCGCGCGATCCGGTGATCGAGCCGCCACGAGCTTACGCGCGTGCGCCAGCGATCGAAACGCGCCGGGCTCCGCCGGCCGATCCGCTGCCCGATCCGCGTCTTCCGCCCGAGCCGAAGCGCGGACTGATGAGCCTGTTCGGCGCTCGCCGACAGGAACCGCAAACCCCTTATCCGACGCCGCGCAGCCACGGCGGCGCTCAGCCCGCGCCCTATGCCGAGCCCGAACAGTCGGAGTCGCACGAGGATCTGGAAATCCCGTCTTTCTTGCGCCGCTTAGCCAACTAACAAGCTGAATCGGAACGGATTTTTCGGCCCCTCATGCCGAAACAATCCGAAACAGAGCTTGTCTTGCGGCGTTGCAGCATGGACCGCATGACTGCAAGCGCGGTTAGAGGCGATGGTGAACTCGTCCACCGCCAGAGGAATGCGGTCTTGGATCATTCGGAAACTCGCCAGCATACGATCGCGACGCCGGCCTTCTGCGCCGGGATCGGCGTGCATAGTGGCGAGCGCGTGCATCTCACCTTGAAGCCTGCGCCGGTGAACAGCGGCGTGGTGTTCGTCCGCACCGATGTCACCGACCGCAACAACCGCGTTCCCGCCCTGGCCACCGCCGTCGGCCGCACCCAGCTCAATACCGAGATCCGCAACGCCCGGGATGTGAGCGTCTCCACCATCGAGCATCTGATGGCGGCGCTGGCCGCCCTCGAAATCGACAACGTAATCGTGGAGATCGACGGGCCGGAATGTCCGATCATGGACGGCTCGGCTCTGCCGTTCGTGGAATTGCTCGACCGCGCCGGCCGCAAGGCCCAGGAGGCGCGCCGCCAGTTCATCGAAATCGTGGATCGCGTCGAGGTTTTCGGCCCCGGCAAAAGCGCCGCCTTGTGCCCCGCCTCCGCCTTCGAGGTGGACTTCGAACTGCGCTACGCCACCCCGGTGATCGGCGTTCAGCGGATCGCCCTCGCCGTCACCGAGGACAGCTTCCGCCGCGAACTAGCCGCCGCCCGCACTTTCGGCTTCGTGCACGAGGTGAAGCAGCTTCAGGCCCTCGGTCTCGGCCGCGGCGCTTCGCTGGAAAACGCCGTCGCCATCGAGGATGACGCCATCGTCAATTCCGAAGGCCTGCGCATGGAGCGCGAGTTCGTGCGCCATAAGGCGCTGGACGCGGTGGGCGACCTCTACACCCTCGGCATGCCGATCATCGGCCGCTTCGAGACCTCCTGCGGCGGCCATGCCCTGAACAACCAGCTTTGCCGCGCGCTCTTGGCTCAGCCGAAGGCGTTCCGCGTGGTCACCGTTCCGCCGTCGATCGACCTGGAGCTCGCGGTCGCGGTCTGAGGTCGTATCCGCGCCTGCGACCAAGCTCGCCGTTTGCGCGGGGCGGTTGCTCGTGTAGAAGCCGAGCGGGGCGGTCTGCGGATTTGTCGTCCGCGTTTTCAAGGATCTGGCGTTGCCGCAATTGAACGTTCGCGCCTCGGCGCTTGTGCTGACCCTGGCCGCCGCGGCTTTGGCCGTTTCCGGTTGCGCCGGCCATCGCCGGGCGCCGCCCAAACCCGATCTCGCCTATCAGGAGCGCCCGGTCGAACTTCTTTATTCCACCGGCGCAGACAAGCTCGACCACCACCAGTGGACCGAGGCCGTACGCTATTTCGACGAAGTCGAACGCCAGCATCCTTATTCTGAATGGGCGCGTCGTTCGATCCTGATGACCGCATTCGCGCAATACGAGGCTGAAAAATACGACGACGCCGTCGCCACGTCCGATCGCTTCATCAGCCTTTATCCGGGCAATCCCTCCACCGCTTACGCCTTCTATCTGAAGGCGGTCTGCTACTTCGAGGAGATCAACGACGTCGGCCGCGATCAAGCGGCGACGGAGCAGGCCCTGGCGGGCCTGCGCGAAGTGATCAAACGCTATCCGACCTCCGAATATGCGGTGGACGCCAAGATCAAGCTCGACCTCGTCTACGACCAGTTGGCCGGTAAGGAGATGGCCGTCGGCCGCTATTATCTGCGCCAGAACAACCCCCTCGCCGCTATCGGCCGCTTCAAGGCGGTGATCGATCGATACCAGACCACCAGCCATACGCCCGAGGCGCTCTATCGCCTGGTGGCGGCCTATCTGGAGCTAGGCCTGAAGGACGAGGCGGCCCACGACGGCGCGGTGCTCGGCTACAACTTCCCAGGCGATCGTTGGTACACCGAAGCCTACAATCTTTTGACCTCCAAGGGCCTAAAGCCGATCATTCCGCCCAAGGAAAAGCACCGCACCATCCTAAACCAGCTCGGCCACGGATAAGGCGGCTTCCGTTGTCGTTTCGACGACACAAATGACAACGAAGGACTATATCCGCCCGCGCGGATGACGCGCCTTAAGATCACGTTTCGTTCTCCCGCTGCCGTGCGCCGATTCGCGTGCTATGACGTCGCCAATGCTGACTGGCCTGACCATCAAGGACGTGGTGCTGATCGAGGCCCTCGACCTCGAGGTGAGCGCGGGCCTGACCGCGCTGACGGGCGAGACGGGCGCGGGTAAATCCATCGTGCTCGACGCCCTCGGCCTCGCCCTTGGCCAGCGCGCCGATGCGGGCCTGGTGCGCCGGGGCGCGTCCGGCGCCGCCGCCAGCGCCAGTTTTAGCCTGCCGCCGGGCCATCCCGCCTTCCCCTTCCTGGAAGAAAAGGGGTTTGCCGTCGATGTCGGCGAGCCCCTGATCCTGCGCCGCCAGCTTTCCGCCGATGGGCGCTCGCGCGCCTTCATCGCCGATCAGGCGGCGAGCGTGGGCGTTTTGCGCGAACTCGGTGCCCTGTTGATCGAAGTGCACGGCCAGCACGAGACCGTAGGTCTGCTCGATTCTCGCAATCATCGCGCCCTTTTGGACGCTTACGCCGGCGCCGGGCCGGCCTTGGCGAGGACGGCCACGGCCTGGCGCGCGCTGTTCGCCGCCCGCGAACGGATCGAGGCGCTCCGCGCGGAGGTCGCCAGAGCAGCCGAAGAGACCGAGCTTCTTACTGCCCACCTGGCCGAACTCGACCGCCTCGATCCCCGCGAGGGCGAGGAGACGGCGCTGGCCGAAGAACGCGCTCTGCTCGGCGCTGCGGAGAAGGCGTTGGACGACATCACGTCCGCCCGCGACGCCCTTGGCGGCGATCAGCTCTCGAACCGCCTCGCCCAGGCGTTCCGCGCGTTGGATCGGGCGCGCGAGCGGGCGCAGCAGGCGGGCGCGGGTGAAGACAATGCGGTGCTGAAGCGCCTCACCGCCGCCGCCGAGGCGGTGGATCGCACCTTGACCGAAGGGTTGGAGGCGATCGCGGCGGTGGACGCCGCCGCCGAAGCCTTCGACTTCGAGCCTGGCCGTCTCGATAAGGCCGAAGAGCGCCTGTTCGCGCTGCGCGCCGCCGCCCGCAAGCTCGGCGTCCCTGTGGACGAACTCCCCGCCGCGCGCGCAGACATCGCCCGCCGGCTTCGCAGCATCGAGACCGCAGAGGACACGCTGAAGGCCGCCGAGCACGCCCTTGCCGCCGCCCGCGCCGATTATGACGCCGCCGCCGCCGCGCTCTCCGCCCTCCGCGCCGCCGCAGGCCAGCGCTTGGCGGCGGCGGTGATGGATGAACTCATGCCCCTAAAGCTCGACAAAGCGCGCTTCCGCGTCGCCGTCGATCCCTTGGCGCCCGAGCGCGCCGGACCGAACGGGGCGGATCGGATCGAGTTCGAGGTCTCCACCAACCCCGGCGCCCCCTTCGGCGGCCTCGGCGCCATCGCCTCAGGCGGCGAACTCGCCCGCTTCGCCCTGGCCTTGAAGGCCTCCCTGGCGACACGAGGGGCGGGCAAGGACGTCTTCGCCCCGACCATGATCTTCGATGAGGTGGACCAGGGCGTGGGCGGCGCGGTAGCCGATGCGGTGGGCCTCAGGCTGAAACGTCTCGCCGCCGAAGGCCAAGTGATCCTCGTCACCCATAGCCCGCAGATCGCCGCCCGCGCCGACGCCCACTGGCGCGTCTCCAAATCCGCCCGGGGCGAGGTGATCGCCACCGCCATCGACACGCTCAGCCCCGCCGCCCGGGAGGAGGAGATCGCCCGCATGCTCGCCGGCGCCGAGATCACCGACGCCGCCCGCGCTGCGGCCCGAGCGCTGATGGAGGCTTAAGTTGCCCGTCCGCCTCGCATCGGTTCTGGCGCTCGCCCTCGCGCCGGCCTTCGCCCAGGCGCAGCCG
>Ga0116226_10004787_pt1 | contig 12005 bp, 12 predicted proteins | sample S1TSphfallax_FD_89692 | JGI IMG/M metagenome (GOLD analysis project Ga0116226, IMG submission 89692) | Host-associated microbial communities from peat moss isolated from Minnesota, USA - S1T2_Fa - Sphagnum fallax MG | ecosystem: Host-associated > Plants > Peat moss > Unclassified | place: USA... | reverse complement strand
TGAGATAGAGGCGCGGCACGGTTTCGAGGTTGTGATTGAAGACGTCCGGCTGGGCGTCGATGATCGTCTCGGCGGCGGAGACGGGCTTTCTCAGAAAGTCCGGCGTCAGAATCTCGATGGTGGTGTCCGGAGCAGCAAAGCGGATCGCCCGCACCACGGCGGCGAAATGGGCGGCGCCGCCGTCGTCGAGATCGTCCCTGTCCACCGAGGTGATGACCACGTGCTTCAGCCCCATCTTGGCGACGGCGCTCCCTACCCGCTCGGGCTCGGTAGGGTCGAGGGCGTCTGGGCGGCCGGTGGTGACGTTGCAGAAGGCGCAGGCGCGGGTGCACACCTCGCCCATGATCATCATGGTGGCGTGCTTTTGCGACCAGCACTCGCCGATGTTCGGGCAGGCCGCCTCTTCGCAGACGGTTGAGAGGCCGTGACCCTTCACGATGGCGCGGGTCTCGTTATAGCCGGCCGAGCCCGGGGCCCGCACGCGCAGCCACTCGGGCTTGCGCAGGACGGCGCTCTCAGGCCGCTCCCGCTTCTCGGGATGGCGAAACGCGCGATTGTCGATGACGGTGGCCATGAGCCTTAGATCGGGCTTTGCGGGCGTGTGATCAAGCCGCTTTGCTGGGCCAGAGGGACTTGAAGAAGTTGGTGCGTCTGTGGCGGCGGTTCTTACGCTCGGCGGCGGCCTCGTCCACCAGCCAGAAGATCTGCAAGACGCGCCGCTCGCCGGCGAAGGGCTTGTGGCCGTGCCAACTATCCTCGGCCCGGGCAAATGCGGCGAAGGCCCCATAGCGGGCGGGGATCGGATCGGTGCCGGGGCCGTCGAGATCGGGCCCTTCCAGAAAACGCAGGGCGCCGCCCCGATCGGACCAGTCGTCGTTCAGGTAAACCAAGGCGGTCGCCACCTTGTCCATGCCGTCGGTGTGCGGATTGCCGTCCTTCAGCGCCGACCACTTGCGCACCACGATCATCTGCGGCCGATTTTCCAGGTCGCGGTTCAGCTTCTCGCCGACGATGCGGGAGAATTCCTTGGAGCGGACATCGTCCAAAAGCTTTTCGAAAGCTGGACCGTAGGACAGCTGCTCGATGGGGAAGAAGCCGGTCTTCTTCTCGTCCGGGAAGTCGCGGGCGAGATCGGCCTTGTCGGCGTCGGAGAGCAGGCCTTCCGCCGTCAAGTGCGGGAACGGCGCGGGTGTGGTCGGCCGAGCGGCCAGGGCGGCGAGGTTCAACATAAGGCGATTTTACCAGCTTGATCGGCGACCCGCCATGCGTCGCGTCAAATGTCCAGCACGCGGCCGAAGGCGTCCAGCGCCGATTCATGCATGGCTTCGCTCATGGTCGGGTGCGGGAATACGGCGGCGAACAGCTCTTCCTCGGTGGTCTCCAGGGTCATGGCGACGGAAAAGCCTTGGATCATCTCCGTCACCTCGCCGCCGATCAGGTGCGCGCCGAGAAGGGCGCCGGTCTTGGCGTCGAACACGGTCTTGACGAAGCCGTCGGTCTCGCCCGAGGCGATGGCCTTGCCGTTGGCTTTGAAAGGGAAACGGCCGACCTTGATTTCGCGCCCGTCTTTTTTGGCCTGGGCTTCTGTCAGGCCCACTGAGGCGATCTGCGGCTGGGAATAGGTGCAGCCGGGAATGGGCGCGGGGATGTGCGGCCCGGCCTTGCCGGCGATGATGTCGGCGCAGTGCACACCCTCGTGCATGGCCTTGTGCGCCAGCCAGGGGGCGCCGGCCACATCGCCGATGGCGTAAAGGCCGGGCACGCCGGTCTCCAGGTGGTCGTTGATCGCCACATGGCCCCGTTCGATCTTCACGCCGAGGGCTTCGAGGCCGAGGCCCTCCACATTGCCGTCGATCCCTACGGCGACGATGGCGGCGTCGGCAGAGAGGATTTCACTCTTACCCTTTGACTCTAATGCAATTTCCACGCCGTTTTTGGTCTTCGACAGCTTGGTCACCTTGGCCCCGACGCGGAATTTCAGCCCGCGCTTTTCGAAGGCTTTGTGAGCGGCGGCGGAGATTTCGTCGTCTTCCACAGGCAGGATGCGGTCCAGCGCCTCGATCACAGTGACATCCGCGCCCAAGGCCCTGTAGAAACTGGCGAATTCGATGCCGATGGCGCCGGAGCCCACCACCAGGAGCGACGTCGGCATGGCCTTGGCGGTCATGGCTTCGCGATAGGTCCAGATGCGATCGCCGTCGGGGGCAAGGCCGATGGTGGGAATGGTCTTGGCTCTGGCGCCGGTGGCCAGGATCACCGCCTTCGCCTGCACTGTACGCTCGCCGCCGGCCTTCAGCGCCACCTTGACCTTGGGCGCGGGCGCGCCTTTTTCGAGGCTGGCGGTCCCCTCGATCACCTCGATGTTATTCTTCTTCATCAGGTAGCCGACGCCCTGGTTCAGCTGCTTGGCCACGCTGCGGCTGCGGGCCACCACCTTGGCGAAGTCGAAGGCGGGTTTTTCGATGGAGAGGCCGTAGTCGGAAAGATGGCCGAGCTGCTCATAAACCTCGCCGGATTTCAAAAGCGCCTTGGTGGGGATGCATCCCCAGTTCAGGCAGACGCCCCCCAGAAGCTCCCGTTCGACGATGGCGGTCTTCAGCCCGTGCTGGGCGCAGCGGATCGCGGCGATATAACCGCCGGGGCCGGAGCCGATGACGATGACGTCGAAATCCATGGCCTAGAGCACGCTCTCGATGTCGCCGGCCAGGTCCTCCGGTTTGGTGCGGGGGTCGATCCGGCGGATCACCTCGCCGTCGCGGCCGATCAGGAACTTGGCGAAGTTCCACTCGATGTCCGGACCGCCGTCCTTCAGCCAGACGTAGAGCGGATCGGCGTTCGGCCCGTTCACCTCGATCTTGGAGAACATCGGGAAATCGACGCCGTAGTGGGTGGTGCAGAAGGTCTGAATCTCTTCCGCACCGCCCGGCTCCTGCCCCCCGAACTGATTGCAGGGAAAGCCCAGCACGGTGAAGCCGCGATCCTTGTAGGCGCGGTAGAGCGCTTCCAGTCCCTCATACTGCGGCGTCAGTCCGCACTTGGACGCCACGTTCACCACCAGGGCCACATCGCCTTTGTAATCGGCGAGGGATTTTTCCTGTCCAGCCAAGGTCTTGGCGGAGAAATCGTAGAGACTCATAGGCGCGCCCTCCTCAGGCCAGCATGGTCACGGGGTCTTCGATGAAGCCCTTGAAAGCGGCGAGCCAGCGCGCGCCGATGGCGCCGTCCACCACCCGGTGGTCGCAGGTGAGGGTCACGCTCATCACCGTGGCGATGGCCAATTGGTCACCCCTCACCACCGGCCGCTTCTCGCCCGCGCCGACGGAGAGGATGCAGCCCTGTGGCTCGTTGATGATCGAGGCGAAGCTCTTGATGCCCATCATGCCGAGGTTGGAGACCGAGAAGGTGCCCCCCTGGAACTCCTCGGGCTTCAGCTTGCGCGCACGGGCGCGTTCGGCGAGGTCCTTCATGGTCGTGGCGATATCGGCCAGGGTGCGGGTCTCGGCCGCGCGGACGATCGGCGTAATCAGGCCGTGCTCCAGGGCCACCGCCACGGCGATGTCGGCGTGATGGTGCAGGGCGACGCCCTCAGGCGTGTAGCTGGCGTTGGCTTCGGGCACCCGCTTCAGCGCCTGGGCGCAGGCCTTGATGACGATGTCGTTCACCGAGACCTTCACGCCCTCTTTCTCCAACGCCGCGTTGATACGCACGCGCGCGTCGAGCAGGCGGTCGATTTCAAGATCGATGGTCAGGGGGAAGTGAGGGATGTCGCGGAAGCTGTCGGTCATCCGCCGGGCGATGGTCTTGCCCATGCCGTCCAGGGGCACAAGATCGTAGGAGCCGGGCGCGATGCCCATCTGCTCCAACGACTGCACTTGGCGCGGCGCGGCGAGGCCTTGCGCCGATTCCGGCTGAGTGGCGGGGGCGGCGCCGGGCTTGGCGTTCTCCACGTCGGCCTTGACGATGCGGCCGTGCGGCCCCGAGCCCTTCAACGCCGAAAGCTCGACGCCCTTCTGGCTGGCGATGCGACGCGCCAGGGGTGAAGCGAACACGCGTCCGCCGTCTTCGCGGCGCGGCGCGGGCGCCGACTGCAGCGCGGGGGCGGCGTTGGCCTCGGTCGTTACGCCTTGAGATGCGCCTTCCTTAGCCTCCGCTTTCGCTTCGGTTTTTTCCTCGCGTTCAGCGCGTGCGCTGGCTTGCGCCTTGGAAAGTTCGGCTTTAGGGGGCTCGGCTTTGGCTGGCGGCGCACTAGCGTCGCCCTCGCCGCGCAGGCGGGCGATGGGGGTGTTGACCTTCACCCCCTCGGCGCCGGCTGGCACGAGGATTTTATCCACCACGCCTTCGTCGACGGCCTCCACCTCCATGGTGGCCTTATCGGTCTCGATCTCGGCGATCACATCGCCGGCGGAGACGACATCGCCCTCCTTGACCATCCACTTGGCGAGGACGCCCTCCTCCATGGTCGGCGAGAGGGCGGGCATGAGGATGTCGGTCATGACGCCTCCATTGATGTGGGCTCGTGGCTGAGGTGCGCGAGGCTGGCGGCGTTGGCTTCCCAGTCGCGACCGTCGAAGGGTTCGATCTCGATGTCGAGGGCGCCCCACTGATCGAGGCAGCGGGCGTTCACCGACCAGCCATCGGGATTGGAGCGGGGGCGATAGAAGCTCTTCACCCCGCAGGTCGAACAAAACAGATGCTGCGCCACGCCGGTGTTGAAGGTGTAGCGGGTCAGGCGATCCTCGCCCGCGGTGAGGCGAAACCGGCTCTCAGGCACGATCAGGTGGATGAAGCCCAGCTTCTCGCACATGGAGCAGTTGCAGGCCTGCGCTGTCGGGGCGTCCGGCAACAGCGCCTCGAAGCGCACGGCGCCGCAGTGGCAGCCCCCGGCGCGCCAGGCCGACGTTTGCGGCGAAGGGGCGGCGGCGCGCGATGAAGCGGGCTCGGGGCTCACTTGTAGCAAACCGCCTTGGCCGCCTTGACGATCTTCTCCACCGAGGGCAGGGCCAGGGCTTCGAGATTGGCGGCGTAGGGCATGGGCACGTCTTCCCCGTGCACGCGGGTGGGCGGGGCGTCGAGCCAGTCGAAGGCGTGCTCCACCACCCGCTGGCAGACCTCGGCGCCGACGCCGAAGGCGCCCCAGCCCTCTTCCACTGAAACGATGCGGTTGGTCTTCTTCACACTCTCGACAATGGTCTCGTAATCGAGGGGGCGCAGGGTGCGAAGATCGATCACCTCCGCCTCGATTCCCTCCTCCGCCAGCTTTTCGGCGGCTTCCAGGGCGAAGCCGACCATGCGGGAGTGGGCGGTCAGGGTGACGTCCTGGCCTTCGCGCCGTACCTTCGCCTTGCCGATGGGCAGCACCCAGTCGTCGCCTTCCGGCACATCGAACTCGTGGCCGTAGAGCATCTCGTTTTCGAGGAACACCACCGGGTTCGGATCGCGGATAGCGGCCTTCAAGAGGCCCTTGGCGTCGGCGGCGTCGTAGGGGGCGATCACTTTCAGCCCCGGCACCGAGCCGTACCAGGCGGAATAATCCTGGCTGTGCTGCGCGCCCACCCGCGCCGCGGCGCCGTTCGGCCCCCGGAAAACGATGGAACAGCCGATCTGGCCGCCGGACATGTACCTTTGCTTAGCCGCTGAATTGATAATCGCGTCAATAGCTTGCATGGCGAAGTTGAACGTCATGAATTCGACGATCGGCTTCAATCCGGCAAAGGCCGCGCCGACGCCGAGGCCGGCGAAGCCGTATTCGGTGATGGGGGTGTCGACCACGCGCTTGGGCCCGAACTCCTGCAGAAGGTCGCGGGAGACCTTGTAGGCGCCCTGGTACTGCGCCACCTCCTCGCCCATCAGGAACACGTTCTCGTCCCGGCGCATCTCCTCGGCCATGGCGTCGCGCAGGGCGTCGCGGACGGAGACCTTCACCAGTTTGGCGCCCCGCGGCAATTCGAGGTCGATCATGGGCGGCTTGGGCGTGACCGGCTGGGTCCCCTCGCCTTCCGGCTTCTTTTCGGCGGTCTCGGGCGGCTGCTTCTCCGGGTCGCCGGCCTTGGCTTCCTCCTCGCCGGCCTTGGCTACCGGAGCGGGTGCGGCGGCCACTGTATCGTCCGTCTCTTCGGCGTTGCCGTTCGATTTCGGCGCAGCCTCGCCGCCTTCGCCCTTCAGCTTGGCGATAGGGGTGTTGACCTTCACGCCTTCGGCGCCGGCGGCGACCAGGAGCTTTTCCACCACCCCTTCATCGACGGCTTCCACCTCCATGGTGGCCTTGTCGGTCTCGATCTCGGCGATCACGTCGCCGGCGGAGACGGTGTCGCCTTCCTTGATCATCCACTTGGAAAGGGTGCCCTCCTCCATGGTCGGCGAGAGGGCGGGCATGAGGATGTCGGTCATCGGCTTGCCTCAGGCCTCCGCATAGACGTCGGTGTAGAGTTCGGACGGATCGGGCTCGGGCGCGGTTCGGGCGAACTCGGCGGCGTCGGAGACGATCTTCTTCACCTCCGCGTCCACCGCTTTCAAGGCCGCCTCGTCGGCGTAGCCCAGGCTCTCCATCCGTTCGCGCAAGTGGTCGATGGGGTCGCGGGTCTTGCGCACCTCGTCCACCTCTTCGCGTGTGCGATACTTGGCCGGGTCGGACATGGAGTGGCCGCGATAGCGATAGGTCTTCATCTCCAGGATGAAAGGCCCCTTGCCGGACCGGGCGTGCTCCGCCGCCTCCTCCCCCGCCGCCTTCACCGCCAGGACGTCCATGCCGTCCACTTCCACACCGGGAATGTTGAAGGAGGCGCCGCGCTTATAGAGGTGGGTCTCGGAAGAGGCGCGCTCGATGGAAGTGCCCATGGCGTACTGGTTGTTTTCCACCACATAGACTACCGGCAGCTTCCAGAGCTCGGCCATGTTGAAGGCCTCATAGACCTGCCCCTGGTTGGCCGCACCGTCGCCGAAATAGGTGAAGGACACCGCACCGTTCCCGCGATACCAGTTGGCGAAGGCCAGACCCGAGCCGAGGGGGACCTGGGCGCCGACGATGCCGTGGCCGCCGAAAAAGCCCTGCTCGACGTCGAACATGTGCATGGAGCCGCCCTTGCCGTGGGCGGCGCCCGGCGCGCGGCCGGTGAGCTCGGCCATCACCGCCTTCGGGTCCATGCCCGAGGCCAGCATATGGCCATGATCGCGATAGCCGGTGATGATCTGATCGCCGTCCTGCTTCACCGCCTCCATGCCGACGGCGATGGCTTCCTGGCCGATGTAGAGGTGGCAAAAGCCGCCGATCAGGCCCATCCCGTAAAGCTGGCCCGCTCGCTCCTCGAAGCGGCGGATGAGCAGCATGTCGCGGTAATAGCCGAGTAGCTCGTCCTTGCCGGGCTTGGCGGCGCGTGCGGGGGGCGTCGGCGCTTGGCTCACGGGCTTGCTAGCCGCCTTGCGGGGCGCGGGTTTGGTCTCGGCTTTGGGCGCGCGGGCCATGAAAATCCTCCGTCGGCGCCTCCTATAGGGCGAACCGTTGCGGGGCGGAAGGCCGCTGAGACGCCGTTATCTGCGGATCACATAATCCTTGGGGTCGGCGAACCCAAGCACGGCGCGGGCGCGTTCTTCCAGAAGGTCGCGGGACAGGTTGTCGTCGCTGAGGAGACGCACGCGGGTCTCCAGCTCCTCGCGCTGGGCGCGGAGGTCCTTCAGTTCCTGCGATTGGCTGGAGAGGGTCTCCTCACGGATTGCGCCGTGCAAGAGGCCCCTGTCGCCGGTCAGGGCGTGATAGCCGAAGTAGAAGATCAGGAGGGCGAAGACGGCCGTCGGAAGGTAGGGTCTGAAACGCGCGACCACGGCGGGCTCCGATTAAGAACGCTCGCAGGATCGCGCATTCATGCCTAACAAGCAGTTATCACGACGGAATTTATTGTCTGCCTAAAGCGGTTTTTCAGCTTCAGAGCTTGGCGCGAAAGGCGCCTTTGCCGCCATAAACCGCCTGGTCGCCGAGCTGCTCTTCGATGCGCAGGAGCTGGTTGTATTTGGCCAGCCGGTCAGAGCGCGCCAGAGAGCCGGTCTTGATCTGCCCACAGTTGGTGGCCACGGCGAGGTCGGCGATGGTGGAGTCTTCCGTTTCGCCCGACCGGTGGCTCATCACCGCGGTGTAGCGGGCGCGGTGGGCCATATCCACGGCGTCCAGGGTCTCGGACAGGGTGCCGATCTGGTTGACCTTCACCAGAATGGAGTTGGCGAGACCCTCCTTGATCCCCTGCGACAGGCGCTTGGGATTGGTGACGAAGAGATCGTCGCCCACCAGCTGGATCTTGCCGCCGAGGCGATCGGTGATCTCTTTCCAACCGGCGAAGTCGTCCTCGGCCATGCCGTCTTCGATGGAGACGATCGGGAAGGCGTCCACCAGCTTGGCGTAGTAGTCCACCATGCCGGCCTGATCGAGGGATTGGCCCTCCCCTTCAAGCTCATAGCGGCCGTTCTTGAAGAACTCGGTGGAGGCGGGGTCCAGCGCCAGCCAGAAGTCGCCGCCGGCCTTGTAGCCCGCCGCTTCCCCAGCCTTGACGATGAAGCTCAAGGCCTCGTGCGCCGACTTCAGGTCCGGGGCGAAGCCGCCCTCGTCGCCGACATTGGTGTTGTGGCCGGCGGCCTTCAGCGCCGACTTCAAAGCATGGAAGATCTCCGCGCCCATGCGCAGGGCTTCGGCGAAGGTCGGCGCGCCCGCCGGCACGATCATGAATTCCTGGATGTCGATGGGATTGTCCGCGTGGGCGCCGCCGTTGATGATGTTCATCAGGGGCACGGGCAGGACGCGGGCGGAGACGCCGCCGACGTAAGCATAGAGCGGCAGTTCGCGGGCGGCGGCGGCGGCCTTGGCCACCGCCAGGCTGACGCCGAGCATGGCGTTGGCGCCGAGGCGGCTCTTGTTCTCCGTGCCGTCGAGGTCGATCAAGACGGTGTCGATGCGGCGTTGGTCTTCCGCCTCGAAGCCCGAAAGCGTGTCGAAAATCTCGCCGTTGACGGCGTCGACAGCCTTGAGCACGCCCTTGCCGCCATAACGGCTCTTGTCGCCGTCTCGCTTCTCCACCGCCTCGTGCGCGCCGGTGGAGGCGCCCGAGGGCACGGCGGCGCGACCGAAGGCGCCGTCCTCAAGGGTGACGTCCACCTCCACCGTCGGATTGCCGCGGCTGTCGAGGATTTCGCGGGCGGTAATATCGACGATGGCGGTCACGGGCTGGCTCCGAGAAAAGGGAGCCAGCCTTTAGCGTGGTTTACTGGTTGGAGGAAACCCGCGGACCGTTCGGAATCAGCAGTTGCGCTTACCGTTTTCCTTGGCGATCTGGTGGCCCGCCACCGCGCCGACGCCCGCGCCGATCAGCCCGCCGGCCAAGCTGTGGCTCAAGAGGCCCACGGTGGCGCCGCCAACCACCGCGCCCGTGGCGGCGCCGTTGTTGGCGCTGTGACGCACACAACGATAGTAGTGATAGTGGTGATAGCGGTCGTAATAACCGCGCGGCTGGGCCGAGGCGAGACCAGGGACCGAAAGGGCGCCGACGAGGATCGCAGCGGCGCCGAGCCCGGTGATCAGGCTTTTGGAAGTCTTATTCAACATCGTCCGTCTCCTAATGGAAGCGTTGCCGTAACGCGGCAAAGACGAACGAGTTTCCCCTTTAGGCGATGAACCCTGCCTGAAGCGGTCTGAACCTTACTCGCCCTTGGGCGTGATCACCTGCCGGCCCTTGTACATGCCGGTCTTCAGGTCGACATGGTGAGGGCGCTTCAACTCGCCGGTTTCCTTGTCTTCGACGAAGGAATTGGAGGGCAGAGCGTGGTGCGAGCGGCGCATGTTGCGACGCGACGGAGAGACTTTGCGCTTGGGAACGGCCATGGGACGGTCTCGGATGAGGCTCGAACGAGCCGCGTGAAAATAGAAAAACGGCGGCCTCCGTCGAAGGAGCCGCCGCGTTAGCCGACGTCTATGCCAAAAAACCTCCGCCGGTTCAAGCTCTCCCGCGGACATAAGTGTCCGCAAAAACGCTCAGACCAGCCGGCTTTGCTCCAGGGCGGCGGCGATGAAGCTCTTGAACAGAGGGTGCGGCGCAAAAGGCCGGCTCTTCAGTTCGGGGTGATACTGCACGCCGACGAACCAGGGGTGGTCCGCCCGCTCGCAGGTCTCGGGCAAGACGCCGTCGGGGGACAGGCCAGCGAACTTCAGTCCCGCCTTTTCCAGGCGATCGCGATAGCCGATGTTGACCTCATAGCGGTGGCGATGGCGTTCCTGGATTTCGGTGGCGCCATAGATGTCGGCGATCTTCGAGCCCGGCTCCAAAGCGGCGTCGTAAGCGCCAAGGCGCATGGAGCCGCCGAGATCGTCGCCGTCCTTGCGGGTCTCCAGGGCGTTGCCGCGCACCCATTCGGTCATCAATCCGACCACCGGCTCGGCCGTCGGGCCGAATTCGGTAGAGGAGGCGCCCCTGACGCCGGCCAAATTCCGCGCCGCCTCGATCATGGCCATCTGCATGCCGAAGCAGATGCCGAAGTAGGGGACCGAATGCTCGCGGGCGAACTGCACGGCGCGAATCATCCCCTCCGCGCCCCGCTCCCCAAAGGCGCCCGGCACCAAAACGCCATCGACGCCTTCCAGGCGAGCGGCGACCTCGCTGGCCTCGCCCTCGAACACCTCGCCCTCGATCCAGTCGAGATTGACCTTCACATTGTTGGCGAGGCCGCCGTGATGCAGCGCCTCGATCAGGGATTTATAGGCGTCCTTCAGCCCGGTGTACTTGCCGACGATGGCGACGGTGACATCCCCGTCCGGGGCGGCGACGCGGTCGGCGATATCCTTCCAGCGGGAGAGGTCCGGCGCCGGGGCGTCGGTGATGCCGAACACGTCCAAGACTTCGCGATCGAGCCCCTGGGCGTGATAGTCCAGCGGCACGCCGTAGATCGAGGCCGAGTCCATCGCCTGGATCACCGCGGTTGTGCGCACGTTGCAGAACAAGCCGATCTTGCGCTTCTCGTCCTCCGGCAAGGGCAGTTCGCAGCGGCAGAGCAGGATGTCCGGCTGGATGCCGATGGAGCGCAGCTCCTTCACCGAGTGCTGCGTCGGTTTGGTCTTCATCTCCCCCGCCGTCTTGATGAACGGCAGAAGCGTCAGATGGACATAGCAGGCGCTGTGGCGCGGCAGTTCCTGGCCGAGCTGGCGAATGGCTTCGAAGAAGGGCAAGCCCTCGATGTCGCCCACCGTGCCGCCGATCTCCACCAGGACGAAATCGACCTCGTGGCCTTCCTCGTCATAAGCAGGGGACAGAACGAAGGCCTTGATGGCGTCGGTCACGTGCGGGATCACCTGCACGGTGGCGCCGAGGTAGTCGCCCCGACGCTCCTTCTCGATGATGGTCTTATAGATCTGGCCGGTCGTGATGTTGTCGGCGCGCGAGGCCGAAACGCCGGTGAAGCGCTCGTAGTGGCCGAGATCGAGGTCGGTCTCCGCGCCGTCGTCGGTGACGAACACCTCCCCGTGCTGATAGGGGCTCATGGTGCCGGGATCGACGTTCAGATAGGGGTCGAGCTTCCTCAGACGCACGCGATAGCCGCGCGCCTGCAAGAGCGCGCCGAGGGCGGCGGACGCGAGACCTTTACCCAACGAGGAGACCACGCCTCCGGTGATGAAGATGTACCGGGCCATGGGGTTCCAACCTACCGCCGAATCGGCGGCGTGTAAGCTTCTACTTTAGGCGAAGTGGCGTGCGGTTACGGCTTGGCGGGCGGCGCGGAGGCCGGCGCGGTCTGGAAGGCCGGAGCCGTCTGCGAGGTCGGCGCGGCCGGGGCCGTATGCACTTCAGGCGCGGGCGCGGCGAAGGGCGAGCTGGACGGAGCCGGGCCGCCTTGCGGGGGCGCGGGCGCGGCTGGCGTCTTCGGCGCCAGGGCGTCGGGCGCCAAGGGGTCGATCTTCAGACGGTCGACCACCGATTCGGAATGATGCAGCCGCCCGTTCACCACCGTCAGGATGATGCAGAGGCCGAAGAAAACCGCCG
>Ga0116226_10004786_pt1 | contig 12007 bp, 11 predicted proteins | sample S1TSphfallax_FD_89692 | JGI IMG/M metagenome (GOLD analysis project Ga0116226, IMG submission 89692) | Host-associated microbial communities from peat moss isolated from Minnesota, USA - S1T2_Fa - Sphagnum fallax MG | ecosystem: Host-associated > Plants > Peat moss > Unclassified | place: USA... | reverse complement strand
CCCAGCGTGGAAAAATCTCCTTACAGCGATAGGAAATCATCAAATTGAATCAGAGATTTTAGTCGAAAATAGCGGAAAATGAAAAATTAACCCCGAGAATAAATTACTTTTAGAATTGCTGGCCAGCCAAAATGAGTTTTGACAGAGGTCTAATAAATCACTCCAAAACCTTGGCAGGCACCGTAATAGACTGCAAAAGCCCTATCCCCTGTGGCAGGATTTTGGCAAAATAAAACCGTGCTACCCTGATTTTTTCCTGATAAAAAACGTCCTTTTCCTTACCCAAAGCAAGCGATGCCTGTTTTGCCCATATCCAGGCAAACACCACCAATGCAAACAGCCTTAGATATTCGGTAGCGGAAGCAGCGGCATCATCGGGATTTTTCAAACCCGCAGTGGCAATATAAAGCGTTGCCTGCCTTAAATAGCCTATATATTTAGCCAGAGGCTTGATAAATTCCTGCATAGCGGGATTTTCTGCCTGCTGCGTGATAAACGTATCTGTAGCGTGGAAAAAACTCCGTAAATATCTGCCATTATGTAAGCTGAGTTTGCGAAATACCAGATCCAGTGCCTGCACGCCGTTTGTGCCTTCATAAATCTGGGCGATACGGGCATCCCGCACATATTGTTCAATGCCATATTCTCTGATATAACCATATCCGCCATAGACCTGCACGGCGAGGTTGCTTACTTCGGTTCCCATATCGGTAAGATACGCCTTGACAATGGGAGTCATGAGCTGGACAAAATCATCTGCATCCTGCCGCACAAAGTTATCAGGGTGACGCTTCGCCAGATCGCTATGAAAAGCCGTCAACATCGCTAACGCCCTGCCGCCTTCGGTAAAAGCCTGCATGGTAAGCAGCATTCGCTTGACATCGGGATGATGGATGATGCTATCGGCTGGCTGATCAGGCTGTTTTGCACCCGTCAAGGCACGCGATTGCAGCCGTTCTTTGGCGTAGGCTAACGCATTTTGATATGCTACCTCCGCAATTCCCAAGCCCTGTAACCCGACATAGATACGGGCGGAGTTCATCATCGTGAACATGGCACTCATGCCTTTATGGGGTTCTCCTACCAGATACGCCGTTGCTCCGTCATAATTCATCACACAGGTAGGCGAAGCACTTAAACCCATTTTATGTTCAATGCCTTCACAGCGAAAATGATTATGCTGGGCAGGATTTCCCGCCTCATCCAGCAGAAATTTGGGAGCCAGAAACAGGCTGATACCTTTGGTGCCTAGGGGAGCATTAGGCAGGCGAGCCAACACCAGATGCAGGATATTTTGCGTTAAATCATGCTCTCCCGAAGAGATAAATATTTTACCACCCGTGAGGGTATAAGTGCCGTCTGGCTGAGGTTCCGCTTTCGTGCGTATCAGCCCGAGATCGGTTCCCGCTTGCGGTTCAGTAAGGCACATCACGCCCGACCATTGCCCTGATACGAGCTTGGGAAGATACTGGTTTTTCAACGCATCGCTGGCATGAGAAAACAGGGCATTATAAGCTCCGTGGGAAAGCCCGGGCGTTAAGCCAAAAGAAAGATTGGCTGAACATGCCATTTCCATCACGCACATATTCAAAAATTCTGGTAACCCCTGCCCGCCATATTCCGCTGCACAGGTAAAACCCGACCACCCTCCTTCGCAGTAGGCTTGATAGGCTTGCTTAAAACCCTTGGGAGTCGTGACTTCGCCGTCTTTATAGAGCAACCCTTGCTTGTCACCCGACTGGTTAAGCGGAAACAGTACTTCTTCACAAAGTTGGGCGGCTGCTTCCAGCACGGGTTCGCTTAGCTCCAGTGCATCGTTAAATCCCTCTACTTCAGCGTAATCGTTCACGGGTAAAAAGGAGTTAAGGATAAACTGGAAATCTTTTAAGGGAGCTTTATAGACGGGCATAATTTCCTCCTGATAGCTCCTTTTAAAATACGCCTATTTCCCGCCTCGTGCAATCCTTATTATTGGGGTCAGTATACCCTTGAGATAAGTAAGCGACAGAACTGATGTGGATGCTACATTTCTAAATCAATGCCAAATCAACCACCCCACAAACAAACCCATAGCAGCAGCACTTAATGCCACTATCATATAAGCAATAACAAACGCAGATTTATTATCGTCGTCTTCCATAAAACCCCCTGAAGTGATCGGGGAGTTGAAAAAACCTGTTACTGGTAGGTTCACACATGTCTTTAGCAAAAAACTTGGACATACACATGCGTCTCCCCGACCAAAAAGTCGAGGAGTGCAAATTGACGGCAGCACAATACCGCCAGTAACCAGGAGTTTTTCAAGACCCCAAAACAGCGATGGCTGTTTCAACACGAGATATATAGTACGTTTTTCATCAAGTAAAGAAAATTTTTGACTTTGGGCATCTAATTTTATTCCAATTATAAGAAATAAGAACCTGTTTAGAATCTTTTTGCATTTGAAAATTTTTCTTATATTTTGGTGTGTTTGTACCCTTACTTTTGCTAGCTTGTTGCTGAAAAGATTCTAAACAGCAACTGTGTTATGATGTTTCATTTAACATTTATTTTTGTGCCTTTTATGTTGCCTGATGTCAAGCCCTGCTACACATCCTTTCAGGACTTTGGGGCATTGACATCAGGCAACATAAAAGACGGAAAAAAGTATGAGACTACCCTGATTTTCACTTGCATTTTCCTATAAAATTGTTTTTATTACTGGTACTATAAATAATGGGGAAATCTTATGAACTTAAGACATCTGATGATTGCGGGCTTCACTTTGCTTTTGCTTGGGTCTCATGCAGAGGCACAAACGCTACCTTCTCCTACCATGCCTGCGGGTGATGATCCTGCCAGCTATAGTGTCTATAGTCTTGGCATAGAAGGGTTCCATGATGTCTATCGTGAGCCGGGTGCAGGTTTGGATGTGAGTGATTTTAGCAATTATATTTCAGGTACGGCTGCTTATAAACATTATTGGTCGGTGGATTCCGATGAAGAGTTTGTTCTGGGGCTGGATACGCGTTACTCGCAAGGCAAGGATCATTATACCTCGGTAAGTGGTGAATCTTCAGGAGCGACGCAATATGAGTTTGAAAACCGCATTACCGCCGGATTGCAGTTTAATACCGAAAGCTCTGGCAGCTTTGTACCTTATACCGGGATAGGCTGGCGTTACTTTATGGATCAGGGCAAGGGAAGCAGCACCGATTTGGGTTATGGTGGCTATGATCGCCGTATTTCACAGATTTATATGCCGTTTGGTATGGATTATATCTATAAATTTAATAAGCAATGGAGCCTTACCGTTAATGGTGAAGTCGATCCCCTGATTCACGGCAATGTGGAAAGTCGCTTGCAGGATTATGGTGTGGGTGACATGGAGAACAGGCAGACGCAAGGCTATGGGTTAAGGGGAGGTTTTCTGGTTGGCTGGACGCAAGATCGTCTAACCTACCAGGCGGGACCGTTTGTACGGTACTGGACGTTTGAAAACTCTAATTACACCTACGCTCCTTCCGTAGGACAGTATTTCTATGAACCTAAAAATACGCGTGTGCAATATGGAGCAGAATTTAAAGTGCTGTGGTAGATGACGATATTTTCCCCAGATACGATTGCACTCAAAGCATTTTATGCTTCTGCCTTGGGGCAGGCGACTTTGGATGCTATCAGGCAGGCAATAGCAGGTTTCTTACAGGAATGTCATAAGGAGGCAGTGGTCGGAATAGGGTTTCCCTCCCCTTTTTTGAGCGACTTATTGTCTGATAATACTGAGGTATTTAGTGTTATGCCGCCCACGCAAGGGGTACTGCATTGGGGAAATGCCAATGGGAATCTCTCTTTATTGTCGCATGAATCCGAACTGCCTTTTCCTGATAATAGTATTTGCCATATTCTGGTAGTCCATGCGTTGGAAAACAGCGAACAGGCAAGGCAGATGATGGAGGAAATCTGGCGGGTATTAGCACCTTCGGGCAAAGTGATGCTGATTGCTCCCAATCGCAGGGGAATCTGGGCAAGGTCTCCCCACAGTCCGTTTGCTTACGGACAGCCTTTTACGGCCACGCAGCTCAGAGAATTATGCCTTCAGCATTCTTTTACTCCTCTGCGTTATTATTCTGCCCTTTTTTTCCCTCCTTCCCGTAATGAATATCTGGTGCGTTTATCCGCTATTATCGAAAAAATTGGCAAACCTATTTTTTATGGACTAGGCGGGGTTATCGCCATTGAGGCGGAAAAACAGCTTTATGCTCCCATTATGCGGAAAATTCCTGCTCATAAATTCTATTACCCTTCCTTGCAACCTGTTGCTTACGGAAAAGATGCACCTGATAGGAATTAGATTTTATCCGAAAGCAAGCCCTGCAAAACCGCTCTCATTTCGCTATCTTTTTCTTTTTTCAGGCGTTTTTCAATTACCTGCTTTACCAAAGGATGGGTTTTGCAATAGAGTGTCAGCGTTCCTACTGCTAATTTCTTGTTTTCGAGTAACACATTAGCCGCTGGAGCTTGCACCGCATCAGAAACAGGCAGTTTCGTCATGAATAATACATTCAGTATTTCTTCTACATAGATTTTATCACCCGAAGCAAAAAATGCCCCCCAGAGTGCGTCAATATGCCCAGGCAGAATAATAGCCTGATGCTTCAAATCCGTAGTATCTTTCTGTTTGCGTAAATCTTCCACTCTTTCCGGAGTCCATCCCACGCCTTGAGCGAATACCGCAGCCGTTTCAAACAATTTGGCGTGCATCAGTGCCGTGATAATCACATCCTGTGCATAGAGATTATAGTCATTACGGCTTATCCAGTCAAACACCTGATGTTTATGCTGAGAAAATACTATGGTGAGAAAACCCACCAATGGCGACCACGCCGTCTTTTTTTCCAATAAATTACCATTCATGATGTCTAGTACCGTATTTATTTTTGCTATATCAGGATGCTGGTAATAGGTGGTGATGGCATCATCAATCGTAAGCTGTTCTGCTTTGGTAATATTCGGGTTAAAATCATCAATGCCCGTGACAAAATCACTTGCCATAAGAGGCGAAGAAAAACCTAGCAGCATTAATAGGATAAAATAGTGTTTCATTGGCTATTCCTTTTATGGATAAGATAGAGTCCCTCAATGGTAAGATCACGCTCAAGCGTATCAATCACAGAAGTTGCCTTGGCAAAAAGGGGAGCCAGCCCACCCGTCGCAATCACCTGCATAGGAACGCCTGTTTCCGCCTTGATACGCGAAACAATGCCTTCAATCAACCCGACATAGCCAAAATACACCCCCGACTGCATGGCAGAAACCGTATCCGTACCAATCACACGCTCAGGTTTTGCGACTGCGATATTGGGCAACTTGGCGGCTGCCTGATGTAAAGCGTGCAGGGAAAGATTCACGCCTGGAGCAATAATCCCACCCGCATAATTGCCTTTTGCGTCCACAATATCAAAGGTAGTAGCCGTTCCAAAATCAATAATGATGAGCGAAGTTTTGTATTTTTCATAGCCCGCAATGGCATTAACCAGGCGATCCGAGCCTACATCTTTGGGGCGTTCAATGGTAATTTCTATGCCCAGTTGAAGCGATGCGTCTCCCACCACCTTTAATTCTTTGTGAAAATAATGCCATGTCAGCATTTTCAGGGCAAAATTCACCTGTGGCACGACTGAAGACATAATGGCAGCATGAATATCCTCTGGGTTCAGATGGTTAAATTGCATAATCTGCAACAGCCAGACAAAATATTCATCAGCGGTACGCTTGGTATCCGTTGCCATACGCCACTGCCCGATCAGGGTGTGTTCCCTGAATAAAGCAAAAACCGTATTGGTATTTCCCGCATCAATGACTAATAACATGAGAGAGCCTATTCTTCCGTAGTGAGGTTGATTATCCATTTAAGCCAGCCTGTTACCGTTTGAGAACGACGTTCTCTCGTTTCCTTACTCATTATCATTCCTGCCTGTTGCATCATGCGGGATATTTCATGAGAGGTGGGGCAACATGAATGCGATAAATAATATTCCATAGCATCATGAAAAACACTATGCTGTAAAATGAGTTTTATAAGATCAAGATTCCTTGCTCGAGGTGCTTTTTGCATCAATGTAAAACCAGATTCTGTTAGTGTATAACTAACACCCGTTCCTTTTGAGGCTATGCGTTCAATCAACCCTAAATAATTACCAGCCTTTGCATAATATTGCGTTTGGCGAATATTAAAAGCATATCTCGTGGTAATATCGTCTTGTGAGATAATCCCGCCTGCACTATATAAATGTACAAGCAAATCAATGATGCGTTCAAGCCTGTCTGCCTGCGGAAAAGGAATAGACTTGGGTTCAGGCTTTATAGAATTGTTAGACAAAATATGGCGTATGTCAGCAATTTCAATTTCGGTAGGGACAAGTTGATAACGCTTTCTTTTTACCAGTGTCAAGGAATTATAATCATTGGGGTTTTCAAATTCATATACACTAAAGGTAAATATCTCATTGGAATAGGTTAGAAAAATGGGAATAACTTTTTTATTTAGTCGCTCACGCCACACACGGTAGGGGAAATAAAGCTGTCTTATATGAAAGTCTTCCACCTCTTCATTTTTTACTTCTATAATAGCAAAAGAGGTTTCGCCTTCAAAGGCCCCGTCAATTTCGCATTGAGCCTTGTCTACTTTTAGTATTTGATTTGCCAAAGCATTTTTATTTCCTGTGGCAATCGAAAAGTCAAATGTACCCGTTGACATACGACCGAAAACGGTAAATCTCATTTTTTCTTCTAATACATCTGTTATTAGTCCAGCATGATAGGCACAGAGCAATGCGGAAGATTCAGAATATAAATTATCTGGAGAAATGGATTCTATATCATCACGAAAATTAAATCCTGTAGGATTAGAATCATTATCTTGCTGGATTTTAGCGTAGCAGTCAAATGTTCCAATTATATAGGAGCTGCGGGAAGCGGGAAGTATCGTTAAATCATTATCTCGAAAAATTTCTGGTAAATTAATAAGATGATCAAACTTGGTCATGAGCCTGGCTTCACGTTTCTTATTAATAGCACTGGCATCAATCTTATAGAAACCTTCTATCGCAATAGCCTGTAGAATATTATATTCTTCAAATAGAGCTTCCCAAGCATCATCATTCTTTGTTTTTGCCATTGCCAAACCATTCACAGGTCATAATTATAAATTAAAAGCTCATCTATTTTGCCTCTGCCAGAAGCCACCGAACTAATGGCACGACGTGCCTGTACGGTACGAATAGTATAGTTACCCTGTGTATATAATTCCCTTATAAATTCAGTATTCGAGTTGGAAAGCAAAAATTTTACTCCTTTTTCTGTCAAGACATCACAGACTGCTTTCAGGCGTTTCTGTTCCTCTTTAACAAAACCATTCAGGCTATAGCCTGTAAAGGAGGAGGTATCGGATACGGGATCATAGGGGGGATCAAGATATACAAAATCCCCCTCCGTTGCATCATCCACCGCATTTGCGAAATCACCATTTCTAAACGTGATATTCGCTTTTTTCAGGTAACTGCTGATGGCAAATATAACTGCCTTGTCGGCAATAGCAGGATTCTTATAATTCCCGAATGGAACATTAAACTGCCCCTGACTATTCACACGGAATAAGCCATTATAGCAGGTTTTATTGAGGTAAATTAGCCTTGCAGCACGCTCGGCAGAGGGAATCAAGTTAAAATCTGGGTTTCTGTCCATCTCCCTGATACGATAAAATTGCTCACTCGTATGTGGCAAAGCACCAATGGCTTCCAGTAAGGCTTCAGGACTATCCCGTATTACCTCATAGCAGTTTATCAGTTCACTATTAAAATCATTTACTATTGCCATGTTAGGCTGCCTATCAAAAAAAACAGCTCCGCCTCCTAAAAAAGGTTCATAATAGTATTTGATTTTTTTAGGAATGAGAGGACGCAGCTCGGCAAGTAACTGACGTTTGCCTCCTGCCCATTTTAAGAAAGGCTGCACAAGCGGTTCACGTTTGGCAGAAGGACCAAGCTTAAAAGAAGGAGATAGGGATAATGCTTGGGCGACCATAAATGCAAGATACTTTCCACCAAATTACTTCAGGATATTTTCCACAAGACTATAGCCATTAATTGGACATATATTTGATAAAAATTCAAGCAAATAAAATTGTGAACAACATTCTACAACCGATGATAGGTTCTTCACCCATTATTAACCCATTGCCTATATAATTGACAAGCATTAAAAACAAATAATTGGGATATATGAATAAAAGCTCGCAGACTGCTCCTTCGCCTGAGAGTGAAAAGAGTGACCGTGAAAAATGGCTGGCAGCCAAAGCGGAAATGGAAGAAAGTCGAAGGAAAGCAGAACTGGCGATTGCAGAAAAATCCCAGTTTATTGCGACGATTAGCCATGAACTTCGTACCCCGATGAACGGTATTTTGGGTATGGTATATTTGCTGAATGATACCAGGCTGGATACCATACAGAAAGAATATATCGAAACCATTAATCACTCTGCCAGTAATTTGCTTTTGCTTATTAATGACGTGCTGGATTTATCCAAACTGGAAGCCCATGAACTGCTGGTGGATAAAACGGCTTTTGATATTAAAAAAGCATTACTCGAAAATGTGCGGCTGCTCACTCCGCTGGCTGCCAAAAAAAATGTGGGATTATTTTATACGATTGATAGCACCATTCCCGATTTAGTCATCAGTGACGGCTGTCGCTTTTCCCAGATTGTTAATAATTTAGTGGGGAATGCGTTAAAATTTACCGAATCAGGTTCCGTGACTGTCACCATGACGCATCAGGCGGAAGAAGGGCAGATTCTCTGTGAAGTCAAGGATACGGGTATTGGCATTCCTGCGGATAGAAGGGAAGCGATTTTTGAAAAATTCATTCAGGGCGATGCCAGTATTACCCAGAAATATGGCGGTACGGGGTTAGGACTTGCCATTACGAAACAACTGGTTGTCATGCTTGGTGGTACAATCGGTTTTGAAAGCGGGATAAACCGGGGGAGCCGTTTCTGGTTCACGCTTCCCTGTCGCATCCCTGAGCAGAAGGAACAGGTGATGGAGCCAAAAGAACAGGTATTTTCTGCTATTCGTAAAAAGACACGCCATTGTTCTGTGCTGATTGTAGAGGATAATCCCGTTAACCATTTTTTCCTGAACAAGTTACTTATCAAGTTTGGATTCAGTGATATTGATATTGCCGAAAATGGTGATGAGGCACTGGAGGCTATTGCCAAAAAAGACAAACCTTACGATGTTATTTTCATGGACTGCCTGATGCCAGGCAAAGACGGCTATGAAACCACCCGCATCATAAGGCAGGAAGAACAACAGCCTGTGCTGATTATCGCCATGACTGCCAATGCTATGGCGGGTGACAAGGAAAAATGTTTGCAGGCAGGTATGGATGCCTATATCACCAAACCCTTGAAACCCGAAGCCTTGAAGGATTCCCTTTCCGAATGGTTTATTTTTTCTACCCCCAAATCTCAAAGCGAAAATGAAACCGATGTGTTTTATGACAATATGCCTCCCATTGATAGGGAGCGGTTGAATCTGGTGGCAGAAACACCCGAAGAACAGGAGATGATTTTAGGGCTTTTTTTCAGGATTCAGGAAGATGCTATGAACATTATGCAGGTTTCACGGCGTAATGCAGAAAATGAAGCATGGAAAAATGCTGCCCACCGCCTCAAAGGTTCCGCTGCCAATCTGGGAATGAAACCCCTTGCCTACAGGCTTGAAAAAGCAGAACAGGCGGTTGAAGGATCCTACGATTACCGTACCGAAATACTGGAAGAAATAGAGGAAGAGTTGGAGCGGATTCGTTCGTATCTTGGGGGCAGTGATGGGCTTCAAAGCAGAACAGCATATCTTTAGAGCTTAAAGATAATATCTCTGTCAAAACTTATTTTGGGTAGGCGAATATTAATTTTTCCTGCTTGTCCACTGCCGTAATACATTAATGACCTCATCAGGATGACGTTCTACCAGTTCATTAAGACGGGTATAGGTGGAGGATTTTACCTTACCTGTGATACGGCTTAAATCAATAGCAGGCTCTTCCCCGTCTTCTTCTGCCATTCCACCAAAGCCGCCACTGGCAAAACCCGGCATTCCCGCTTCGGCTCCCCGCATCATACCAGCCGTACCTGCCTGTCCGCCCGTGGCTCCAAATGCCGCCCCGCTTGCTGCACCACCTGCTTCCTGTGCCGAAGCCGCCATCGTGGTTTCCATGATACGGTTCACAATCGGGCGAATCACCATCAGGATAACCAGTGCCGCTACCCCGCCAAATACAAGCGTCTGGACAATGCCATGTACGTCCTGTTTCAGATATTCCATAAAGGATTGCGAAGTCGCTTCTTCCACGGCAGACATAAACCGCATGTTCACCACTTCTACCGTATCGCCACGTTTTTCATCAAAACCAATAGCGGTTTTCACCAGCGTTTCTATCTGTTTGCGTTCGGTTTCGTCCCTTGGGGTATAGACGGGCTTGCCCTTATCATCATTGGTATAATTGCCGTCTACCATCACCGCTACGGAAAGCCTGTTGACTTTACCCGTTTCCTTGATGTGATTCTGCACGGTTTTGGAAATTTCATAGTTGGTGGTTTCATCGGTTTTGGAAATCACCTTGTTTGAATTGCTTTGATTCTGGTTAGGATTGGCATTGGGAAGGTTATTGGAAGCGGTGGTATTTTCTTTGCCATCTTTTTCCGAAGACTGTTCTTTTTCTTCACCGCTTTGCACCGAACGAGCCACCTGCCCGTTAGGATCATAGGTTTCCGAATTGGTCACAATACGATCAAAATCAATATCCGCACTCACCGTCACTTTGACTTTGCCCGCCCCCAACGAACGCTCCAGCAACGATTCCAGCGTGGTACGCAGGCGATTTTGATAGGCGACACGATATTCTTCTGCCGTGGATGCACTACCCGTCATATCATTATCTTCCCCCGAACCACCCGAAAGCAAATGTCCTTTCGTATCCAGTACCGTCACTTTGGAAGGTTTTAACCCAGGCACGGCTGCTGCAACCAGATGCGTTACGGAAGCAATCTGTTCTTTGGTCAACTCATTGATACCCCGCATTTTTAATACCACGGAAGCAGTCGCTTCCTGCTTATCACGCGAAAACACTTCAGGTTTGGGTGTCACCAGATGCACACGGGCAGATTCCACCTGTGAAAGCGAAGAAATAGTTCTTGCAAGCTCACCTTCCAATGCACGCAACATATTGACATTCATGACAAAACTGGAAGTACCCATCGCTTCGCTACGATCAAATATCTCATAGCCCACAATCGAGCCACCATTGGGCAAGCCCTGCTGTGCAAGGGAAAGTCGCAGGCGAAGCATCTGATCAGAGGGAACCAGTATTTGCGTACCATTTGCCCGCAATTCATATGGAACAGCGACTTTATCCAGCTCCGCCACAATTTTTCCACTATCTTCCAGCGAAAGATCAGTATAAAGCGGAGACATGGATTGCGAGGTGCTTTTAACCGACAAATATACCGTTCCGCCCAGGACAATCAGCAGTACAACCGCCAATATCGCCAGTTTGGTCTGCCCCATATCTTTGAATAGCTGAAGGAGTGACCCCATATCTTCTATGTCTTTATTATTGTATAAGTACCTGATATGGCATGATACATAGCTTGCAAGGTAGCGTCAAAGAAAATGTTGGGGTGAAAGGGGCAATTTTTGCCTTGCTGCTACAGGGATAGCGTGTGATGAATGCTTGGAAAACCCATGATTTCTATATATTGCTCCGCCTCATTTACCACATACACGATATAATTTCCCTTGTGGCGTACAACTCTGTAACCTTCCCCTATTTCTTTTCTCTCGGGATAGGCAAAGGGATTATTAACGATATGTGCAATGATAGCAACTATACCGCTCATGATTCAAAACTTGTGATTTATTGCGAGTATTTTTGGTAATAATGAAGCTGAATTTTCGTAGGAATACTT
>Ga0116226_10004785_pt1 | contig 12008 bp, 13 predicted proteins | sample S1TSphfallax_FD_89692 | JGI IMG/M metagenome (GOLD analysis project Ga0116226, IMG submission 89692) | Host-associated microbial communities from peat moss isolated from Minnesota, USA - S1T2_Fa - Sphagnum fallax MG | ecosystem: Host-associated > Plants > Peat moss > Unclassified | place: USA... | reverse complement strand
TCAGCACCCACCAGCACGCGGAGTGGTAGTTCAGCTGGTTAGAATACCGGCCTGTCACGCCGGGGGTCGCGGGTTCGAGTCCCGTCCACTCCGCCATTTCCTTATAGTGCCCGCGCGTGCCGCATGGCCGCGCTGCGGGTATGATGCCGGCCCGGGCGAAAGCCTCAACGGTGCGGTCGACGGATAGGAACCATGCTGCAAGCGATTCACGATAAGTTTAAAGGCTGGGTCGCCGGCGTGGTGTTGGGCGCCGTCGGACTGGTGTTCGTCTTTTGGGGCATCAACTGGACCATGGCCGCGCCGAACTATGCGGTCAAGGTCAATGGCAACGAGATCGCCAGCGCCGAGGTGCGCCAGGCCTATCAGAGGCAACTCGCACAGATCGAGAGCCAGACCAAGGGATCAGTTGATGAGACCGAGCGCAACGAGATCAAGCGCCGTGTACTCGACGAATACGTCAACACCGAGGCTGTGGTCACGCGCGCCGACGAACTCGGCTATCGGGTGAGCGACGCCGACCTGTTGAAGGAAATGGCGAAGATCCCGGCATTCCAAGTCGACGGCAAGCTCGATCAGGCGCACGCCATCGCGGTTCTGAAGGCCCAAGGTCGGTCGGTCACCGAAATCGAGGAACTGTTTCGTCGCGACGTCAAGTTGCGGCAACTCGACACCGCGCTCGAGGGTTCGAGCTTCACGACGCCGAGCGAGCTCAAAGATCTGGAGGCTCTCACCCGCCAGCAGCGCGAGATCAGCTGGTTCACGCTGTCCGCCGCCAAGTTGGGCGCCGACGCCACGCCCAGCGACGCGGATCTTAAAAGCTACTACGACACCCATAAGAGCGAGTACATGACAGCGGAGACGGTGACGCTTCGGTACGTCGAGTTGAGCCTGGCCGATCTCGAAGCGCAGGTCACGGTCGATACTCCGAAGCTCGAGGCCTACTATGAAGAACAGAAGGCCAAGACGCCGGAGCGCTATGTGCAGCCCGAACAGCGACGCGTCAGCCATATTCTGCTTCAGGTCACGGATCCCAAAGACGATGCGGCGGTCAAGGCCAAGGCCGAGGCGCTCCTCAAGCGTGCCGAAGGGGGCGAAGATTTCGCCAAGCTCGCCAAGGAGTTTTCGCAGGATCCCGGCTCCGCACCGCAGGGCGGCGATCTCGGCTGGTCGGAGCGCAAGGTCTGGGTCCCGGCGTTCGCCGATGCCGCCTTCAGCATGAAGGAGGGTGAGATTCGCGGGCCGGTCAAAACCCAATTCGGTTATCACATCTTGAAACTCGACGGCATCAGGCCCACCGCCGTCAGAACCTTCGACCAGGCGAAGACCGATATCGAGGCTGAGTACCGTCGCAGCGAAGCGGACCGATTGTTCAACAGCGCCCAGGATCAACTCGCCGACGCCGCCTTGCAGAACAGCACCGATCTCGATGTGGTGGCGCGCAAGGCGGGCCTGACCGTCCATCAGATCGTGGGCTTCAGCCGCAAAGACGGTGGTGGCGATTTGAAGTCCTCGCCGGCGGTCATTGCGGCGGCCTTCAGCCCTGATGCGCTGGACGGCCACTTGAGTCCCATCGTCGAAGTCGACCCCGGGCGCGGAGTCGTGTTGCTCGCGAGCGACCATAAACTGCCCGTTCAAAAACCGCTCGATCAGGTGCGCGCCGAGGTGCTCGCCGGCTGGAAAAGTCAGCACGGCCGGGAGATGGCGATGGCGGCGGCAACCGACGCGGTCAAACGCTTGAACGGCGGCGAATCGTGGGATGCGGTCGCAAAGAGCCTCGGGGTGAGCGCTCAGCCCGCGAAGTTCGTCTCGCGCTCCGACTCGGCCGTTCCCGTCGAAATCCGGCGCGATGCGTTCGAGGCACCCAAGCCCGCGGAAAAGCCCGTGTATCAACAAATCGAGGTTGGCGGCGGCGATGCCGACGTGATCGCGTTGACGGCGGTGCGCGAGGACCCGGCGAGCGCCAATCCGCAGCAGGATGCCCAGCTTCGGCGCCAACTGGCGCAGCAAGCCGCTTCCAGCGAGGCGCAGGCCTATTCGCTGGCGGCCCGGGCCGATGCCAAGGTCATCGTGAACCCTCAGGCGTTGGATTAAGGTGGCTGACTGGCTCCAGCATTTCTCCGAGTGGTACCTGTCCGTGCTCGCGCAAGGGGGCTATGGGCTGATCGCCGGGTTGATGGCACTGGAAAGCACGCTGGTGCCAATACCCAGTGAGGTCATCATTCCGCCCGCCGCCTACATCGCCCACACCCAGGGACAATTTTCGCTGATCGGCGTCATCCTCGCTGGCACCGCCGGATCGTGGCTGGGAGCGGCCATCATGTACTGGGGCTCTCGCTGGCTGGGGCGTCCGCTCGTCCTGCGGGTCGGCCCCTACGTCGGTCTGCCGGCCGCGAAGATCCGAATGGCAGAGGCTTGGTCGTCTCACTATGGTCTGCCGGGCGTCTTTTTCTCACGCCTGCTGCCGGTCATCCGGCACCTGATCGGGATTCCGGCGGGTATCCTCAGAATGGATTTCCGCTGGTATAGCGCCACGACGCTGTTGGGTGCGTTGGTGTGGACCACGGTGCTGGCCTGGCTCGGCCGGACCTTGGGCGACCATCCGGAAGTGCTGAAGGGCTCCGTGCACCGCTTCGTCATCCTGGTGCTCGCCGTGGCGGCCGTGCTGGCGGCGCTGTACTACGCCTTCGTCAAACGGGTGGCGGTTCGCCGCTAGAAAAGACTGATAGACACGGGTCACATCCCCGTGTAACTTACACGGGTCTTCTTAAAGTGGGTGACCCATGCGAAAGCCATCCTTTGACGCACAGGCTCCCAAGCAAACGGTCAGTATTACGCTGAATTCGGATCTTTATGCGAAAGCGCGAGGCGCGGGTATCAACGCCTCGAGGGTTGCGGAAGAAGCCATCGCCGATGCTTACCGAGAGTTGGAGCGCGCGAAAATTCTGGCGGAGATACAGCAGGATCTGGCCGCCGCTGACCAATACGCAGAAGAGCATGGCTCACTGTCAGAATTGGTGCGTGCTCATTATGAGCGGGAAGACGATGCAGTTTGATGTTTTCGTCAACCCAATTTCCACCGCCCGCCGGGCATATCCTCATTTGGTCGTCTTACAATCGGACATCGCCCAAGCGCTCACCCATGACATTGTTGCCCCGATCGTACCGCGAGACTCGCTCAAGTCCGTGTCGGGCCGAATGAATCCTCGGGTGAGCGTCGAATCGGTTGACGGAGTGGTGCTGGTTTCCGCGTTGACGACGATTCGCCGTAGTGATTTGAAGCGGCCAATGGCGACATTGGCTAGCGAGCGAGATACGCTGCTAGCCGCCGTCGATTACCTGTTTTTCGGCGTCTGAGCCCATTTACCAGCCTGAACCTAGGTTTTCGCCCCCGGCGGCGGTGCCACGAAGATCACCGGATATTTCGCAAAGATCGCCGCGGTGGCCGCGCTGATCTTCGCCACCGCGTTCGGTCCCGTCAGATCGGAAACGCTCTGGCTGGCGCTCGCATGCCAGATTGGCACTTTGGTGTGCGCATCAAAGAGATCCACCGAAATCCGCGTCTGGTCGGTCACATACGGGTCATAGCCCCACGCGCCACCCCAGCCCCAGCCGCGTCGACCCCAGCCAGCGCCCCAACCCCAGCCACCGTAGTAGTCATCGAACACCTGGCGCGTACCCATGGCGTAGCCCACCACGCAATCCGCCGTTTGGCGGCTTGCCGCCGGCTGGATGCCTTTCGCGGCGAGGTTCGCCTGGATGGCCTCACGTAATCGCTCCGCATTCAAGGGGTTACCGAACGCCGCCTGATGATCGGCGTTCGCCACATGCTCATCGGCAAAGGCGTAGGTATGACAGCTCGCCACCGACATCGTCGGATTCGAGTCCGTGGTCACGGGAATGGTGCTGCACGCACCAAGCGTCGCGACCAATCCGCCCGCGAAGGCAGCCTGGATGACCGGTCGAATGGAGAAAGAACTGAAGCTCGACATAAACTCAACGCCCCTTAAAGATGGAATCCAAACCCATCGGTCATAACGCAGTCATCGCTTGCCGGTTGACGGCGGCGTCCGCTGGACGCGCGCCTGGACCGACGGTCGCTTAGCCGGCCCCACCCTCGTCGGCCGGAAAGTTCATGCCGACCGAGTTGAACCCCCCATCCACATAGACGATCTCGCCCGTGATCCCCGCGGCGAGATCCGAGCACAGGAAGGCCGCGGTATTGCCCACATCCTCGATGGTCACGTTGCGCTTGAGCGGCGCGACCGCCGCCACGTGCGACAGCATCCGGCGCAGTCCCGGTATCCCCGCTGCGGATAACGTCTTGATCGGCCCGGCGGAAATGCCGTTCACGCGGATACCCAGCGCGCCGAGATCCGCGGCCAGGAAGCGCACGTTGGCTTCCAGGCTGGCCTTGGCGAGCCCCATGACGTTATAGCCCGGCAGCGAGCGGACCGCGCCCAAGTAGCTCAACGTCACGATGCCGCCGGCACGACCGTGCATGAACGGTAGTGACGCCCTGGCAAGCGCCGTCAAACTGTAGCTGGAAATCTCGTGGGCCACGCGAAACCCCTCACGCGTGGTGGCGTCGATGAAAGTTCCGGTGAGCGATTCGCGCGCCGCATAGGCCACCGCATGCACCAGGATGTCGAAGCCGTCCCAGCGGGTCTTCAAGTAGTTAAACCCCTGCTCGATGCCCGCATCGGAGGCGACATCCATTTCGAACGTGATATCAGAATCCAGCTGTTTCGCGAGCGGCACGACGCGATCGGCCATTCGAGCGATGTGCGAGAAAGCGAGTTCCGCGCCCTCGCGGCGCATCGCCTGCGCGATGCCCCAGGCGATGGAGCGATCGGTGGCAAGGCCCACGATGAGTGCGCGCTTGCCGTTCAAGAAGCCCATTGCACTACCCCTGTTGACTCTTGGAATCGACGTACATGACCAGGCGTCTACCCGCTCTGATCTGGTGATGGTGATTGATGCCGTTCCAGGTCTTCAGTTGATCGACCGAGACCTGGAATTCGCGCGAGATGCTGAAAATGGTGTCGCCACGTCGGACCACATAGAGCACGCGTCGCCCGGGCGCCGCGCCCTCATCCCGGTGTTGTCGAGCGCTGCCTTTGAGCACCAGGTGCTGGCCTTTGGCGAGCGTATCATCGAGAGCCAAGTTGTTGAGATGGGCCAGCGTGCTCACCGGCATGTTGTTGCGGCGCGCGATGCTATAAAGCGTTTCGCCCGCCCGCACGCGGTAGACGATCTGACGCTGTTTTCGGTCCGTGGAATCCTGTTCGGGTTCATCCACCCGGGCCGCGGCGATCTCGACTTTCAGCGGTAATTGGCCGCCCATCTCGGGGATTTTGAGCAACTGGCCCGCCGTCACCCGCGGGCCGGTCAAATCGTTGATTTTTTCGAGCACGATCGTCGAGGTACCGTAGCGCTTGGCGATCATCGGCAGCGTCTCGCGCCGGGCCACTTCATGCACGACGGTGGGCACGCGGTCCTCCGCACTCAAGGCTTTGAGCGCACTTTCGTACGTATCGGCATTATCGATCGGGACGAGCATGCGATGCGGACCGTTTGGATCGGTGGCCCAGCGGTTATAGCCCGGATTGAGCGCCACGATTTCATCGTAACTGGTACCCGCCAGTTTCGCCGCCACTTTCAGGTCGATCTGGGAGTCGGTATCCAAGACCGCAAAGTAGGGCTGATTCGGTATCGGCGCGAATTGGAAGCCGTAGCGTTCGGGTTCGGCCATCAGCCGCTTCAAGGCCAGCAGCCTCGGCACGTAGCCACGAGTCTCCGCCGGCAGATTCAAGTGCCAGAAATCGGTTGGCCGACCGGCGGCCCGATTGGCGGCAATGGCGCGTTCCACCCAGGCCTCGCCGACATTGTAGGCCGCGATTGCCAGTAGCCAATCACCGTTGAACTCATCATGCAGTGCTTGCAGATAATCGAGGGCCGCGCGCGTCGATTCGATGACGTCGCGTCGCCCGTCGTACCACCAGGTCTGCTTCAAGCCATAACGCTGTCCGGTGCCCGGAATGAACTGCCAGAGCCCCGCCGCCTGGCTCGGCGAATAGGCGAACGGTTCGTAGGCGCTCTCCACCACCGGCAGCAACGCGAACTCGGTCGGCATGCCGCGCCGTTCGACTTCGGTGATGACGTGATACAGATAACGCTGGCCGCGTTGAAACACGCGGTCCAGGTAGTCCGGATTGTGTTCGAACCAGGCGAGTTGCACGTCGATCGCCGGCTCCTCAACCTCATCGAACGCGAAGCCGGCGCGCATCCGGTCAAAGAGGTCGTCGTAGTCCTCGCCGTTGTGATGCCGCCACTCCTGCGGCATGGCGAGCGAGGGCGTGGCCGTGGCGGCTCCCGCCAGCGGGGCGGTGGAGCCCGTCACCGGGGCCGTGGCCACCGGGGCCACCACCGGCGCACGGTCTCGATGGGTCGGCGTCGTCGGTTGCTGGGCGCAGGCCGTGAGGATCGCGGCGGCGCAGATCTGCAGCCAAAGCCTGAAGGGGGCACTCGTGACACTGGTGCGCAGGGTCATCGGAACTGATCTTTCCAAGCTCGTAACTCGCCGAACACGTCGGTGGCGCTCGGCAGCAGCCGGCCCGCATGGGCCTCGACGGCCGCGCGCACGACCGGGGTGTCGCAGCGCAGGAACGGGTTGACCAATCGCTCCACGGCCATGGTCGACGGAAGACTCGGCCGGGTCGGCTCCAGCGCTTCGTTATAGTCGCGTGCCGCGCGATTCGCCGGATCCACCGTCAACGCGAACCGCAAATTAGCCCCCGTGTACTCATGACCGCAGTACACCAGCGTCTCGGGCGGCAGAGCACGGAGTTTGTCGAGCGAAGCGTTCATTTGCGCGGCAGACCCCTCGAACATGCGACCGCAACCGGCACTGAACAGCGTGTCTCCACAGAAGAGCGCGCCGTGCCCCCAAAAGGCGATATGACTTAACGTATGCCCGGGCACGGCTAAAATCTCGAAGGCAAGTCCCAAGTCAGGCAAGTCGACGCGTTCTCGATCATGAACTCGGCGGGTGCAGCCGGGGATTCGGGTGTCGTCCGGGCCGATGACCGGCACGGGGCCTGACTCCTCGAGCAGCCGTGCTACCCCACCAATGTGGTCGGCATGATGGTGAGTCAGCAGAATCGCGGCTAAGCTTGCGCCCGTGCGCTCGAGCTCCGTCAGCACCGGGGCGGCATCGCCGGGATCGATCGCAACCACGCGGCCGGGAGCCCGAGGAGCCTCGATCAGCCAGATGTAGTTGTCCGCAAAAGCGCGAACCGGCCGCACGGTGATGGACAGGGTTGGGTTGTGCATTTTGCGCCGTATTAAACCTGTAACATCCGACGTTTACTAGTGATTTCAAGGAGTCCTGATTGCAAGCAAAGAGCGACAACGCAGCGGCCGAATGGTTCGCCGGTCCGTTGGGCGAACGGGTGTTGCGTGAGGAAGCCCGGCTTGCACGGCTCGCACTCGACGATGTGTTCGGATTCGAACTCTTGCAGATGGGGACGTGGGGAAACTCGCAGCACCTCTTGGAGGGCGCGCGCACCCAACATAGCACCTTGTTGGCGCCCAGTTTGAGCCCCGGCGTGACGCTGTGTGCGCCGCTCGCTTCGCTGCCATTTCCGTCGGATTCCATCGATGCGATCGTTCTGCCGCATACCCTGGAGCTGGTCGAGGATCCGTATGCGGTGCTCAGGGAGGCCGAGCGCGTCCTGTGCGCGGAAGGATGTCTTTTGATTTGTGGCTTCAATCCATTCAGCGGCTGGGGCGTGCGACGGATGTTCGCCAGCTACTTCAAGCGGCCCGCGTTTCCACCGCAGACGCGCCGCATGTTGTCCGAGCGGCGGCTGCGTGACTGGATGGCCTTGCTCGACTTCGAAGTGGCTGATGTCTATGGTTACCTGGGCACGCTGCCAATGACCCGCCGAGCGCGTAAGGCGGCGGACGGCTCGTTGATTCAGGCCGAGTACCGGCCCCGGCGGCCCTGGGCCGCGGGGGCCTACCTCTTGAAGGCGCGCAAGCGCGTGCAGACGCTGACCTTGGTACGCCCGAAGCGGCGCGCGCGGCAATTGGTGCTGGTACCCGCGGCGGAGCCCACCACCCAAGTCGGCACGGGCAAGGTAGGCAGCGGCGAGCTCGGCACACGCAACGACCGATGACGACGGTTCAGATCTACACCGACGGGGCGTGCCGCGGCAATCCCGGCCCCGGCGGCTGGGCCGCGCTCCTCGTGGCGGGCGCGGAGCGCAAGGAGTTGTCCGGCGCGGAGGCCGCGACGACCAACAATCGCATGGAGCTGATGGCGGTCATCGGTGGGTTTCGCGCGCTGAAACGCCCCTGCGCCGTCGAGATCTATACGGACTCGAAGTACGTGCTGCAGGGCTACACCGAATGGCTGCCCGGCTGGAAGGCACGCGGCTGGCGCACGGCCTCGCGTGAGCCGGTCAAGAACCAGGACCTGTGGGAACAGCTCGAGGCGGCGGCCGCCGCGCAGGACATCGAGTGGCACTGGGTCAAGGGACATTCCGGGCACGAACAAAACGAATACGTCGATCGGCTCGCGAATCGCGCCATCGACGAGATGCTCAAGAAGAGGTAGGCGCCGATGCGGCAGATCGTGCTCGACACGGAAACCACCGGGCTCGAAGTCGAACAGCAGCATCGGGTCGTCGAGATCGGCTGCATCGAACTCGTCAATCGCCGGCTCACCGGCCGCTCGTTTCACCGCTACCTCAACCCCGAACGCGACATCGACGAGGGCGCGGAACAGGTGCACGGGTTATCCCGCGAGCGCCTGTCCAAAGAGCCCACCTTTGCGCAGGTGCACGCCGAATTCCTGGAATTCGTGCGGGATGCGGAATTGGTCATCCACAACGCGCCGTTCGACATCGCGTTCCTGAACGCTGAATTCGCGCGGCTGGAGCGGCTCGAACTCAAGCTGGGCCGCGTAGGCGACTGGTGCCGGGTGCTCGATACGCTCGCGCTGGCGCGCCAGCTGCACCCGGGCCAGCGCAACAGCCTCGATGCGCTGTGTAAGCGGTATTCGGTCGACAACTCGCACCGTGAGTACCATGGCGCGCTGCTCGATGCGCGGATTCTCGCCGAGGTGTACCTCGCGATGACCGGCGGCCAGGCGGCCTTCTCATTGAGCGAGGAATCCGATACGGTGCGCAGCCGCGCCCGGCAGTCCGCGCCGCCGCGCCGTGTTGCGGAGCGCGTCGGCATCGTCGTGCGGGCGAGCGCGGAGGAACTCGCCGCGCATGAGCAGGTGCTCGGGTTGCTCGACAAGGCGTCGCGCGGCAAGACGGTGTGGCGCGCCACGTGAAGACGCTCGTGACCGGAGCTGCCGGCTTCATCGGATTTCATACCGCGAAGCGGTTGCTGGAGCGCGGGCATGACGTGGTCGGGCTCGACAACCTCAATGCGTATTACGACCCGGCCTTGAAGGCCGCCCGGCTCGCCATTCTCGAGGCCCACCCGAATTTTCGATTCGTCCGGGGGGATATCACCGACGGTGCGGCGCTGCAAACGCTCTTCGCCCGCGCGCGCTTTGCACGGGTGGTGCATCTCGCGGCCCAGGCCGGCGTGCGCTATTCGCTGCAAAACCCCCATGCTTACATCCAGAGCAACATCGTCGGCTTTCTCGAGATCATCGAGGCGTGCCGAGCCACGGCGGTCGAGCACTTGGTCTATGCCTCGACCAGCTCGGTTTACGGCGCGAACACGCGGTTGCCGTTCTCGGAACAGCAGTGCGTCGAACACCCGCTCACGCTGTACGCGGCAACCAAGAAATCGAATGAGCTCATGGCGCACAGTTATTCGTCGTTGTACGGGCTGCCGACGACGGGACTGAGATTTTTCACCGTGTATGGACCCTGGGGACGCCCCGACATGGCGTTGTTCCTCTTCACCCAAAAGATCCTGGCCGGCAAGCCCATCGACGTGTACTACGAGGGGCACCATCAGCGCGATTTCACCTATGTCGATGACATCGCGGGTGGGGTCGCGGCCGTGCTCGAGCATGTCGCCGCGCCGGACCCCGGTTGGAATTCCGACGCGCCGGATCCCGCCACCAGCCGCGCGCCCTACCGGATCTACAATATCGGCAATCAGACGCCCGTAACGCTGCTCCGTTTCATCGAGGTGCTGGAGCATTGCCTGGGGCGCAAGGCCATCAAGAACCTGCTACCGATCCAACTGGGTGACGTGCCAAATACGGCGGCGGATGTCGAGGCGCTCGCCCGCGACGTGGGGTATCGACCGAGCACTGGTCTCGAGCAGGGTGTCGAACGATTCGTGCAATGGTATCTCGACTATTACGGGCGGGATGCGCCCGCGTCAGCGGTGTAGGATATCGGCATGACTACCGCACATTCCAGCCTACCCGCGTGGAGCGCTGTCGCAGCGCACGCCACGACGATGCAATCCGTCCACCTGCGCGATCTTGCGGCGTCGGATCAGGACCGCTGGCAGCGATTTCACGTCGAACATGACGGCTGGCTGCTCGACATGTCGCGACAGCGCATCAGGCACGAGACGCTGACGTTGCTGCTGGAGTTGGCGCGGGCGACGGGACTCCTCGAGCGCCGAGCCGCGATGTTTCGCGGCGATCTCATCAACAGCACCGAACGGCGTGCCGTGCTGCATACGGCGCTACGCTCTGAATTCGCCGGCGATGCCGACATTCAACGCGAAGTGCGCGATTCTCGCGCCAAGCTGTCACGCTTTGCGGCGGCGGTGCGAGATGGGCAAAAGCGCGGCATCACCGGCAACCGATTCAAACATGTGGTCAACATCGGGATCGGCGGGTCGGATCTGGGGCCGTTGCTGGTGTGCGATGCACTGCGCCATGAGTGGAGCGGCGGCATCACGCCGCACTTCGTGTCGAACGTCGATGGCACGCAACTCGACGATCTGAAGGCCGAGCTGGATCCGGCGGAAACCTTGATTATCGTCTGTTCCAAGACGTTCACGACCCAGGAGACCCAGACCAACGCCAATGCGGCGCGCGATTGGCTCGTCAATGCTCTCGGCAAGAAGTCTCCCGCGCATCACGTGGCCGCCGTGTCGACCAATTCCGAGGCCATGGATGCCTTTGGTATCGCGGACGATCATCGCTTCACGATGTGGGACTGGGTGGGGGGGCGATACTCGGTTTGGTCGGCCATCGGGTTGATCGCTGAGGTCGTGGTCGGCAGCGACAAGTTTCGCGAGTTCCTGGCCGGTGCGAGCGCGATCGACCGACACTTCGTCGACGCGCCGCTCGAGTCGAACCTGCCGGTCCTAATGGGGGTGCTCGGTGTTTGGAACCGCACCTTCCTCGGACTGCCGACCCTGGCCGTGCTGCCTTACGACCAGCGGCTCGCGCGGCTGCCGGCGTACCTACAGCAGCTCGAGATGGAGAGCAACGGCAAGTCGGTGTCTTTGATGAGCGAACGGGTCGACTTTGCCACGGCACCGGTGGTCTGGGGCGAGCCGGCCTCGAATGCGCAGCACTCGTTCTTCCAGATGCTGCACCAGGGCACACCCACCGCCGCCCTCGATTTCATCGCGCCGCTTCGGGGCTCCTGGGGCGGAACGCAGGGCCAGGATTTGGCCCTCAAGAATTGCTTTGCGCAGTCGCAGGCCTTCGCCTATGGTCGCACGCCCCCCCAAGTCGCGGCGGATATGCAGAAGTCCGGATCCACGGCCGCGGAGATCGAGCGGCTCGGCCCGCACCGCGTGTACGAGGGCAACCGCCCGAGCTCCCTGCTGCTCTACCCGAAAACGACGGCACGCTCTTTGGGGGCCCTGATAGCCCTGTATGAGCACAGTGTCTTCGTGCAGGGAACGATCTGGGGCATCAACTCCTTCGATCAGTACGGCGTGGAGCTTGGCAAGAAGCTTGCCCTCGGCATCGACTTGACCGGTGCCACGCCGGTGTCGGGGGATGGCGCGGCGGCGCTGGACGCGCTGATTGGGTATGTGCGCGAACGTCGTTGAGCTCG
>Ga0116226_10004784_pt1 | contig 12010 bp, 6 predicted proteins | sample S1TSphfallax_FD_89692 | JGI IMG/M metagenome (GOLD analysis project Ga0116226, IMG submission 89692) | Host-associated microbial communities from peat moss isolated from Minnesota, USA - S1T2_Fa - Sphagnum fallax MG | ecosystem: Host-associated > Plants > Peat moss > Unclassified | place: USA... | reverse complement strand
CAGCCCCCGCGGAGAACACCGCCCCGGCGGATCTGGCCCTCGCCGGCTATCTGTCGAACATGCGCGACATGATCAACGCGCAGCGCGACGTGCTGCTCGGCTATTTCGGCGCCGCAGCCCAGCCGGTGCAGGGCCGCGCCCTTGCTGCGCCTGTGACCGACGCGCCGCCCGAACCCATCCCCGATCCGACACCGGGGCCCGCCCTGCCGGCGCCGGCACCCGAAGCTGCGGGCCGCCAGGCCGTGCTGCTGGATATCGTCAGCGCCCAAACCGGCTATCCGCCCGACATGCTCGACCTCGATCTCGATCTGGAGGCCGATCTTTCCATCGACTCGATCAAGCGCACCGAAATCATCGCCGAGCTCGCCAGGCGGCTCGATCTACAGGCGGCGCTGGGCAGCACCGCCCATGCCGGCCTGGAGCGTCTGGCAGCCTGCAAAACCCTGCGCGCGGTGATCGCCTGGCTGGAGGCGCATCTGCCCGCCCTACCCCCCTTAGCGCCCCAATACGCCGCACCCCCCGCCGATCCAGCGCTGGCACCCCCTCTGCAGGGCGCGGATCTGCTGCTGGATGTGGTCAGCACCTGCACAGGCTATCCGGCCGATGTGCTCGATCTCGACCTCGACCTGGAAGCCGACCTCTCCATCGACTCCATCAAGCGCGCCGAAATCGCCGCCCAGTTCGCCCACCGCGCCGGCCTGCCGAACGCGGCGGATGGCACCGCCATCCAGGAAAGCCTCGCCTCGCTGAAAACGCTGCGCGCCATGATCGCCTGGCTGCAGCGCGGCACCGCAACCCAACACGCAGCGCCGCCGCAGAAGGCGCCAGAGGCGGCCCCATCAAACCTTCCGTTGCAGCGCTATGTGGTCAACCACGCGCCCGCCCCGGCGCTTCTGCCGTCCGGCAGCCTCGCGCAAAAGCGCGTTCTGATCACCGATGACGCAATGGGCGTGGCAAACGCGCTGGCGCGGCGCCTCGCCGCTTCCGGTGCATCGCCGATCGTGCTCCCGCCCGCCGCGTCCCTCGCACAGGCCGCCGATCTCCTGCCGGCCCACGCGCTGGTCCATCTGGCCGGCCTGAACCCGGATTGCGGCATGGATGCCGCCAGAACGATGTTCCCGCTGCTGCGCGACACACTCCTGGCCGGCACGCGGCACGTGGTTCTGGCCCAAACCCGCGCCGCCGGCGGCCCGGCCGGCCTGGCCAGATGCGCGGCCCGCGAATTCCCCGACACCCGCGCCTGCGCCCTCGCACTCGACGCAGCCGAACCGGCCGAAACCCTGGCCCGCGCGATCGAACACGAGCTGCTGGCCGAAACCGGCCCCTCCGAAGTGATCGTAACGAACGGCCAGCGCAGCACCTTCGGTGTCGTGCCGTCCGCCTTGCCGGACGCCGCGCCGCAAGCCCCCAAACTCGGCCGCGACAGCGTCGTGCTGCTCACCGGCGGCGCCCGCGGCATCACCGCCCGCATCGCGGTTGCCCTGGCGCACCACACCGGCTGCCGCATCGAACTGGTCGGCCGCTCGCCCCTGCCCACCGCCCCCGAAACCGCAGGCACCGCAGGCATCACCGATAAACGCCACCTGCGCCAGGCGCTGCTTGCCCAATATCCCGCAAGCACGCCCGCCGATATCGAAATGCGCGTCCAGCGCCTGCTCGCCGACCGCGACATGCGCCGCACCCAGGCCGACATCACGGCCGCCGGCAGCCACATTTGCTACACAGCGCTGGACGTGCGCGACAGCGCCGCCTTCGCCACCCATATCGACGCGCTCTACCAGCGCCACGGCCGCATCGATGGCGTGATCCACGGCGCCGGCCTGATCGAAGACCGCCTCATGCGCGACAAGACCGAAGCGAGTTTCGCCCGCGTGTTCGACACCAAAGTGCAATCCGCCGCCGTGCTGCACAAAAAGATCCGCAATGATGTGGGCTTCGTGGTGTTCTTTTCCAGCGTCAGCAGCGTGTTCGGCAATCGCGGCCAGGCCGACTACGCCGCCGCCAACGATGTGCTGGATAAGCTCGCGCATCACTGGCAGCAGCACATCGCGGGCCGCGTCGTCTCGGTCAACTGGGGGCCCTGGGCCGACACCGGCATGGTGTCCCTCTCCGTTCGCCAGGAATATGAACGCAAAGGCATCGGCCTGATCAGGCAGGATGCGGGCGTGGCTGCCCTGCTGCGCGAACTGGCCTCCGATACACGCGATCCGCAAGTGGTGCTCATGTGCGGCGCCCCAAAAACCTTCATGGCCTGACAGCCGCCATGCGCTGCGCCCTTATCGGCCTGGCCTGCCTGTTCCCCGGCGCCCCCGATCTGCAAACCTTCTGGCAGAACATCGAAGGCGGCGTCGACGCCATTTCCGATGTGCCTGCGGCAAGGTGGGACAAGCAGTTTTACGATCCCACCTCCGCCGAGGTGGATCGCTTCTATTGCCGCCGCGGCGGTTTCGTCGACGCCTATGCCGATTTCGATCCCCTGCCCTTCGGCGTCATCCCGAAATCGGCCGCCTCCATCGAGCCGGACCAGTTGCTGACCCTGCGCGTGGGTTTCGACGCTGTGCGCGACGCGGGTTACGCCGAAAAACCGTTCCTGCGCGCCAAAACCGGCGTGGTGATCGGCCGCGGCAATTACATCGGCGCCGGCGTGCTGCATCTGGAACAGCACGTGCGCCTGTTGCCGCAAATACTCCAGACCCTGAAGGATCTGTTTCCCGATCTCCCCTCGGCAGCACTCGATGCCGCGAAATCGCGCCTGAAGGAGAAATTCTGCTATTACGGCCCCGACGCCGCGGCCGGCATGATCCCCAACCTTCTGGCCTCACGCCTTGCCAACCGGCTCGATCTGCATGGCCCTGCCTATACGATCGACGCCGCCTGCGCATCCTCGCTCATTGCCGTTGAACAGGCCTGCAACGCGCTGGCCTCCGGCGAGATGGACATGATGCTCGCCGGCGGCGTGCATCTGACGCACGACCTCACGTTCTGGGCCACATTCTGCCAACTGGGCGCGCTCTCCCGCACCGGCCTCGCCCGCCCGTTCTCCAGGCAGGCCGACGGCATCCTCGCCGGCGAAGGCATCGGCATCGCTGTCCTGAAACGGCTGGGCGACGCACTCGCCGACGGCGACCGCATCTATGCGGTGATCGAAGGCCATGGCGCCTCCAGCGATGGCCGCAGCGGCAGCCTGGTCTCCCCCGCCGCCAGCGGACAGTTGCAGGCTTTGGAAAAAGCCTGGGCACAGGCCGGCATTCCCCGCGACTCGATCGGCCTGCTGGAAGCGCACGGCACAGGCACGCCGGCCGGCGACGCGGTGGAACTGGAAACCTTGCGCGCCTTCTTCGGCGCCTCCACCGGCGCACGGCCGGTGATCGGATCCGTAAAATCGATGATCGGCCACGCCATGCCCGCCTCCGGCATGGCCAGCCTGATCAAGACGGCGCTCGCCATCCATCACGGTGTGCTTCCGCCCACCCTGCATTGCGAAGATCCCAACCCGGCCCTGCATGAAACCCGTTTTCGGGTGATCGGCCAGGCGGAACCATGGGCGCGCCCGCCGCAAGAGCGCGTGGCGGCGGTAAACGCCTTCGGATTCGGCGGCATCAACGCCCATATGGTGCTGCGCGGCGTGCCGGAAGCTGCCGCCAAGGGCCGCGCCGCAATCGCAAGCGCGCATGGCCGGGTGAAATTGCCCGAAGTGCTGCTGCTTGCGGGTGCCGGGCCGGCGGACATCCTGGCGCTGCTGGACTCCGGCCCACCCTACCCGCAGCCCGGACCCGGTGCCTGTCGCCTGGCGATCATCGAGCCCAACGCAGCACGCCTGGGCACCGCGCGCCGCGCCGTGGCTGCCGGAAAACCCTCAGCAGGCCGGCAAAATATCTATTTCTCGCCGCAAGGCCTGATCGCCTCGGGCGGCAAGCTGGCCTTCGTGTTCCCAGGCGTCGGCAGCAGCTTCGCGCCGCAGGCCGCCGATCTGCAGGCCGCCTTCGGCGTGCCCCTGCCGGCGCATTGCGAAAAACTGGATCCCGCCGCATCGCTGACGCGCGTGGTCGCAGGCCTGCTCGGGTTCAACACCTATCTCTTCGATCGGCTCACCGATCTCGGCCTGCGCGCAGATGCCGTCGCCGGCCACAGCATCGGCGAATGGAGCGCCATGCACTGCGCCGGCATGACGACGCAGTCGCTCTCCACCCTGCTGGATCAAGGTCTCGATCTCGATGCGGTGGATTTCCCCGACGCCCTGTTCCTCTCGGCCGCCTGCTGTGCCACCGACATGGAGAATTTTCTCCAAAATATCGAAGCTGCCGCACTCTCCCACGATAACTGCCCGCATCAGGTGATCGCCTGCGGAACGCGGCAAGCCATCGAAACGCTGGCCGAACGGCTGCAGGAGGCGCGCGTGCTGCACCAGATCCTGCCCATCGTGTCGGGCTTCCATTCGCCGCTGTTCGCCCGCCACATGGAGCGATACGAAGCCTACTTCGCCGGCGCCACGCTTACGCAACCCGGCACCCAAGTCTGGTCGGCAACCACCGCCGCCCCGTTTCCGGACTCGCCCGAGGAAAAGCGCCGCCTCGCACTCGATCATCTGCTGAAACCCGTGCGCTTCCGCGCGATGATCGAGGCCATGCATGCCGCACAGATCCGCGTCTTCGTGGAAGTCGGCACCGGCACGCTGAAAAACTTCATCGCCGACACCCTGGGGGCCAAGCCGCATCTTGCCGTGGAAACCAACCGGGAAGACCGCGGCGGCCTCGCCCAACTGCAGCACATGTCGGCCGCCCTCTGGGCCGAAGGCGCGCAGTTCGACACGTGCCTTCTGCAGCCACAGACATCCGCGCAGAAAAGCCGCACGCCCGGCACAATCAGGCTGGCCCTGGGTGTTCCGCTGGTGCGCATCGACCGGCCGCTGGAACGCAACCTTCTGCCGCCGGCGCTGGCCGGCGGCGGCCTCGCTTTGCCCGCCGCAAACACCAACGATCCGCTGCAGCGCCTGCTGCGCGAAACGCTCGCGGATATCGATCGCGCCGGCCGCGACGTGCTCGCGGCTTGGCAAGCCCACCAAAGCCGCAACGCCGGCGCGGCCCCGTCAGGCACGATCAGCCTCAGGCTGCAGCAGCATCTGGATATCGGCAGCACCATTCCCTGCGTGAAGGATCACGAACTCTACCCGCAGCGGCCAGGCTGGCCCATCGTCGCCGACCGCCGCCCCGTCGTTCCTCTCACCATGGAAGCCCTGCTGGTGCGCGACGCGTTCGAAGCGGCGCGGCCCGGCCTCAAGGTGATCGAGATCCAGAACATCCAGGCCTACCGATGGCTGGATGTCTCCGATCCCGTCACCATTGAGATCGTTCTGGAGTCGCGCCCCGACGGCCTGATCGATGCCGAGATCGCCGGCTATTTCCGGGCACAGCTTGTGGCGGCCGAAGCCTATCCAGCGCCGCCCGAACACGCCATGCCGGCGCTGATCGATCCGCGCCCCACCGAAGCCAATCCTCAATCGCTCTATGACGACCGCTGGATGTTTCACGGGCCCGCCTATCGCGGCGTCGCCGCATTCTCCGCCATCGGCGAGAACGGCATCGATGGCGTGCTGCGAACGCCCACCGGCCGCGGCGCCCTGCTCGACAACATGGGCCAGCTCGCAGGCTACTGGGTGATGGAGCAGCCGGAAAATTGCCTGGCCATGCCGATCGCCGTCGGCAGGCTGCGTTTTTTCGCGCCCGATCCCGCGCCCGGCGACCTGCTGCACGCCCAGGTGCGCGTCACCCGCCTGGATGCGCTGAACTGCGTCAGCGATCTGCACCTGCGCGATGCGTCGGGTCGCCTCTGCGTCGGCATGGAAGGCTGGCACACCCGCCGCTACGTGATGGACCGCGGCTTTTCCACCCGCACCCGCGATCCCGCCCGCCACCCCGCCGCGCGGGAGGTGGCGGAAAACATCATGCTGTTCGAGGATATTTACGACACCGCAATGGTGCGCGACTATATCAGCCGCACCTACCTCACCCAATCCGAACGCGCGCAGTACGACGCGCTGCCGCCGCGCCGCCGCCGGTCCTGGCTCGCCGGGCGCGTGGCGGCAAAGGATGCCGTTCTCACCTGGCTGCGCCGCCGCGATGGCGGCGCAATTTTTCCGCAGGAACTGCGCATCGGCAACGATGAAGCGGGCAAGCCGCTAGTGATCCCGCATATCTCTGCCTCCGTGCCCGGGTGCCTGCATATTTCCATTACGCACAAAGATAGTCTGGCCGCTTCCATTGTGGGCCTGGGGCCGGTCGGCATCGATGTCGATCGCATCGAACCACGCGAGGAAAACTTCCTCGCCTACGCCTTCACGCCCTCCGAACGCGCCCTGTTCGATGAACCGCAGGATATTGCCGCCACACGCTTCTGGGTCGCCAAGGAAGCCGTCGCCAAACACGCCGGCACCGGCCTGCAAGGCCGCCCGGCCGACTTCGTGATCGAAGCCAAATCCGCCGACACCCTGCATGTCCGCGGCATCCGGGTCATAACAACCCGGCTCGACAATTATATCCTGGGATGGACATGCAGCAGCGACGGTGAGGCCTAGCGTGGCGCCGCACCCGCAGCCTTGCGCACACAGCTCCGCCGCCACGTCACGGCTTGATACAACAAGACCATCTTTCAAATGAGGCCGGCATGATCACTCCCGACGACCAAATCCTGGCATCCCTCGTCGAAACCATCCGGCGCACGATCAATGAGGACTGGATCGAGGACTTTCCGATCACCCGGGAAACCCGCTTCCACGACGACCTCGAGCTTGAAAGCATCGAATTCGTAAAGATCGCCGACGCGATCCAGGCGCGCTTCGGCAAAACCATCGACATCGCAGGCTTCCTCTCCGGCCGCAGCATCCAGGACCTGATCGCGCTGTCCGTTGGCGACCTCGCCGACTTCATTGCCGCCGGCGCCTGACCATGGCCCGCATCCTGATCACCCTGCCGCCCCTGGTCGGCCATCTCAATCCAGCGCTGGCGGTGGCCGAGGCGCTCACGGCGCACGGCCACACCCTCGCCTGGGCTGTGCATGCACGCCAGATCGGCCATGCCCTGCCGAAGGATGCCCGCATCTACAAGCTGGACTCCGGCACCTCCGCGCCGGATATCGCCATACCCTCCGCGCGCGGCCTCGAAAGTGTAAGGCTGTTCTTCGAGGATTACACTTTCCCGATGGCCCGTGCGGCGCTGCACCCGCTGGAGGAAGCGGCCCGCCATTTCCGCCCCGACGTGGTGATGGTGGATCACCAGATGCCGGCCGGCGCCCTGGTGGCGCGCAAGCTGGGGCTGCCCTTTGTGTCGCTCGTCACCACCACCGCATCGATCCAGCTTGCTTCACCCACCATCGATGCCTGGGTCGCCGAACAATTCGCGGGCCTGCAGCGCGGCTACCTGCCGGATCACATGATCACCTTGCGGCCCGATATCTCGCCTTACCTGGCCATCGTCTTTTCCATCCAGATGCTGGCGGGCCAGGCCCGCGCGCTGCTCGATGCCCCCTATCTTTTCGTGGGCCCCGCCCTGGCGCAGTTCCGCCGACAGGTGGATTTCCCCTGGGGCTGGCTCGATCACGAACAACGCCTGATCCTCGTGACACTCGGCACCATCAGCCGCGACAGCAACACCCGTTTCTTCGAAATCATGATGGAAGCGCTGGGCGCGTTCACCGGCATCCAGGCGGTCATGGTCGCCCCTGCTTCACTCGCCCCGCACGCGCCAAAAAACGTGATGGTACGGCAGATGGTGCCGCAACTGAAATTGCTGGACTGGGCCGCCGCGGTGATCTGCCACGCCGGCCACAACACGGTGTGCGAGGCGCTCACCCGCGGATTGCCGCTGATCGTCTCGCCGATCCGCGACGATCAGCCGGTGATTGCCCGCCAGGTGATCGATGCCGGCGCCGGCCTGTTCATGCGCCACGGCAAAGTCACGGTTCCCACGGCGCGTGCCGCCATCGAGAAACTTCTGCAAACGCCAAGCCTGGCCGCCCGCGCCAGAACGCTGGGCGAAGCCCTGCGGGCCGCACCGGGTGCAGCCGGCGCCGCTTCCGCCATCGCCTCGCTGGCGGCCGGCGGCCAGCGCGCCGCCTGACCAATGCAGTGCAAGGCAAGCGCGTTCTTTTCTGAAGAAAAGAACCAAAAGACTTTTACGTCTTCGCCGGTTCTACGATCGAGGCCCCAGCGCTTAAGGAATGTTGCGGCATCGTTCCGAAAGCGCAGGAATAAAAGTCTTTTGCTTCTTTTCTGCAGAAAAGAAGGACTTTTCCTTGCCTTGCCTTCCTTCAAGATTCGGAAAAATACCCGGTGATGGACAGCATAGAAGCTGATGGCACTGTCCTCTCCGCCATGGCGCTGGGGCCGCAAGGCGCGCCGCCCATCGCCCTGCTGCACGGCCTCGTCACCGGCAACATGGCAAGCTGGTATTCCAGCGCGGCACTGCCGCTGTCGGCCACGCATCGTGTGCTGCTCTACGATCTGCGCGGCCATGGCGGCAGCACCATGCCTGCCTCCGGCTTCGATCTGCCGACCCAGGCGCGCGACCTGGATCACGTGCTCACCCATTATGGCTTTGCCGAAACCCCGGTCGATCTGGCCGGCCACAGCGTGGGCGCCCTGATCGCCCTGCATTTCGCGCTCTGCCATCCTCAGCGCGTGCGCCGCCTGATCCTGGTGGACGCCCCGATGCCCGCAGCCATTCACGTCGCCCCAACCCTGCGCAGCATCGCCGCCGACGCAAGCCTGCACGGCGCGCCAAGCCCACCCATCGGGCGCCGCGACAAGCGCTTGCGCCGCCGCCTGACCCGGCTGCTGCACGGCACTACCTTGCTCGATGACGTGTCGGCAATGCAGCCCGAGCCGGCAGATCGCCTCGCCGCTTTCTCGAAGCCAGTGTCGTTGATTTATGGAACACGCTCCACCTGCCGCGACGCCGGACTGCAGCTGAAACACAAGCTGCCGCTCGCCACGCTCACCTGGCTCGATGCCAGCCACGAAGTGCTCACCGAGGCGCCGCAGCCGCTGTTGGCCTGCATCAAGACTGTCCTCTCCGGCGCACAGCACCAGACGAGAACGGAGGCCGCAGGATGAAACCCCATCGCTACATCCGCAGGGTTTCGCCGATCGAGCGCTACGGCCTCGTGCTCAATGAAGTGTATCACTACCGCGTGGATGGCGTGATCGAGGGCATCGGCCTGGTCGATATTCCGCAGTTGCAGGAAGCGGTGAACCGGGCTGCGGCCGCGAACACCGCCATCCGCGTCCGCTTGCGCGGCATGCTGGGCTTTTCACGATGGATCGATAGCGGCATTGCCCCGCGCGTACGCCTGCTGCCGCTCTCGCTCTGGGATGGCACAAGCGAGATCGGTGCGCCGTTCCTGCTGGAAAAGCTCGATCCGCTGCATGGCGGCCCGGTCGCCGATGTGCTCGTGGTCCCCTGCACCGACGGCAAGACGCGCCTCGTGTTCCGCACCCTGCATGCCGCCATCGATGGCCGCGGCCTGATGCACTGGATGGCCGAAGTATTCCGCGCCCTCCGCCACGAGCCCCTGCAAGGATCTTGGTCTCGCCTGATCGATCTCGACGTGCAGGAAAAATATGCGAGCCGCCTGCCGGATGAACAAGCGGCTGCGCCGGTCAGCTGCCTGCCCGTCGTGCCGCCATCCGCGCAAGGGCAGCACACGATCCGCTACATCTGGCGGCGCATCGAGCTCAATCGCAACGTCTCGCAACTGCTGCCGAAAACGGCGGTCTTCCTCGCCGCCTGGGCGCGGCGCCACGCGGTGGGCGAGGTGGGCTTCACCATTCCCATCGATTTCCGCGGCCTGCGCACGCAGGAAATGGGCCTGGGCAATCTCACCGGCTATGTACGCCTTCTCGTTCCGGAGGATGCAACGCCGCGCAGCATCATCCAGCAGCTCAACGCCCGCATCCGCGCCTTCGCCGATTGCCGCGAACGCCCCGGCATCCGCCGCCTGTACTGGAAACCCATCCCGCTGATGATCAGAAAATTGCGGCCAGCCATCGGCAAACTGCTCTACACGCTCAATCCTGCGCTGCCCACCGGCGGCATCGTCTCCATGGGCAACCTAAAACTGTCCGACGGCTCATATCCCGGCTTCAACGCTACAATGATCTTCGGCATTCCCGGCACCGTCGGCAAGCTGAACGTGGTGTTTCTGAACTTTCCCGATTCCGCCTCCGTCGTCTTCTCCGCCCCGGCACCGTTCAACGCCGAGGGCCAGATCGATGCGATGGCCGAAGCCTATCGCCGGCAATTCAGCGCCGGCGCATCGGCAAATCTGGACAATTTCGTTTGAGCACGCATTTCCGGCGTGCCCTGCTGCTGCACGACATTGTCGCACGCAGCAAGCTCGCACCCGTGGCCTTCGCCGCCCCCACGGATTTCCAACTGCGCGCGCCACGCTGCATCGATCAACTGCGCGGCGATGACAAAGCGCTGATCTACTGCTTCGATCCCGTCGCTGAACGCGCCCTGTTCACCCTGCACGACGACCTGCACGCCGTATTGCAGGCGCCCTTCCTCTACGAAGCCCAGTTCCTGCAGGCCCGCCAGGTTGCCACGATCCCGTTCGAACGCCTCGACTCTATCTTCAACGGCGTGGACAAAGCTCGGCCCAGCTTCGTGTTCTCGACCGGCCGATGCGGCTCCACGCTGCTGTCCGCCCTGCTCGCAGCAGCCGGCGCACGTTCGGTGTCGGAGCCCGATGTGCTGACGCAACTGGCGGAACTGCCGGAGTCCGACCGCGCCCGCCTGTCGCCCGGTGCAGCCAACCTGCTTGTGCGCGCCTGCATCGGATCGATCCAGGCGCATTGTGGCGACGACGTTGTGATCAAATTGCGCAGCCAGTGCAGCCGCATAGGCACCGAGATTGTGCAGGCCTGCCCTCAGGCGAAGATCATATTCATGCTGCGCGGCAGGCATGCCTGGGCGATGTCGCGCTACCGCGCATTTGATGAATCGCCGGTTTTCCTGGCCCGGCTGCTTGCCTGGAGTATTGCGCGCTACGACGATCTTGTCGCGACGGGCCGCGACATAAAGCTTCTGTGGTATGAAGATCTGAAATCCGCGCCGCTCGCCACGTTGCGCAGCATCGGCACGTGCGCGCCCGACGCTCTCTGTTCCAGGCTGCGGGATGTATTGGCGCGCGATTCACAGCAAGGCAGCCATCTCTCCCAATGCGCCTTGCCTGCGCAGGCGATGCCGGCCGAGGCGCTGGCCGCGTTCGACCGCGCATGGGCGGATATCCGCCCCGATGCGCTGATCGCCCGCCACGGACTGGAGCGGCTGCTTTAGCGGAAGAAAGTAAGGTTGGGGGAACCGTGCCGGTCCCCCCAAACCCCCCGGCGCTTCTCTTCATCGCGCGGATGGATCCGGGACATGGCCGGAGAGAGCCACGATGTCGTATGCGTTAGCGCAGCGTAACGCATCCTTCTTCAAGCTCGCAGTTTCATTTAGGGGGGTCGGCCGGAGGCCGGTGAAGAACTTTTCGTGAGACAAAGAAGGCCTTCCTTGCTGCCAAGTCGACGGCCCCGCCGGATGGTATTAAACCCTCAGGCTTAGAGGAGACCGCTGCATGGCGCTGGTGAAAAAATCCGATCTGGCCCCGAACGGCATCCGGCGCCCCGCCCTTCCGGCCGAGTTCGCAGGCAGCGCCCAGCGCCGTGCCACCCACCGCTCCCGCGCCCGCCGCGAAAAGGCGGCCGAACGCATCGGCGCCGCCACCGAGCAGCTTGCCAGCGGCGTCACCCAGGCCGCCGCCGCGGCCGAGCAATTGCGCCGCGCCCTGGAACAGATCGCCGCGGCGGCCGAACAAGCGGCCGGCGCCGCCCATGAATCCCAGGCGGCGGTTGAAAGCCTGGGCACCATCTTCGCCCGCTCTCGCACCCATGCCAGCCACACCGTGCGCGCCACCGAAAGCCTGCAAACCGCACTGGCCGACTCAGCCGCCCAGATCGAGGCGCTGGTCGCTT
>Ga0116226_10004783_pt1 | contig 12011 bp, 10 predicted proteins | sample S1TSphfallax_FD_89692 | JGI IMG/M metagenome (GOLD analysis project Ga0116226, IMG submission 89692) | Host-associated microbial communities from peat moss isolated from Minnesota, USA - S1T2_Fa - Sphagnum fallax MG | ecosystem: Host-associated > Plants > Peat moss > Unclassified | place: USA... | reverse complement strand
TTATACGTTGCCTTCGGCAACGTGCACGCCAGGGCCAGCCCTGGACCCGGTCAGCACCGCTTCCCGGTGCCGACACCCACCCGGATCCAGGTTCGCTCTGCAGGGGGCCAGCCCCCTCCTGGACCACCCCCGGCCGACGCCGTCGGCCTGCTTTGGAGAGATGGTGTCGTGGCGATTTATCACTTGTCGGCGAAGGTCATCAGCCGCAGCGCCGGGCGTAGCGCCACGGCGGCGGCGGCCTATCGTTCGGGTGAGCGGATCGCCGACGAACGCACCGGCCAGGCGTTCGATTACACCCGGCGCTCTGGGGTCGAGCATCGCGAGATTCTGCGGCCAGCCGACGCGCCGGCGTGGATGGGCGATCGGGCGCAGTTGTGGAACGCGGTGGAAAAGATCGAGGCGCGCAAGGACGCGCAACTCGCCCGCGAGATCGAGGTGGCGATCCCGCGCGAGCTCGATCGTGAGGCCAGGCAGGCGCTGGTGCGGGAGTTCGTCACGACCGAGTTCGTGGCGCGCGGCATGATCGCCGATGTCGCCTGGCACATGGGTCGGGCGAGCGATGGTGGTCAGCATCCGCACGCCCATGTGCTCTTGACCATGCGCGCGCTGACCGGGGAGGGGTTCGGTCCGAAGAACCGTGACTGGAACGATCGCGATTTGCTCGAGGGCTGGCGCGAGCGCTGGGCCGAGCATGCCAATCGGGCGCTCGAGCGGGCCGGGCACGAGGAGCGGATCGATCACCGCAGCCATAAGGCGCGGGGCCTGGAGCGCGAGCCGGAGCCCAAGTTGGGATCGCTGGCAACACAGCGCGACCAGGCAGAAATACGTGCGGCGGCGAACGAGAACCGCGCTTACACCCCGCAGACAGAGCGGGGCCAGGCGTGGCAAGCGGTGCGGGAGCGCAATCGGATGCGCGAACAGCTCGCCGCGGTGCGGGCCGCGGCCGAGCGGGTATTGGTGGAGGCGCGTGAGCGGCTGGACGCGCTGTGGGCTCGGTTGGAGACGGCGGTTACCGCCCTGCGCGAGCGGTTCGGCGAGGGCCGTGACGTCCGACATGGCGTGCGCCCAGATCCCATTCCCGACGCGGCGGCCTTGCTCGGCAAGCGGGAGCCGCCGGCGGGCGATCGTATCGGACCCGATGCGCCGGCGCCGGCGTTGCGGGATGCGTTGCTCGGGCGCGCCGCAGCCCCTGAGATTGGGGCCGCGGTCGAGGCGGTCACGCCCGCAGCCCTGCTGGGTGCAGTGCTGCCCGCCATTGCCACACCAGCCGTCACCACGACAGCTGATCTGCTCGGCAAGGGCCTGACCGAACCGGACAAGTCCCGTAGCGATCGGGACGGAGGACGGGACCGATAGCACGGGTCAGTCCTCTTTCTTGGCCTGGGCGGTGTAATAGAGCCGGGCTTCGTCGAGCGGCAGCTTGGCACGCTTACAGAACCGAATGAGATCCGGATCGTCCCAGCTGTCGATCAGTGAGCCGCGGGCCAGAATCTTGGCGTCATCGCCCCAATGCTCCAGCAGCGCTTCGCAGGACTCCTTGTGCCGGAAATCGTAGCCGCCGGGCAGGGAGATAAAAAGGTAGGGGAGGCCAAAGTCATTCGATCCGCGTGGCCAGGAGCCGAGGCAGGCAATGACGCTAACATTTGCCTCGACGATGTCGGCGTGAAAGTCGCCATAGCTCTGGCGAACCGACGGATCGAGCAAAAGTTTCCAAGGCTTGCCCGGGTTGGCCTTTAGATGGGCGATGGCTTCCGCCGTTTTCCCGGCCTCGATCGTCTGCTTCACCTGCTCGACAAAGGTCTCCGGCGGCTGTTCGCCACCCCAGGACGGGCGAGAGAAGCCCTCGGCGAAGGTTACGCGGTTGAAGCGGAGTTGATGAGTCAGGCTATTATCTTCTGGCCAGATATCGTACCAGGCGATCGCGGCGGGCGACGTCTTCGGATAGAATTTCTGGCGAATCTCTTGTGCCAGATTCTCGATATAATTCGTGGGTGACGTCCCACCATAACGGACGTGGATAAAGCCGACGCACAGTGTTCCTTCAAATGTGCCATGAACAAGCCGGCATCGGCTCGGACTGTTCCAAAAGCCGAAATAAAGATGCATGGACGGATCGTCTGGAGGGAAAGCGCCGCCATAGAAGGCTCGCCGCTGGAAATCCTGCTGAACAAGGACTTCGTGTTCTTCGAACTCCTTCTCAGTTTTTGGCGTGGCAGGGTCGGGCGTCCACGGCTTGTCACGAAATCGGGTGAGGGCGTTGACATCAGCGACAACACCCGTGGTATCGCGGATTTGGTCTTTGAGGCCTTTTTCATCGAGCCAGGCGGCGAGCACGGAATTGACGGCTTCTTGGCAGGTTTTTTCGAGGTGTTTGGCTTCATAGGGGTCGAGTTCTATCAGCGTCTTGCCGTCGCCATGGACGCGGCCGCCGATGGGGGCCTTCAGGTTCCCGAGCCATAAGGTGGGCTGATCGATTTCCAGTTTGAACCAGCTGCCTTTGTAGGCCGCGTCAAGCGGTCGCCGGCGGGTTAAGACCCAGTCTAGGGCGGCCCTCAGGCACTTCCCTTTGAACGACACGGCACCGATCTGCGTGAATGCATACTGGAGCTGTTCCGCCTGGTCTTTTGGAACCCAGGTTGTGACTTGGCGCATACCCAAGCGCCGAAATTTTTCTCTCCAGTTATCGAACATGCTCCACCCTCCTCCTGACACAGATAGACGCCTGCCGTGCAAGAATCAACATGTAGGTGTGTTTAGTAAGCGCCGTTGTCCACCGACGTAAATGAAAATCGATCGATTAATAAATAGGCAGTATGGATAGGCGGTAAAACCTATTGGGCTGCTGAGGCGCCCAAGCGGCAGAACAGAGGCAAGCCACTCTCCGAGGTAGGATCGTCTAAATTAATATCCTCTCGACCTCATCGAGGCTCATCTCATCGCCCCGGCGGTCATATAGCTGGGTCGTGCGCGTACTGGCATGGTTCGCCATCGCGGCAGCCTTTTCGAGCGTGCCACCGTTCTTCAGATAGGCCGTGATCCCGGTCGCTCGGAAGCTGTGATTGCCGATCTTGGTCTTGATGCCGGCGCCGGCGGCGCGTCGGGCGATCATGGCATAGGCATTGGCCTGGGGCAGCGGCGTCTGGGTCAGCCAGACCGTGCCGCGGCCGATCGTGCGGAACAGCGGCCCCTTGGGATCCGCCTCGATCCCGGTACCGACAATGTATTCGTGCAGATAGGTTTCGAGGTTGTGATGGCACGGCATTGCGTGTGCCTTGCCACCCTTCTCGCGCAGGCGCACCCAGAGCCGCCGGTTCTGCGTGAACACGTCCGCGACCGTCATGCCGAGTGCGGCACCGATGCGCGCGAAGCTATAGACCATCAGGCCGATCAGCGCTCGATCGCGCAGCCCGGCGTGGCTTGCGATATCGATGCTATCGAGCAGCGTGCGCGCCTCGGCCGGGTCGAGCACGGGCGTCTTACCGGACTTCACCACATGGCGGGGACCGCGCACCGAGGCCGCCGGGTTGATCGGCACGACCTGGCCGACCACGAGCCAATCGAACAGATGCCGGATCGCGGCAAGCCGTTGCTTCACCGTCGGCACTGCCAGCCGCTCGCCCTGCAGCTCAAGCCAGGTTGCGACATGGAGCGGCTGCACCGCGCTGATCGAGGGCACGCTCATATCGGCGCACCAGCCGAAGAAGTCTGCGATGGCGCGGCTATAGGCCCGCCGGGTGTGCGGGTTGCGGATGTTGGCAGCGAAGAATTCGAGGAAGCGGATTTCGGCGCGGTCGCCGGCGGCGGTGACGAGCGCGGGCATTGCCGAGGCGCTGACACGGACGAGCTGGTTCATGGGCTGGGCTCCGATCGGCGACGGGCCAGGAGAAGGAACGCCTGGTTATCCTGCAGGAAGCGGCTCCGGAGGGTGAAGCCAGCCTTTTCGAACGCTCGGACTGACCTTTGATTGTCCTCATGCGGATCGGCGAGGCAGATCGAAAATCCAAGTCGGCCGAAGACCTGCGCCGTTACGAAAGCCTCGATGACGCGCGGCCCAAGCCCGACGCCGATCGAGCGTTCCTCGCCGATCAGAAGGTCGATACTGCACGCGCCGGGGCCGGCCGCGTGGTGTTGGTCGGCCGGGCTGGTCTGCATCATGCCGATCGGCGTTCCGTCCGCGAGGATGACGGACATGCGGGCATCCCCTTCGCCTCGGATGCGCGGGAGGTATTTTGCGGCGACGGCGTCGGCCGCCTCAGGCACCGGCCACCAGCGGGCAACATGGGGGGTCCGGAACCAGGCAAGGAGCTGGGGGAAGTCTTCTTCCCGAAAAGGTCGGAACGTGATGGGCGGCGACAGCGGCATGGGGCGATTCTAGCGCAGTCTATATATCTGATAAAGGACATTATCATATATAGATCCGCCCGATAGATATCGGACCGGTGCCATCAGCAAAGACTTGGGGCGATGCCCCCGGCGCGCTCCAAGCGGCTTCCGCCCAACTTCGGGCGCCGAGGCGCCCTGCCAGTCGGGTCCCCGCGAAGCCGCTTTCCCCTTGCACCCCCCTGCTCGCCGCAGGGCAGAGCTTCAGGCGATGCCCGAAGCCTGAGGCAGATTGCGTTCAGGAAAACGCGATCACAGTCCAGATCCGAAAAAGAACAAACAAAGAACTGCTGCTAATTTCAAGGCGGCCCTGAGCCGGAAATACTGCTAGATATATATAAACCACCAGGGGCGCCGATTTTGGCGAACAGGGCGCGTACCACCGAAGACCGTCAGCAGCTTGCGCGCCGCCGCCTGCTGAGCGTCCTGGGCACTTATACCGTCGCGAATATGCGAACCTTGGAGAATAAAATCTCCGATGCTGGGCCGACGGATCAGCGCATAGACCCGCACGTCCTCACCGCTGTACGCAATCAGCTCGTCCAGAGCGGTGAACTCGCGCGGGTCGAGCGGCAGAATGCCCCTTGGTACCACCTCGCCGGCGCCGACAAGGCCCTGGTCGAGCAGCGGACTGCCGAGTTGGCTGCGGTCCATAAACGTTTCAACGGCCTGTCACAACGCATCGGTCAAGCTCTCGAGATCTCAATCTTCCGCGGTCTGCGCGATCAGGCCATGCCCTTCTTCGGCAACTTCCCGACCCTTGAAGAGCACGATGACAGCCGCCAGTACAGCAAGACCGATGAGCTATCGGCGATCAGCGGCCGCTCTCTCCCCGGCGACATGCGGCTCGACTTCATTGCGTTGCATCCCCAAGCTGGAACCGTGGGCATCGAGGCAAAGAACATCCGGGAATGGCTCTACCCGAATCGCGACGAGATCACCGAGTTACTGTTCAAATGCACGGCTATTGATGCAGTACCAGTGTTAATTGCCCGGCGCATCCAGTTCGCGACTTTCCGACTTTTGAACCGTTGCGGCGTTATCGTGCATGAACAGTTCAACCAGCTCGTCCCTACGACGGGCCAGGCAATTGCCGATCAGGCTCGTCACAAGAATTTGCTCGGATATCACGACATTCGGCTCGGCAATATGCCTGATGCCCGCCTGCTAAAGTTCCTGCACGTGAATTTGCCTACAGGGCCAGAACCAACGAACGGCCCGGATCTGTAGCATAATGGGACAAAGCCGGAACGACACTTCCAGGAGTGTGGCATCGGGGACGGGCCGAATGAGGCTATGACCGCGTTGGTTTCCGGTCCTTCGGCCATCCATGTGGTCTTGTGGCGAAGCATGGCACATTCCGACGCGAGGTGCGTCGAGCGATCGTGGTCGAGTAGCTCAGCCATTCGGCTTTCGCCCTCACAGATCCGGGCATGCGGCTTTCCCGCACCCGGCTCTTCCCGAGGATAACCCGCGTCATGCTGTGCGTCTTGCCCAGGGGTGAGTGATCCGAGGCATAGGCAACGGGAAGCGAGCCGTCAGGGTGTCGAACGCGTTCCAGGACATGCGTCGGCTCTTCTGGCTCCGCCGCCTGAGGCAGTTGAACCAGATTCGCCGCACCTCCTGCCGGAACGCGCTGAGCGCCGGGTAGTTGTGGGGTCTGCCGTAGTAGCCGTAATGGCCACGCAGCCGGTCGCAATACCACCGGTGCTGAATGGCCAGCGGCGTGTGCATGACCTGCCAGGCCTCCTGGCGCAGCGTCTTCAGCTTTCGCGTCAGCCGCTTACCCTGCGTCTTGTGCTTCACGATGAACCTGCCGTCCCGTGTCCACCCGCAGTAGTGGGTGAAGCCCAGGAAGGCAAAGGTTCCAGGGCGCCGCTCGCCGCGTCGTCGTCGAAGCAAGGCCGGCAACCGGCCGAACTCGATGAGACGCGTCTTGTCCTCATGGAGCGACAAGCCGAACCCGGCCAGTCGCATCCTGAGGTCTGCCAGCATCTTGCGGGCATCGTCCTGTTTCTCGAAGCCCATGACGAAGTCGTCGGCGTAGCGCACGATCGGGACCCGACCGCTGGCCTGCCGGCGACGCCATTGATGGACCCAAAGGTCGAGGACGTAGTGCAGGAAGATGTTGGCCAGAAGCGGGCTGATGCCCGCCCCTTGCGGCGTTCCCCTGTCCGTCTCGTGCCATTCACCGCTCTCAAGGATGCCGGCCTCCAGCCACATCCGGACAAGCCGGAGTATCCGAGGGTCAGCGATCCTGTGCGCCAGCATCCGCAGCAACCACTCGTGGTCGACCGAGTCGAAGAAGCTGCGGATGTCGGCATCGAGCACCCAGGTCACACCTTGGCTCATGAGCGCCGTGTGCAGCGCGTCAAGAGCCTGGTGCGGGTCTCGTCCCGGCCGAAAGCCGTACGAGAACCCAAGGAAGTCGACCTCGTAGATGGCATTCAGCACCTCGGCCACCGCCCCCTGGACGATCTTGTCTTCGAGGCTCGGCACCCCGAGGGGCCGTTCACCACCGTCAGGCTTCGGGATGTAGACGCGTCGCACCGGTTGCGGCCGGTAGCGGGCGGTGTGTACGCGCCGGCACAGATCCTGAAGGTTGTTCGCCAGGTCCTGTTCGTACGCGGCCACCGTCATCCCATCGACCCCCGCACTCGCCCGCCGCTTCTGTCGCCGGAACGCTCGTTCGAGCGCCGCGATATCGACATGGTGCAGCAGTGCGGTGAACCGGGTCTGGGCAGCCTGTCGAGCTGCCGCGTTCACCCGCGCCAGGTTGGGCGACGAGGTGATCCGGCTCTGGGTCCGGCCCCGTGCTCCCTGACGCGGTCTCTCCTCGGGCCGGTCCCTTCCCTCGGCGCGCCTCGTTTCCTTCGACGGCGTCATTGGTACTATGAACCGGTCCGACTCCCAGCCTCGGCTCGAGCGATCGCTTTGGCAGTGCCTCGCGCTCGCCCCCCACCGGAGACCAATCCGATGGACCCGGCTGGGCCTCTCATGTTCCGACGATTACCTTCCATGCGTGAGACGGCCTTCGACCCCGGCGGAGCGACGTCATCTCGCATAGCGATGCCGCACGTGCTGCCTTCGAGAAAGGGAACCCTCTCGGCCTCCGCGATCTTCCACATTTCGAGGCTCAATCCCGCACCCCACATGGCCCCTGTCTACACTTCAGACCCCGCGTTACCACGACGCCCGCAAGACTCTGTCCCGGCCCGCCCGCTACGGCTTTGGCCAGATTGGACTCTCACCAACAAGCAATCGTCAGCTTGGCATGACGTACTCCCAGGGCGTGGTGTAGGAGCGCGGGCTCGCTCGTGATCTACGGCGGGTTTGGCCGGATCGGTCATGCTGGCACTGCGGACAGCAAGACGATTGGATTGTCGCTCACCGTGGCGACGGATTCCAGCGTCATGTAGCGCCCTCGCTGGACGGCCCATTCATCGTTTTGTTCGAGCAGGATGGCTCCGACGAGCCTGTAGATTGCCTCGTCGTTGGGGAAGATTCCGACGACATCGGTTCGGCGTTTGATCTCGCCGTTGACGCGCTCGATCGGATTCGTAACCGGTATGAGAGATGTCGGAGCCAAAGTCCGGCCGCGGCCCTCAGGTTGTGGCGTATGCTGCGAGCATCCGGGACAGAGGCTCCGGGAGCACGAATGTGCGGGCAGGCCGATTTACAGGATGAGCTTCGAGCTCGCGTTAGTAGCTGGCCGCCTCTGCGACTCGCCCGGTTGCGCCGTGAGCGCGAATCCGTAGGTGTCGTGTTGCCCGCAGCTCCCGTCGATCTATTGGCAGGAGGGATCGATGAGGCGAGTGATCGGAATGGATATCCACCGGACCTTTGGCGAGGTGGTCATCTGGGAGGATGGTCGTTTGACGCGGGCCGGCCGCGTTGACATGACTCGGACGGCATTGGAAGGGTTTGGCAAAAATCTGCGGCCGACCGACGAGGTCGTCATCGAGGCGACCGGCAACTGCATGGCGGTGTCGCGGGTACTCACGCCCTTCGTGGCGCGGGTGGTGATCGCCAATCCCCTGCAGGTGAAGGCGATCGCGCATGCGCATGTGAAGACTGACACGATCGATGCCGGTACGCTCGCAAGCCTACATGCGGCGGGATATCTGCCGGAGATCTGGACGCCGGATGCGGCCACCGAACGGTTGCGCCGGCTGGTGGCCCGCCGCTACCAGGTGGTCCGGCATCGAACACGGATCAAGAACGAAGTGCATTCGATCCTGAACGCACATTTGATCCCACCGTGCCCACATGCCGATTTGTTCAACGGTCGCGGGCGCGCCTGGCTCGAGCGTCAATCATTGCCGGACGACGAGCAGGTCGCGATCGCACGACACGTGCGGGAGTTGGACCGGCTGGCCGAGGACTTATCGGCGTTGGACCGCGAGATCGCCGCCAGTGCGCTCGACGACGCGTCGATCGCACGGCTGGTGACGATCACCGGCGTCAATCTTACCGTCGCAGCAGGGATCATGGCCGCGATCGGCAATATCGGCCGGTTCGAGAGTCCGCAAAACCTGGTCAGCTACTTCGGACTGAACCCACGAGTGCGGCAATCGGGCCTCGGGGCTGCCCATCATGGCCGTATCAGCAAGGTTGGCCGGAGCCACGCACGTGCCATGCTGGTGGAGGCTGCATGGGCATGCGCCAAGGCGCCAGGACCGCTTCACGCCTTCTTCGTACGTATCCGCGCCAAACGCGGCCATCAAATCGCCGCGGTCGCGGTGGCGCGCAAGCTTACCGTCCTGTGTTGGCACTTGCTCACCAAAGAGGCCGAGTATCTGTGGGCGCGGCCCGCCTTGGTTGCCAACAAGCGGCGCGCGATGGAGCTGCAGGCCGGGAAACCCCAGAAGAAGGGCAACAAGCCCGGACCGGCCCATGCCTACAACGTCAAGGCGCTGCGTGATCAGGAGATGCGGATCGCCGAGCAGGCGGAGAAGGCTTACGAGCACTTCGTCGGGCAGTGGAAGCAGCGCGGACCGAAGAGCGGGCGCACGGATGCCGCAAAGGAGGAGCGACGATAGCGGCTGCGCGGCAGGCTTCCATCCTCAAACCTGCTCTTCGCCCCGGCGGTCACCCGTGCCTGGCCAATATAGCCGATCGTCCGACCGACATGTCGTCACGTTTGGGTTCGGCACGACGGCGCACGCCGCGAGCATGGCGCGGGGCAACAACGCCATCAAGTCCTGCGCCTGCGGCGCACCGCTGGCGCGGCTTGCGGGACTTGACCGCGTCGTTGCCCCGCGCAAAGCAGCCGCCATGCGGTCGAGACGAATCTGCGAAAAGCTTGTCAATCTCATCCGTGCTGTGCAGCTTGGCCCGATGCGCCGCTGGGAAGTCCATGTAGGCAAGCACGTCGTTTTCGGCCTCGTCCATGAACTCGGCGAGCTTCTTGACCTTGGGGCGGAGCTGGTCGGCGACTTGCCGCCACTGCTTACGCGCGGCTTCGGCGTCGGGCTGCGCGAAGGCCGTGCCGATGAAGGCCGAGACGACGCCGCGCCCCTGCTTGCCGGCGTGAGCCAGAACGTTGCGCATGAAGTGGACGCGGCAGCGCTGCCAGGTCGCGTTCAGCACTTTCGCGGTCGCGGCCTTCAGGCCCTCATGAGCGTCAGAGATCACGAGCTTGACGCCGCGTAGCCCGCGGCGCGCGAGCGAGCGCAGGAACCCGGTCCAGAACGTCTCGGCTTCCGAGGCGCCGACGGTCATACCGAGCACCTCGCGGCGGCCGTCGCTATTGACGCCGACCGCGATGATGACCGCAACCGAGACGATCCGGCCGTCGCGGCGCGCCTTCACATAGGTGGCGTCGAGCCAGATATAGGGCCAATCGCCTTCGATCGGACGATCGAGGAACGCCTTGATCTTGCCGTCGATCTCCCCGCACAGCCGGGAGACCTGGCTCTTCGACCCGAAGGGCAGCGCGGAGCAGCAAGATGCCGCTCATGCCCATCGACTTGACGAGGTCATCGACCGAGCGGGTCGAGACGCCCTGGACGTAGGCTTCCTGGATGACGGCGGTCAGCGCCTTCTCGGCCATCCGGCGCGGCTCCAAGAATCCAGGAAAGTAGCTGCCTTTCCTGAGCTTCGGAATGCGCAACTCGACCGTCCCCGCCCTGGTCTCCCAGTCACGGTCGCGATAGCCGTTGCGATGGTTCTGCCGATCGGCGTTGCGCTCGCCATGCCCGGCGCCGGTCAGACCCTCGACATCAAGGTCCATCAGCCGTTGCGCGGCAAACGAGATCATCTTGCTGCTCCGCGCTGCCCTTCGGGTCCCGCAGAAAATCCGCGTCGGAGTTCTTCTCCAAAAGCGCCTGGAGGTTCATCATGTCTGTGGTCATCGTCGGGTCCTTGGTTCGCGTGGACGTTTGGCGACCAAACCTTACCGACGACTCACGATGACCACCGCTGTGGATAAGTAGCCCGCCGCCGCCTGACTCGTGGCGGTCGCTGCGACGGGCTACTTACCCACAGCTCCTACACCTCTCGGCGGGACACGACCCGTCGAGCGACGATTTCGATCTTTCGACGCTGGTCTCGAGCGCGACTAAGGCATACATTGTATGATGGTGCGTCAGCAACTCTGGCGCGCCTTCGGAACGAAGTCGGAGGTCGGCTATGGACATAGTCCTCGTCACATGCGTCGGTGCTGACGATAGCATTGACCCCGCCGACCTGATCGCGTCAGCGGCGAAATTCCCGGAGATGGAAATCGGGTTGCAGGTTTGCGGCCAGTGCGAGGCCGTTCCTGGCTTCCCTTCCAGGGCCTGGCTCGAGACGTTCGTAACCTTGGCTTTAGATGCGCCGATCAAGTGCGTGCTCCAAGTCTCGGGCGACTGGGCCCTCGGGTTCGCGCACGGTGAGCCAGATCGATGGCCGGTTTCCCTCCTCCGCAAGTACCGGCCGACTGACGGTCGCGTAACGCGGGAGCATGCCGTGTTCCAACGCTTACAGCTCAACGTGGATGGCGTGCAGGGTGGCGATAGTCCGTTCGATGTGACGTTGCTTGCCGCCACACTCGAGTTTGGGCATGGCCGCCGCATGGTCTTGGGATCCGACGATTACAATCAGGATCTTCTGGACAAACTGGATCAGAGAGGGGCGGAGTACGATATCGTCGAGCGCTGGGGAAGGCCGAGGGCAGCGTACCGGCGGCGACCCAACCATTTTACGTCATATGCTGGGGTGTTCTTGCCCGTCGGCGGGAAAGCCGCAATCGGGGCATTTGAGAACGTAGGTTCGTCTTCGATCGGGATCGAAATCAAGGATCAGCTACGTAGCGAAGATGGAAAGTCGTATCGCCTCGAAAACGCAGTGGAAATGATCTTGGCCGTGAGGCGATGGAATAACGCTGGGCCACCGGAACGGATAGATAATCCCGTGTGAACACAGGCGCCGATCTCAAGTCTTTAATCGGAAGATCATAAGAGCTTGAGGCAGCGGCACGATTGTCGACGATCCGGATATTTATATTGGCGAGAGGGCTATCGCGACCGAGTTAAATGTTCGCGGTATTTTGGCATGGCCCGAATGATAGCGCAACTTTTTTTCTGTAAATTTATTTGAGGTGATTTTTTCGGGTGTTTTGCTCAGTTCTCCAGGGTTAGGTATATTTT
>Ga0116226_10004782_pt1 | contig 12012 bp, 9 predicted proteins | sample S1TSphfallax_FD_89692 | JGI IMG/M metagenome (GOLD analysis project Ga0116226, IMG submission 89692) | Host-associated microbial communities from peat moss isolated from Minnesota, USA - S1T2_Fa - Sphagnum fallax MG | ecosystem: Host-associated > Plants > Peat moss > Unclassified | place: USA... | reverse complement strand
TGATTAGCTTTTTCTTTTTGTGAACTTTTGCCAAAATGCGAAAAATATACATATAAGGGAATACTCCATCACAATATTCTCATTTTTCTGAAAAATCCACCAAATTTCAATTTGAATTTTTTTTGTCACAATTGGATCTGATTTTAGTTTGGTAGCATTTTTAGAACTATTTTTTAAAAATATTTAGATAGGTTATAAAAACCTTTTGCCATTTAATGCTAAATCTCTCAAGGGATGCTAGCAATGAAACAACATCAGAAAATTGAAAAAAATATCACTAGTTGTGATTCCTATTTTCTACACATTAAAAATTTAGAAAATCGATATTTTTTATAAAAATTTAAAAATATGGATTATTGAACAAATAATGGTTATGGAATGAATGGTTGCGGGTGAAAAGTGTTTTTTTTTTGGGCAAATTCTCACAACTTGTTGATTTTTCTCCAAAAATGAAAAAATACATGAAAATTTCGTGATTTTTAGGATTTATTTGCCATTTTCGAAATGAAAATAATTAAATTACCCACATCTAGACCTAGGAATTTCTTAGGTTGCCACTCATAGCAACACTTTGTAAATATGATTCACCCCACTAGGGTAGTTTCCATTTAATGTTAATTAATACTAAGGATCCTGGCCGGTGCACCTAATTGAGGAATTTGGCCTAAAAAATTTATTTTATTTTATAAAGATTAAGCATTAGTTTTTAGGTTTATTTGTTTGACCATGCCTTTAGACAAGGAATATGAATTAACTTGACTTTGTTAAATATTTTATTTTATTTTTTTTGTGCAACTTTTGGTTTAGGTGCAATTTTAGTGTTTTGTTAAGTAATATTGTAATACCTTGGCAACTTTGACACAAATTATATATTTTAGAAAAAAAATTTAATCATTTTTCTCTTAAAAAAAACATTTGTGAAAGAAATTGAAAATCTTTTGGAATATTTGAGAGTATTCCATTTTTAGAATTGAAATACTCAAATTTAATTAATTATTTGACAAACGTGTGTTAAAGCCACCATTGTAATATGGTATATGTTGTTCCAAATATAATAAATAGTTTGATTTGAATAATTCAAATATCAAGGTATGGTAAGGCACGGCAAGGCCCTTGTGTATTGCATTCCTTTATCATTTAACCATAAGTATCATGATACCTAAGTTTAAAATCTAGGTTTCATTTAGGGTTTGAGTTTTTGTTGAATTTGCAATAATAAATATTACTCAAAATTCAATACACCCCACACCCTAGGTTCAAAAATTACAAACTTACTTCCATAAAATCTTAGCCCTCATTGAGGGTTTCTAAAATATTAAGAATGCGTGCAAACAAGATATAATGAGCCAACATGATTACTTTAAAAAAGGTTTGCATGTCCTTTTGTCCCAAAAAAACTTTTTCATACGAATGAATTTTGAAATAATGTTTTTGACAATTTGTTATATTAAATGATTATAGTTGTCCCAATACATAACATGTTTTATTGTTTATCATTTTTGAATAAATAATAATTTTTTAAAGTTTTATGATTCCTTGTAAATTCAATGTTCTATTTACAAAAATGATAACAATTTCAAATCATAACCAAAATTTCATTTTGTATATATATTTTTATTATTATAATAAGCTACACCTTTTTTTAACATATCATGTAAATTATACCTCATTTATATGTGGTAAAGGAATTTTAAAGTTTTAGAATTCCACATATTTTTAAGTATGAGTGTTTTTTCAATGTGGCTAATAGGTCATTATCTTGTTAACTTTTTTCCCATCAAAATGTTTTTATTATAAGAGTATTTTTGATAGTCCATGGCAAAATTGATTCCTTCTAACACAATAGGTCTTCACTTTCAAAAGTCCTAAATCAAAACTTGAACTTAAAATTTTTCATCAAATCGATTTTTTCTTTGAATTCCCTAACATTCATATGAATGAAAACAACAACTTATCATGATTTCCATGGTTTTAAATAATAAAACATAAATATTAATCTAATTTTGACTCTCTTTTTTGGTGGTTTGAGACTCTTTTTGGCTTGTTGGATTGTGATCACACCTGAATGTGCCTCAATTTTTCTTAATTCTTAGTTTTGATTTTATTGAAAATTCAATGACAAAATTATTCAATATTCAATAACTTTTACACCATATGTCTAAACATTACAAAATAACCTAAATAATGCACCCCTACTTACTAAGGGCTTTCTAATGGTACCAAGTTTATAACAAGGGCCACTATGGTTTGGAAAATGTGAATGTGACAAAATAATAATAATAATCATTGTATTAATAACAAATATGAAAAGGTTTTTATTTTTTGGGGGGTTATTTCAATATGATCACATGGTGGAAAAAAGAAGTCATTTATAATAAAGAAAAAAATTAAATAAACACATGATATTATCATATATATAGCAAGAAAAATTGCATTTGAATTTATCATAATTTGTTTCAACATCAAACATTTGAACAAGTCACAATGTTCAAAACTTTTGAAGCCATGCATGATATTTGTTTTAAATATTTTAAGATTTTGTTTTCAAAACAACATTTTAGGCACTACATAAAAAAATGAACAACCATGAATTTTTTTCACAATAGTTGCTCATGTTAACATGGTTTCTTATTAAGAATTTGATGTCATTTTGGTTATGTCTTTTTGAAAATCTCTCAAACGCAATTTTTTAAATATAAAAAAAACATCCTTCATGTTGTTTATTATCACCTTAAGGTGAAAGCACATTATGGAGGACCCTTTTTGTGTTTTTTTCAAAAGATATCATTATTAAAAAAAAATCAATTTTTTTGTGAATATTACATGATAGTTCACTACATAAAAAAATTAATTGCTAAACAAATAAAAGTATTTCATATTATGTGATGTTATATATATTTTTTGAAAATAATACATGTTATAAAATTGTATTGAATAACACAAATATATTCCCAAAACAACTAAAATGATCATAATTTTTTATGAAAGTTAAGATTTATTTGAGAATTTTCATACCTAAAAAGGAAATTTTTCAAAAAAAAGATGATAGATGTGTGATGAATTGAAATAATTTTGACAAACAATCACATTCACATCGAAGGTAACAAGCATAGTTATACTAGAACAACTTCAAGCACTGGACTTTGATGAAAATAGTTTGGAAGATGTGCATATAATTCCAAATAAAAAAAAGACAATCATTATAATCTAAACTTAAGAGATCACACAAGTAATGAACAAAATGATTCTTGAACATTTTATTTCAAAGTTAGTTGTTGCCCTTCAATTGCCACAAATGTTTTATGAGATCATTCCAAATATTGTAATGAGAATCATGGTTCTCAATTTGAGTGGTGCCTTCAACATAATCTTCAAATAAAAGTCTTATTCTAAATGTTATGTTCTCTCTCACATCAAATGATGGCTCCAAGTTCAAATTTTGTCCATCTTCTATTGTCACATTGTGCAACATTACACAAGCCATTAGGATGTTAGTTATGACTTCCCGATCTTGTTATCTACTAGGGTTTGTTACAATCCCAAATTGCATTTGTAGAACTCTAAAACATCATTCCACATCTTTGTGTAACTTTTTTGTGCTTTTGCAAAATGTTGTTGTTTTTCACCCTAGGCTTTGTGGATGGTCTACACAAATATAGACCATCAAGGATCAATTCCATCAATTAATGAATAGTAATGAGGATACATGTTGCCATTGACCTCAAAAACCAAATCTATGCTTACACCTTACAATAAATTAGAAATTAATGGTGATATATCCAACACATTCAAGTCATTGCTATCACCTGGTAAAATTCAAAAATGCATGCTAGGTACACAAACTTTGGTCACCAACTGCTTCTAAAATAATCAACTTGTGGTTATTTTTGTTAATGAAATGTCATTGCTAAATAATGGGGCAAATCTTCCAATGATAATGCATACAATCTAACAAAGAAAACATGTTAAGGAAAGTTTTTTTGCATTAATCACCATCAACTTTTTTATATCAACTCATGATGGTTGTTGTAGGTTTTTAGTTTAAAAAAAAATTCAAAAAACTTTCACAAACTATTTCAAGCATTCAGTGGTTTTTTTTTAAAAAATCTTGCAATATTCGTCATATGCATTAACAACCAAGGCAAAAGCTAGCATTTTTGTTGCAATTGTACATTTCTAAATGGGAGAAAAATTGACGACCCTACAAGCATCCAACGTATGTAAGAAATAAGAATCATGTGCACACACATCTTGCATGATCTTATAAAACAAAGATCAACACATCCTATAACACCTCCTAAAAATGATACATTATAAATAGGAGTTGGTGCAAAATAATCTCATTAGATTCATTGGTGACCCATTGCCCTCTCTCTTTTTATGTTTGATCTACACCCATGCACTAACCTTTTATGTCTTCATTGAGGTGCTTCAAACTCCATCTAACCTAGTGTTACATTGAACCAAAAGTTTTATTATGATCATGTGTCAATTTTCCTTTCAATTGAATAAGTAATAGGTTTCTCCAGCATTTTATGGTTGATTTTATTGCTAGAAAAAACAAAAAGATTTGAGTTGTTGTAACGAAAGATGAAAATAAGCTCATGCAAAAAGTGATGAGAGAAAATATAAGTAAAATAAAATGCATTATCAATTTAGAGAAATGACATAAAGGACAAAAATGACAAACAATGAGTGGGGTTGCTTGTTGGGCAAACAAGCAAAAACCATTGCCAACCCTTGAAAGTAGCCTACACAAAGTATAGGGGGCATAATGCAATTCCAACAATGGAGATGTTTTTAGAGCATCCCCATCAAAGCTCCGGATGTGACCCTTCAAAACCATTTTTCATATCCAAGTTTACTTACTTACTTTTTTGCAACACCACCCATAAAACTAAAATGGGGCTTGCAAAGAGGTGGAGGACTACTAGTAACAAACCATCTAGATAAGCATTATGATATGCCAATCAAAAATATGGAGCAACAATGAAAATCATATATATATATATATATATTACATTTTTTACTAGTAGGTGCACAACTTTGTTGTACCTTTTACTAACCTCTAAAAACTGTACAATTTTGCTAGGTCAAAAGTCAAAACCATTTTCTTGAGCCAAACCCTTGTTATTCCAACTATATTGAGTGTCAGGGTTTTAGGCTTAAGCTTCAACTTACAATAATCACAAGCCATGATATTAGTGTGGGGAATAGCAAAAAGGCCATGCTTGTAACAAGCCTTGGCCATTGATTTTTCTCCAATTAAAGTGCAATATCTCATCTAAGTACTTGGAATCCCAAAAACCTTAGAAGCACACATAACAATATGTTAAGTGATTTCAAACAGTTGTTCTATAAAGGTTTTTCAACCACCCCAACAGACCCAGGGTTTAACAATCCATGCAATACTTGCCCTTAGTCTCAAAGTTCACAAATATTGACCTGGGGTTTTAAAGTTCATGCATATTTGGCCCTAGGTCTAAAAACCTATGCCTTTGGCCTTGGGTTGTTCACAATTTTGTATATCATATTTATGTATTCCTTATAATATATTTTATACATTTTCATCCATATTGGGGGTTTTCATCTAACTATAAAACTTTGGCCTAACTTGGTAATGTGTTGAAAATGGCATGTGTTAAAGGAGCCTAGGCACACTAGGAAAAAGCCCAAGTGGCCTAAGCACCAAAAAAACAAAGCCTATGTAACCTATGTAAAAGCCTAAGCAGTTTAAGAAAGAAACCATGAAGCCTATGAAAAAGCTTAAGCAACCTAGGAAAATCCTAGTTACCCTAGGAAAATGCCCATGCAAGCTATGAAAAAACCTATGCAATTTAGGAAAAAGCCTAGGCATCCTAAGAAGAAACCCGTGCAACCTAGGAAAAAGCCATGCAACTTAGGAAAAATCCTAGGCACCCTAGGAAAAAACTTAAGCACCCTAAGAAAAAACCCATGCAACCTATGAAAAAGCCTAAGCAACCTAGAAAAAATCCCATGCAACCTATGAAAAAGCTTATGTAATTTAGGAAAAGCCTAGGCACCCTAGGAAGAAGCCCATGCAACCTAGGAAAAAGCTTATCCACCCAAGGTTATTTTAGGCTACTCCATTTTAAACTATTTAATTTTAACGTATTTTGAATTATTTTGGGTCATTTTTCTTAAGTTATTGTTAACATGTATTAAGTACAAATTTGATTTTTATATGTGTTAATTAATATATGTATATATTAATTAATTAATCATTATTATATTTGTTTCCTTAATTAAATAACTATTTGATTTACTTGTTAGGAGGGTTGTCAAAACAAACAGATGTGATGTGGCCATTTTGCATCAGATGTCATGTCAATGTCCATTTTGATGCGTTAGTCACATCCACTAAGACTAACACTAGCAAAATTTTCATTACACCCAACCTACCCTTATTATGCATGATGATCGAAAACAAATTCGATCACCACAAGATTGGCAACTAAAAACAATTTTTTTCACCAACTTTCAATCGCTATAGTCAGGGATTGAAAAGTTTTGGTAACCCATTTTCAGTCAGTTAGTTGGCAACTGAATTTTTATTGTCTACCTAAGTTGTTTTTTGGCATCTACTCAAAAAAAAATAGTTGTTCAATCAAAAGTGGCCATTGATGTAATGATTGACAATAATTTGGTTGGTCCCTAAATTTTCTGGGCATTACTTGGAAAATTTGGTCGCCAATTACGGTCACCATTTTTGGTGACCAAAAATGGCAACCAAATTTTTTGGTTTGCCTGAAAAAAAATTTAGGAACTACCCAAAACTATTTTAGTGGAACGATCAAAAGTGGCCTTTGATTCAACAACTGGAAAACAAAATTCCTACCCAAATTGTTTTGGGCATTACCTGAAAATTTCCATCATTGACAAAAAAAGGGGGGAATGTAATATGTTTTTGGAAAGTTCTACACATGGCAATTAAAGACTGCTAAAAATTTGGTCACCAATGAAACAACAAGGTACTCGCAAGCAACCAAAAAAGGTTTTTGTATGGTGACCAAAAATGGGTTTCGATTGCCATCCAAGAAATGTTGATAGTTGGATGGCAACTAAAACTAGGTTTTGATCCCCATCCAAAAAACTTTGATCGTTGGATGACAATTGAAAATGGGTTTCAATCCCCATCTGAGTTAACTTGATCATTGGATGGCGATTGAAAATATTCAATCACCAATGACTATATTTGGAAAAAGGGGTGCATGTAATATGTTTTTGGGAGGCTCTCATCAAGCTTTACAAAAGGTGTTCAATATTTTCATTACCAGTGAAAAAACAATGTACTCGCAAGAGATTGAAAAAGGGTTTTGATCGCCTTACATATGGCAAATCACCATTTGAGACATGATGATCATTGAATGTTGAGGAAAAATGGGTTTTGATCACAATTTTTAAAAATCTTGATTATTGGATAGTGATAAAAAAAAATTGGTCACCAACAACAAAATTTGGAATGGGGCGACATGTTGTATGTTTTTGAATTTTTTTTGTCAAACTTCACATGTGGCAATTGAAAGCAACTAAAAATTTCATTGCTAATGAGAAAAAAAAGGTACTTACAAGTGACAAAAAAGGGTTTTAGTTGCAAAACAATGGGCAATTGAAAATTTTCAATCACCCTATGTATGGCGACTGAAATTTTTTAGTTGCCAACTAGTTGTTGATCGAATTCCTTTCATGATTGAAAGGCATTTTAGTCACCATAAGGTTTAAGGTGACCAAAACAAGTCTAGTTTCAGTCACCTATAAACTTGCCCCCATTAATTTGAAAGTCTTTTTGACCTAGGTTGACCCAGGCTAACCCTATACCAACATGACATAAGGGTGCATCAACTTCCAAATGTGTATGTCGCATCATGATAGATGTATGAACATCATGACAACCCTACTTATTGGTGCTACATTTTGGAATTATTGTTAGGGTGCAGTCATGTTATTAAGACCCACTACATGTGTAACAATTGTTTAATTTTACACTTTTTTCTGTGTAATTTGACATCAAAATTGGAATTAATAAAAACATTTATACAATGTTATGTATTAAATAATTTTTATAACATAACTAAATTTCATAGATTTCCACCAATGGAAAAAGACTCAAAAACACTAATTTACCATTGTAACAACTCATTTTTATCCTAAAAATCAAGGTTTAAATGTTGGAGTTGGATTAGACAATTCTTTGAATGTTACATAATATATTATTAATTTTATTGGATTAGTTTTATTATTTAGAAATATATTAGTAATTTTGATGGAAATATATAGGATTAAATGGCCATTAAAAAAATACAATATGTCAAAATGTAAATTTAAAATGTGTATAAATCTTTTGAAAAAGATCTAGAATTTAAACTTAATGGTTCAAAATGTGTGTGAAATCTCCACATATTATTTAAAGTAGTATTTATGGTATATTATATTATTTAAATGGTTTTGAAATTTGAATTGAAAAAATCTAGGTTGGATTGAAAAGTCTAGCAAATGAAAAGTAGATGACAAATGCAATGTCTTACGAATGAAAAGTTAGAATGATTAGAAATACTAAAGATCATCTTGCACAAGGAATTGATCCACATATCACAACCATCCACATTAGGGTTGAAGGATGTAAACTCCTTTAGTGTCAAACTCAATGAATTCAAGTGAGAATCATACTTGAGTAGATTTTGAACACTTTGTGCACTCAACATTGTAGTGATGGAAAATGTCTCAGAGCAAGCCACCCACTCAAAGAGAGATCAACAAAGTCCATAATGTTGTGTGGGTGACTATCGAGCACATAGCTCACTCAATAGAATAAGAAATTGATGACTCCAATAACAATTTCTTCTACACAACTCCTAAAAGTCCGTCAAAACCCATCTTCATGGAAACTAAAAAGTGCATGCAAATTGATAGTGGCATAAGGCATTCATGGATTTTGTTGACCTATGACAAGAAGATCATGCATCAAATGTTGAATGCAAGAACAATTTGTTGTTGTTCTCATGTGCATTCTACAAAGAAGTCGCCTAAAAAAGTATCACATACATTACCTTCTGGATCAAGATTACAAACATTACCAACTTCTAGATCAAGTTTTAGATTGAGATTGTAGACATTACCACCTTCTAAATTGAGTTTTGGAGTGAATTTTAGATGGAAATCACTAGCGATACCTTTTGGTTTGGCGTCAATAGGGTTAACAAAGCCTCCTGCAATGAAACTTTTAAAAGAATGGAACAACGGTAGAAAACAACCATTTGCCAAGGTTGACCAACATTTGTGAATTATTAGTTGGTGTATCAAGTGTTAAAATTTATAGGTTTAAATCATTTGTTCCTTCACACATCTATAATCGATTCTCATATTTTGATGGTTATTGGTTATAAAGCACTTAACCCCATCATGCATACTCGTAACAGAAATAGATGATGGACCATAAATTATCTAGAGCTAACTGATGCAAACAGTGAAAAAGACCTAGAAAATGAACCAAATTTAGAGGCAGAAGCATATCGAGCTTGGTGTGAAAAGAATGAAAGGGATAAAACACATGAACATGTGAAGCAACACCAATTCCGAAAAATAATTCTCTTAGAATAAGTTATGGTTCAAAATAAACAAGTTTTCAGTTCTAAAATTATGGCTTTCGAATCTCTTCACACTTTCAAATGTCAAACTTAGAAAGTCACTACAGATTTTTTAAGAAAATTAACATCATTTGCTTTTGAGCATGTCAATGAGCTAAAACACAATGTTCAACAAATTGTCATTGAGAAGTTCCTTTTGCATTCGTTTTCGCATTCGTTGGTTCAAGGCATGCTTCGTGATTATCTTTTAGATATGCAACATGTGAAATATAGCCATGATGTAGTTTCAAATATGAAATCAAACATTACTAAACATCTAACAAGTCAACAAAAGTCCCAATTAGTTGTTGTTATGGAGATTGTATGTTTGTTAGCATCTAGTTCATCCATTGCTAGCAACAAGGGTGTTACAAAATTGTTGGGTGTGGATAAGTGCAACATTTGAAAAGCCCTAAAAAAGTTAATACAATTGGATACCATGGGGGATTTTTTTGGGTTACAAGAAAGATGGCTAAGGCTAGACATTTTGACTCCTTGCCATAATCCATGAGAGATCTTTTCATGCAATTTTGGATTGAACAAATGATAATTTCTCCAAATCAAAAGGATTTGGTGAAACATCGAATTGTTGTCAAGGTGCATGAAGAGCATGCAATGCACTATTTGTAAGTTTCACAAATATGTTCCTACTCATTTTGGATTTTGGATTGTTGTTATAATGCTTACCCTAGAAGCACTAAATTGCACAAACCCAAGCAACAATGCTATGAGGGTTAGATGATGATTGTAAAAGACTTGGCAAGTTCTTGAGCATTGTAAATGAGATGCCAATTCTTCATTTTCACAATTACAAGGAGTGTTTGTGCTTAGGTGATGTAGTAATGGTTAGAAGTTCCATAATAAGTCCTCATGGCTCACAGAAGTGTTTGTGCTTAGATGATGAAGTAATGGTTAAAGGTGTTTAGTAAGTCCTTTTGTCATGGCTCATGTAGTGTTCGTGCTTGGGTGATGAAATAGTGGTTAGACACTGCTTGGTAAGTATTTTTGTCCTTGTTCAAATGGTGCTTGTGTTTGGATGATGAAACATTAGTTATAGGTTGCTATGTCAATCCTTTTGTCTTTATGAAAGTAATGTTTGTGCTTACCACAACATTGGTTATAGGTTGCTATGTCAATCCTTTTGTCCTTATGAAAGTAATGTTTGTGCTTACCACTGTTGGCACCTTGAAGGAATGCTAAAATCACCACTTAAATTGTTGACTTTTGAATGATAGTCCTTTGTTAGCAATGCAATCCTTGGTTTGAGGTCCAAAATCACCATTCTTTTTGGTGACTTGCTTGACAATGAATCAAATGACCATTTTAACTGAATTGGCCCATCTGTTAAACTATTGAAATTGTGTGATATGTTACAAGCCTTTTTGGAATTTTGTTGTTTTGTACTAAAGGTTTAGGTGATCCAATGAAAACTCAAGGTCTTAGATGCCATTTATGTAATATTCTATGAATCAGTTTTGTTGTGGGCTAACCACTGAGTTGAATGCTAGTTATCTAATGGCTTAAACAATTTTTTAATTTTAGTTGGTTTCCTTATGAAAGTCCACAAGAATTGAAGTCTTATCCATCTTAGTACCCAAATCATTTGTAAATGTCAATTTGCTCTAAGGCTTTAATTTAAAAATTGAAGTATGTTGTGCTTGAACAACTAGCCCTTTCTCCTCCCTTTCATTGAATTCTCAAAGTTGAATTAATTGTTGTCAAATTAATATTCAATTGAATCAAATGTGAAATTGCATTGAGACTCAATTTTGAATATGATTCAATTGATGAATTGCATGACTTGATATATGGCAAATGAATCCATGGTTTTTTATATAAATTGGTTATGTCCTATGTTGTGCTATTAATACCAACAAGATTTTTTTCATGAGCAAATGTTAAATAATTACAAATTATTGGTAATTGGTGATTTAATCTTTGAAAATCAATAAATTAACTTTACATTTTTTGTTCATGGGATGGACAAAACTCATTTAAATTGAACCACATGTTATGCACGTATGTAGCTAGAATTGATGCACCCTCAAGCTCTTTGATGGACTCAATTGCGAGTCCAAAGGTGAAAATAATGGAAGGAAAAGCAGTTGGGCGCATTCCTTAGTTTATAACACTTCGAGGTTAGAGGGGCGTGCTAGAGCTTCGGGATGGGGACTAAGAAAATTAACAAGCAACTCAATTACTCACACAGACCTACACAAACCAAACCACAAGGTGGTTAATGCATAGCTAGAATTTTTTTAGTGCATGGACGAACCATGAGCAAACACAAACTCATAAGACTCACCACGGCTCAGACTTGGGGGAAGCCACCACCTTCCCCCTTATAGTATTTTCTGTGCTTGGCCAC
>Ga0116226_10004781_pt1 | contig 12016 bp, 6 predicted proteins | sample S1TSphfallax_FD_89692 | JGI IMG/M metagenome (GOLD analysis project Ga0116226, IMG submission 89692) | Host-associated microbial communities from peat moss isolated from Minnesota, USA - S1T2_Fa - Sphagnum fallax MG | ecosystem: Host-associated > Plants > Peat moss > Unclassified | place: USA... | reverse complement strand
GCCCATCTTTGTTACTTAGGAATCAAGCCTACTTTTTTGTTTTATTTACTTCCTCTATCTACGGTCTTATTTTTTTACTTCCTTCCCTTCCTTTTTCCAATACACTTTTTCGCGTTGCACCCCTTTTACTGTAATTCCTGCTTATCAGTTGTACCACTTAGATAAAGTCAGTCTATATATTTAGAATTGTTCTGCTCATTTTACTTACTAGATTAGGTTGCTGACTAAGACAGTTAATTTAGATATACATATACTAGCACCTCATTTATCAAGTAAATTATACTAAGATAATTCTTTTCCAAGGATAACTAGTTATGGCAGATCCTCTCACAACAAGCTTAATCATATCCCTTGCTTTCCAAGAATTCATCAAATCTGGCGCTGGTGAACTAGCAAAACATTTTACCGGAGAGGCGATCGCCAAAATGGGCGAACTCCGGCAAAAAATTTGGCATCGGTTACGAGGAAAACATCCTTTGGCAGAAGATGCTCTTCTAGCCAAAGCTGAAAGCGGCGATCCAGCAGCTATCGATACTGTGGGAACACTCCTAGGTGTGGAAATGCTTGACTCCACATTTGCCTCTGAAGTTCAGGCGATCGCTCAAGAAATAAATGCTGGGAGACTCATTGATAAAAGTAGCATGACTATGAATGTCCACGATAATGCTAAGGGTTGGCAGACTAAAGTAGAAGGTGGCACTGCCTACATTGGGGAAATTCATCAACACGGTACTTCTGCTAAATCCGAGTAATATTTATCTACCATGTCTGATTCGATCCAAAATCTGAGTCAATTAATCGCTGAAATCCTGCAATCTAACCCTAATAGCGCTATTGAAGAACTGGTAGAACTTTTAAAAGCCGATAACCGCATCATCCAAATCAATGCAGGAAATGCCCTTGCTTTTCAAACCTTGGTTGAACAAGGAGGAACTGCAAATGTTGGTATACACTTGCATAATTTCGATGAAGAAAAACTTGAACGGGTTTTGAAGGCTTTCTGGAAGTCTCTACAACCGTCTGGATTCCCAAACAACGTTCCTCGTAGCGGTGTTGCTAAATTTATTGGACGCAAACCAGAGATAGAAAAACTGCACGCTTATTTACAACAGTCCAATCTGGTTTCCATTTCGGCGATCGAGGGGATGGGTGGCGTAGGCAAGACGGAACTTGCCATTCAGTACACTAAACAGTATGCAGATTTATACGAAGGCGGGATTGCCTGGTTATTTGCCAGAGAATTTAATATTGGTACTCAGGTAGTGGGATTTGCACAGTCACAATTGAATCTCAAGATTCCAGAGGGGCTGGAACTCCGAGATCAAGTTTCCTTTTGTTGGCGCAACTGGCGCGAAGGGAAAGTACTACTAGTATTAGATGATGTGGTCAACTATAGCCGGGACGTAGAACCATACTTGCCACCTCCTGCATATAATCAATTTAAGGTCATGATGACCACACGGCTCACATTCAGTCCACCTATCCAGTCAATCTCTCTGCATGTATTATCTCCCGAACAGTCTTTAGAATTGTTGAGTGTTTTGATTGGAGAAGAACGAGTTCAGCAGGATTTAGAAATTGCACAAACCTTATGCACATGGCTGGGGTATTTGCCTTTAGGTATTGAATTAGTGGGTCGCTATTTACTCAAACCAAATAATTTATCCTTATCGCTTCCTACTTTATTGTTCCGATTGCAAGAGAAAGCTAAGAAACGGCAGGCAATAAAACATGATTCCTTGAAACGTGATGACGCGATCGGAACATCAACTGCTCGCCGTGGTGCAGAAGCAGCATTTAATTTAAGTTGGGATGATGAGTTGGATGAACCTAGTCGGCATTTGGGTAAGCTGTTAAGCCTATTTGCATCTGCGCCCATTCCCTGGTATCTCGTTGAGGCTGCCGAACAAAAATATTGTGAAGATCCCGATGAGATCCAGGATTTTGATTTTGAAGAACTTGAGAAAGCCAGAGGTAAACTCTTGGATCTCCATTTAGTTCAACTTTTACAGCGACAAGAGCAGATTTTTCGTTTACACTCCTTAATCCGGGAGTTTTTTAGAACCAAGCTGGAGGGAGAAACCGATGTTGCAGCTTGAAATAACAGAATATACATACTCACAGCAATTCAGACAATAAGTTTACTCCCTAAATTAACTAATTCAGAAGTTTTTCCAATGTCAGTTAGAGGAGTTAGATTGTGCATATAACCGATGTCAAACAATTAACAATATCTGAACGACTAAAACGCTCTGTTGCAGCAGTCATGATCAATGTTGCGCAGACAATTCCCCAAACACCCACTCGTCACGATATCGAATTAGTAAAAATTGCGATCCCACATTTAGCAGAAGTAGCACACAATTTAATTGATGCTGTTAGTGATGACAGTTTAATTTGTCCTTTTGCGGGATTAGGAAGATATTATGCAGGACAAGGGTTATATAAACTGGCGGAACCTTGGCTAGAGCAATGTATATCATTGCTAAAAGTTCGTTTAGGAAAAGAACATCTGGATGTTGCTGCCAGTTACAACAACCTAGCTAATCTCTATCATTTACAAGGAAAGTATCAGGAAGCAGAATCTTTCTTTCTCCATTCTTTAAATCTTAGGCTGAAGCTACTGGGAGAAGAACATCTGGATGTTGCTGCCAGTTACAACAACCTGGCTGGTCTCTACCAATCGCAAGGAAAGTATCAGGAAGCAGAATCTTTTTTTCTCCATTCTTTAAATCTTAGGCTGAAGCTACTGGGAGAAGAACATCTGGATGTTGCTGCCAGCTACAACAACCTGGCTGGTCTCTATGAATCGCAAGGAAAGTATCAGGAAGCAGAATCTTTTTCTCGCAATTCCTTAGATATTTCAATAAATCTACTAGGAGAAGAGCATCCTGATGTCGCAAAATGTTACCACGGACTGGCTTATATCTATGAATCACAAGGAAGATACCAAGAAGCAGAATCTTTCTACCGCAATTCCTTAGAACTTTGGCTGAGACTGCTAGGAGAAAAGCATCCCCATGTCGCTATTAATTATAACAACTTAGCTGGTCTCTATCATTTACAAGGAAGATACCAGGAAGCAGAATCTTTCTGCCGCAATTCCTTAGAAATTATGCGCAAGCTACTAGGAGAAGAGCATCCCGATATTGCTACCAGTTACAACAACCTGGCTTATATCTATGAATCCCAAGGAAAGTACCAGGAAGCAGAATCTTTCTACCGCAGTTCCTTAGAAATTAGACGCAAGCTACTAGGAGAAGAGCATCCTGATATTGCTACCAGTTACAACAACCTGGCTGGTCTCTATTATTTACGAGGAAAGTACCAGGAAGCAGAATCTTTCTTTCTCCATTCTTTAAAAATTGCTCAATGCACTTTGGGTATACATCACCCTAATACAAATAAGATAAGGGAAAATTTAAAATTCTTGCGCGACAAGCTCTCTTATAACTTTTCACTCCCCCTCTCCAATAGAGATTATTGGCTTGAGGACAAAAAATTGGCAGAAATCAGTCAAAAAGTTCCACCAACAGCATGGGGCGAGGAACTGATGACAGAGGCATGGCCAAAGAGGTATCCACAGCTTATGTCAAGCAATACCTACCGAGGCTGTGCTATCGTGCTTTCGACGTTATGCGCTTATATGTATACGGGGATTACCAACCATGAAATCCTACAGATTATTCAGGACGTGGATCAATCTGTGAAGATATCGAGAACCATTCAGTCTCAAAGCGACTTATGCAGTGGAGCCGTTTTAACAATTACAAATGCATGGACTACTGCCGCCAATCTTAGTTTCACCACGGATCAAATCGCCGTAGCGTATGAATCTGAACTGATTTACGTTGCAAAAATGTTTTGCATCACCCACCAGCATGAAGTAGATGGCTGAGTCCATGTATACCTGGAAAAACATTTTTAGAGAGATAATAATGCAAGGCTTGAAACAAGCGACAAAAACCAACGATAATCCAAAAAAAACAGATTGTGACATTGGGAGGCACAGAATGCCGGCTATAATCGTGAAAATAAAGATTACAACACTGGTTGACTGAAGTTGAAATTCTATCTAGAAATAGTCATTTTGAGAGGTTAAAAGACAACTATGACTTACTCCAATGAACATCAGCTTAATCAAGCATATGTAGAATGTCAACAAGAAGCTATTGATGCAGGTGCTTTGAAACCGCAAGGAATCTGGGAGAGAATAGCTGCGAATATAATTTCTTTTAATGGGGGATTTTGGGAAAATACTCCACTTGTAGAACAACGCCTTCATGATTGGACTCTAGAATGCATGAGACGGAAAGGGTTTCAAGTCTAGTCAGTAGTTTAAAACATCTTGATTAATTACTTCATTCGTCATAAATATAGATATGAACAGGCTTATTTAACATTACTACTCCCAATATGTTTTGAATTTTCAGGGTGTTTTTTATCTTTGGTTTTTTTGTCTAAACCCTCGAAAAGGGGGAATAGGGAAAATGTAGGCTCATACTTTGATAAACAGATGGATAATAGCATCCACATAACCAGTCTCAAAAAGTAGACTTTTTGAGACATAATCAAATTATGTCTCTTTTTATGTCTCAAAATGCAATTCTCTCAAGGTCTAAAGAATAATGAGACATGAGCATAACTTGGAGTTTTTTAGCATGGCTCTTATTGGATATGCGCGGGTTAGTTCTGTAGGGCAAAGTCTTGATGTCCAATTGAACAAGTTAAAGCACTGTGATAAGATATACTAGGAAATAAAAAGCGGCTTACTTCAACAGGGCCAACAATTAAATGCTTGTTTAGAATACGTTAGAGAAGATGATATTTTAGTAGTATCGCGTTTAGATAGGCTTGCTCGTTCTACACTTCATCTCTGTCAAATTGCTGAATTACTCAAACGTAAAAATGTCTCTTTACATGTCCTTGACCAAAACATTGATACTTCTGATGCTACCGGACGACTTCTATTTAATATGCTTGGTGCTATTGCTGAGTTTGAAACAGAAATCCGCTCTGAGCGACAACTCGATGGTATTTAGAAGGCAAAAGATTTAGGTGTTCATTTCGGGCGCAAAAAGCTGTTATCTCCTCAACAAATTACTCAACTTTATCTTCAAAGGGAGCAAGGTACTCTCATTAAAGTCTTGATGAAAGACTTTGGTCTTTCAAAGGCTACTGTTTACCGTTACCTTGGGAAATTTGCCTCCTCTGAGGCATACAACTCTTAATCCCCCTTTTCGAGGGGTTATGCAAAAAACCCCTAAAAGCTTGGCTTGGAGTAGCAAAATTTTTATTGGTCTTGTATCATTTTTGGGTAAGTTAGTAAATCGGCAAGAGATTCTCTGTAATATTTCTTTACAACATGTCCCATTTTACAGCTATCTCGGCGGCCACCCGGGTATACCCCAGAGGAGGAATCTGTTAGTATACAAGAAATCATGGAACTACAGTCGATCAGGACATGAATGTGAGTTATGCTACCAAATATTTTCTTAGGGGAGACTTTGAGAGGTCTATTCTCTAAGAACAAGGATTTTTATCCAATTTTTTAAATGCTTTTTTAAACTCAATAGTTTAAGTATTTTTAAAAATAAATCCTATATAAACAACTAAGTTCGCAGTGTAATTTATAATAACACTTAGATACTAGTCAGCAAAATAAATCTGAAGTCTTAAGGTGTAATAATGAGCTTAATCAGTTTAAATTTCATTATTAATGCAATTGCAGGTGTTGCAAATCCTTTAATTAAAGATAAAGTTAGACGTAGTGAAATTGTAATTAAGTTACTGAAACAATTTAACCTTGATCCAGAACATCCATTAGCTGACTTTAGTGGTATTTACGCTTATGCCTTGGTAGAGTATGGACTTGGTAAGCCGAAGCCATTATTGGATCTATTCAGGCAAGAAGCAATAAAATTGGCTTTTCGCAAAGCATTAGATCATAATAATCCCTCAATCCTTCTATCTGAAGTTGATCTATTTCTTGACACTTATGAACTAGGTAATGAAATTAGAAGCTTAGGGCTTGAAGTAAGACGGGAGGTTGCAGCATTCGCCACTGTATTTATAGAAGTTGCTAAACGGAGCCGCACACCTGCTGAAGTGTTAATGAACCAAAATATCGGTTCTTTACATAAAAGGATTGCCAGTATTCAAGAACAAATGGACAGATTGCCTTCTCTGGAAGGGATTCGTACAGAAATAGCTAGGTTGGCAACGCAGAATTATTTGGCGTTACCTGGAACAGAAACTATACCTGAAAATCAATGTAGAGCGATCGCCCTTGCCCAACAAATGCGAGGTTGGTTTGAAACTTTAGACTATCGCATAGAAAAACATGAGATTTGGGCAGAAGAATATTTTGAATGGATTATTAATATTCCAGTACGTCGCAGCTATGACCGCATTCTTGTACGTGGAGTTGCGGGAGAAATTGGGTTAAGCGATGTCACTAGGTTAAGTCAATCCGTTGAAACGCATCAAACAGATGAAGGATGGCTAGTGACTACCCGTCGGATTTCCAGAGCTGCTCGCGATGAAGTCAAGAAAGAAAAAAATTCTCGTCTTGATTGCTATACATTTGACGAACTGATTGACTTAGATGCTGATTTTAGTGGTTATCTCAATTGGTTAGAAGCAGAAATCAAACATCGGGAAATCGATACCAAGTATGTACCTCTTGCTTGTACCAAAGAAGAAATAGACCCAGTTACTAAACAACAGCTTGGAGTGAGCCGATACGAGGAAGAAGATGGATGGATTGATGGTTATATCGATCTATGGCTAGATGACCCAACTAAAGAGCATATTTCAATTTTGGGAGAATTTGGTACGGGGAAGACTTGGTTTGTTTTTCACTATGCTTGGACTGCATTACAGCATTACCGTGATGCCCAAAAACGAGGTGTTGAACGTCCTCGTCTTCCTCTAGTTATTACTTTACGTGACTTTGCAAAAGCGTTAAATGTTGAGAATGTTTTAGCAGGCTTCTTTTTTACTAAACATAATATTCGTTTAAATAGTGAAGTATTCGATCAACTGAATCGGATGGGTAAGCTGCTGCTTATTTTTGATGGTTTTGATGAAATGGCAGCAAAAGTGGATCGCCAGCAGATGATCAACAACTTTTGGGAACTAGCTAAGGTTGTAGTCCCCGGTTCTAAGATTATACTTACTTGTCGGACTGAGCATTTTCCAGAGGCAAAAGAAGGAAGAGCATTGCTAAATGCAGAACTACAAGCGTCCACTAGGAAATTAACTGGAGAAACACCTCAATTTGAAGTGCTTGAACTGGACAAATTCAGTGATGTGCAAATTCGACAAGTCCTGTCATACCGAGCCGAACAAACAACAGTTGAACGAGTAATGAGCAATCCGCAGTTATTAGATTTAGCCCGTCGTCCTGTAATGACTGAGTTAATTTTAGAAGCATTACCAGATATTGAAAGAGGTAAACCTGTTGATATGTCTCGGGTTTACCTCTATGCTGTGCGACGCAAGATGGAGAGAGACATTAAAGAGGAACGTACTTTTACTTCTTTAGCAGAAAAGTTATATTTTCTATGCGAGATTTCCTGGGAAATGTTATCTAAAGATCAAATGAGCTTGAATTATCGTTTATTTCCCGAACGTATCCGCTCCTTGTTTGGCTTGGTGGTTCAAGAAGAGAAGGATTTAGACCACTGGCATTATGACATGATGGCACAAACTATGCTTGTTCGTAATGCTGAGGGTGATTATACTCCAGCCCATAGATCTCTATTAGAATTTTTTGTAGCTTATAAATTCGCTGCGGAGTTAGGTATTTTAGCTCGTGATTTTACCGAATTAGCTCAGATACATTCATATTTAGATAACAGTGTAATACCTATTGATTATTGTTGGTCTGATTATTTTTCACATCAGTTGAATAATACTGGATGTAGGGTAGTAATTTCTCCACTAAAAGAATTTACAACTGAGCCTTTAAATAATTTGAGAAAAACTTTTGGAAAAGCACCACTTACAAAAGCAGTAATAGATTTACTCGTACCGATTTTAGATAAAAATAAGTCCATTATTAAAATTATTGAGGTAACACGAGGAAAAAGTGAAGATGAAGTGGATTATGTCGGTGGAAATGCAGCAACTTTAGCAGTAAATATTGATAAGGCTGCACTAGAGGGAAAAAATTTATCTACTGCTGTAATTAAAGGAGCAGATTTTAGTAATGCTAATTTGCGAGACGCTAATTTTACAAAAGCAAATTTAATCAATACTATTTTCCCCAGAATATTTGGTGCTATTTTTACAGTAGCGTTTAGTCATGACAGTACTTTATTTGCTACAGGTGATTCAAACTGTGAGATTTCTATATGGAAATTAGGAGATTTTCAACCAATAACAATTTGCAAAGGTCACACAGACTGGATACGCTCGGTTGCCTTTACTCCCAATGATAAGATTTTAGTCAGTGCAAGTTTTGACAATACAATTAAGCTATGGGATGTTGATACTGGCGAATGTTTAAAAACTTTGGAAGGACATAAAAGTAGAGTAACTTCTGTTGTAATTAGTTCCAATGGAAAAATTATTGCTAGTTGCGGTAGATCTGAAAGTATTAAGCTATGGGATATTGATACTGGCGAATGTTTTAGAACTTTGGAGGATCGTGATAGAGAAATATACTCTATTGCAATAAGTTCTAACAATCAGACTTTAGTGAGTGGAGGTAGTTATGGAATAATTAAAACATGGGATATACTTAATGGAGAATGCATTAAAAGATTTCAAGGGCATAACCAAGGTACAGTACGTTCTGTAGCAATAAATCGTAAATGTGAAATTTTAGCTACCTGTAGTAGGGATAAAACAGTTAAACTATGGGATATAAATAGCGGCAAATGTTTACAAATTTTTCAGGGACATACTGATTCGGTGACACAAGTAGTCTTTAGCCCTATTCAAAATATTGTTGCTAGTTCTAGCCAAGACAAAACAGTAAAGTTGTGGGATATAAGTACTGGTAAATGTTTGCAAACTTTTCAGGGACATATTAGTTCAGTTCGCTCAGTAGCAATTAGTCATGATTGTAAGACTCTAATAAGTGGAAGTGATGATCAATCGATACGACAATGGGATATTTCTACAGGTGGATGTCTAAATATTTTACAAGGTCGCAGCAGTATAATAAAGTCGATAGCAATTAGTCCTAATAATAAAATTTTAGTAAGTGGTAGCGAAGAGAAGATAGTAAAGTTGTGGGATATTTATACTGGAAAATGCTTAAAAGAGTTGCAAGGACATAACAGTAGGGTAAATTCCGTAAGATTCAATTCAGAAGGTAATATTTTAGCTACTGGCAGCTATGATCGAACAATCAAACTATGGAACATCCATACTGGTGAATGTTTAAAAACTTTTCATGGGCATGATGGTGGAATATCTTCAGTAGTATTTTCCTCTGATAGTAATATTTTAATAAGTGCTAGTGGTGATAATACTGTCAAAGTATGGAATATAAATACTGGTTTATGTACAAAGACTTTAGAGGGACATACGAACTGGCTGTGGTCTGTATCTATTAGTCCAAATGGTTCAATTATCGCTAGTGGTGGTGATGATAAGATTGTAAAGCTATGGGATATTAATACTGGTGAATGTTTAAAAAATCTGACAGGACATAAAGAATCTATATGGACGTTAGCAATAAGTTCTGATGGTAATTTTGTTATCAGTGGGAGTAATGACAATACAATAAAAATATGGGATATTAATACTGGTGAATGTCTTAAAACCTTGCAAGATCATACTGATAAAGTACAATCAATAACTGTTAGTTCTGATAGTAAAATTATAGTTAGTAGTAGTCTTGATAAAACTGTTAAACTTTGGAATATCGATACAGGTGAATGTTTCAGAACTTTGCATGGTCATACTAGTGGAATTCGAGCAATAGATATTAGCTCTAATTCTAAATTGTTAGTTACTGGTGGCTTTGATGACACAATTAAAATATGGGATACTAATACAGGTAATTGTATAAGAACTGTAGCTGATAGGCCTTATGAGAATATGAATATTAGAGACGTTAAGGGTTTAAGCGAGTTTGAGAAATCAACACTCCTAGCCTTAGGTGCTGTAGAAATTGATCTCAAATTACCATAAAAATAGCTATTTATCCTATGAGACAACTATTGGCTCCAGTGTGATGAAGTACGTAAATAACCCAAGTTATTAGTTAGTTAAAGTCAGAATATTTATGTAATAGTACTTAGAATACTAGGAAACTTCTAAAAAACTGGAGTTTGGACTAAGGGGTTTGGATAGCAACTGATGCTGTTGGCGAAGTCAAAAAATGCTCGTATTTGGGAAAGTCAATTCAGTGATAAAACGATTGAGAGCTTTTTGAACAGCTTTGTATCCAGGAGCTTGCTTGCCTAATTTCAAGTCGGTAGTGAGCGAGATCCTTGTAAAAACCTGCAAGATGGTCTGGAAATGAGTGCTATCTATGGGCTTCAGGGATTTTGATATACAAATAAAATTTGTGGCAAAATACTTGCATTGAAGTAGCTAAATATACTCTAGGAATAGCAATAGTTGTCAATTTTACCGAAAAATCGTTGAAAGCTATAGCTAGAAAGCATTTCCAGACCATCTTGCAGGTTTTTACAAGGATCGGGGTTTGGGTAGCAACTGATGCTGTTGGCGAAGTCAAAAATAGACAGGAATTTCGCAGAGTATCGCCCTAAGATTGATACTATATATAAGCCAGGAATATAACCAGGAGCGTTAGGGACATGTCACTCAAACTACAACCCATTAGTCCTGTACCAGAAGAAACAGTTCGTGTTGCCCATGCTGCGTTCCCCAAAGGAAACCTTTATCTAACGCTGCGAGATGAAATTGGTACACTTTACAATCACAGTGACTTTACAGCCCTGTATCCCACAACCAAAAATCTGTTGCTTTACCACCTATTGGTTTAATTTGGAATTTGCGAACCGGTTAGTGTCACGAAGTTTTCGCCAAATTGAAAAGGAGGAAATAAAGGGAGAATGAGAATAAGCTACAGAAAAGGTGTGAAAAAGGGGGATTAGTATGTCTTGAGATAGATTAAACGCCTAAAAATGACGGCTATGGATAAGAGACAACCTAAAATGAGGTAGTGTTCAATGACCATAGCTGAAAGAGAGCAACAAATCCTGAGAGTGAAAGAACAAAGCTTTCAGCCAGAGCTAGAAGAAGCTTTAGAGCAAAAATTAAGGGAAGGGGTCTTAGAAGTAGTGAAAATGACCCTAGAAGAAGCTCTGAAAGAAGAAGTCACAGTATTTCTAGCAGATATGGGCGATCAAAAGCCTATATTTAATATTGAAGAATTAGCCTAACTCCCCAACTGAGGCAGGGCTATCTCATTGTTTTTTTTGCATAACCCCTCGAAAAGGGGGAATAAGAAAAATGGGAGTATTAGACGGGGTTTGAGTAGCAACTGATGCTGTTGGCGAAGTCAAAAGTAGACTGGAATTCCGTAGAGTGTCACCCTAAGATTGGGGGTTTTTGTCTAAACGGGGTTTGGGTAGCAAACGTACAAAGAGTGCCGTTAATGAATAAGCAATCGCTGTTCAGTCGAACTTATTTGAGATTACACCCATGAAACCCTTGATCTGCCGTTGGATATTGCGGTACCAAATAAACCTAAGTTTAATTGACACAGGGATTATGAGTGTAAATATGAAGAAAGATTAAGTTCTAAAACCCTTATTTAACAAGCCTTTTCGGGCTTAACGGCACTCTTTGCACGGTTGCTATCCAAACCCCTAAAGTAACAAACTGATAAATTTGTACTTGGGCAATCGTATCCTCCATATTGTACCTGTTACAACTTCTGGAACATAGAAAGCCAGAGAGCGATCGCACATCGCGACAGTCCTCTTGGCAAGATAATTATAGTGACTACACCAAATGTTATAATTTAAACAAGACCATTAGTGATGTTTTGTGTTTATATGGCTAGAGCAAGTACAGCAATTGG
>Ga0116226_10004780_pt1 | contig 12016 bp, 11 predicted proteins | sample S1TSphfallax_FD_89692 | JGI IMG/M metagenome (GOLD analysis project Ga0116226, IMG submission 89692) | Host-associated microbial communities from peat moss isolated from Minnesota, USA - S1T2_Fa - Sphagnum fallax MG | ecosystem: Host-associated > Plants > Peat moss > Unclassified | place: USA... | reverse complement strand
TTGACGATATTCGGCCCGGGAAGCGACTGGCACAGCGCCAGGGTCTCGTTGAAATCGCTCTCATCGAGCCAGGCGCGCTGCTCGACCAGCATACGCCGTGCGAAGGGCAGAACGCCCCCGAACCCCGCCAGGCCCACGCCCAGAAACGCGAGGAACAAGGCGCCCGCCGAGGGCGCCGGCCCCGCCTCGTCAGCCCGGTCGAGGGTCATGGATACGACCATCGATCGTGGCGACAAGATTGGCAAGTCGGTTCCAACCCCGAAATAAACAATTGCATTATGCTATTTACACCAGCGAATGAATGATTGCATTATGTTGTTTTTAGAAGGAGAGATGGATGGCGGCGACAGACCTTCGAGCGGAACGGCTTCGCGCGCTGGACGGGTGGATTGAGGCGTTTCTGCAAGCGCGCCGGCTTCGCGCGAGCGACGGACGGGCTGCTGGCGAGGCTGAGGCCCATCGCCTGGTGCGGCTCGGCGGGCGCCTGGCGTCGGACATCCGCCGATGGGGCGCCCAGATGAGCGATCTGGAGACCGCCCGGAGCGGCGCCTTCGATGCCGAACGCGCGGCGGCGCTCGTCCTCGAAACGGTTTTCGATGAAACTCTGCACCCAGACGCCTGGCGGGTCCTGACCGGCGCCGTGAGCCTGGCGCAATGTCCTCGCTGAACGGCGCCCGCTTCGGCCATGTGGGCGGGAGCGTGTTCGCCGACCATGGCGCGCTCAGCCTGACGCAGGCCCGGACCCTGGTGGTGTTCTATGCACGGGAAGCCGAGGCCTCGATGGCGCGGGGCGAGGCCGCCGCCGCGCGTCTGTGCGCCCGCCGCGCCCTGGCCCTGCACGCCGCGGCCGAAGGCGCCGCTCTGTGGCGCCGCGCCGCCGGCTGGCGCGACCCGGAGGCCGCCGATCGATCCGGCCCTATTCCGCCGCCAGCGCCAGAGCGTGGCCGGCGGTAAAGGCGGTCTTGATCGCCAGGTCTTGTTTGGCGGCTTCATACTCGCTGGACAGACGCGCCACGAGATCGGCCACCGTCTGGACCGCTTTCACCGCCCCGATCCCCTGGCCGCAGCCCCAGATGTCCCGCCAGGCCTTGGCGTCCTGATTGCCGCCGGAGGCGAAGCTCATCTTGGAGGGGTCGGCCACCGGCAGATTGTCTGGATCAAGACCGGCTCTGGCGATGCTGGGACGCAGATAGTTGCCGTGTACGCCGGTGAACAGGTTGGTGTAGACGATATCCTCCCCGCCGCTCTCGACGATCATCTCTTTATAGGCGGCCTGGGCGTTGGCCTCTGTCGTGGCGATGAAGGCCGAGCCGATATAGGCCAGATCCGCGCCCATGGCCTGAGCGGCCAGGATCGCACCCCCCGTGGCGATGGAGCCGGAGAGGGCCACGGGCCCATCGAACCAGGCGCGGATTTCCTGGACCAGGGCGAAGGGTGAGAGCCGCCCGGCATGCCCGCCCGCGCCGGCGGCCACCGGAATCAGGCCATCGGCGCCTTTCTCGATCGCCTTACGGGCGAAACGATCGGTGATCACAGCGTGCAGCACGAGGCCGCCCCAGCCATGGACCGCGTCATTGAGATCAGCCCGAGCGCCCAGGGAGGTGATCACCAGGGGCGCCTTGTATTTGGCGCAGAGGGCCAGATCCTCCTCCAGTCGATTGTTCGTCTTGTGCACGATCTGGTTGACCGCGAAGGGCGCGGAGGGCGCCTCGGGATGAGCCTTGTCCCAGGCGGCGAGTTCCTCGGTGATCCGCGCCAGCCATTCGTCGAGCTGCGAAATCGGCCGCGCATTCAGCGACGGGAAGGAGCCCACGACGCCCGCCTTGCACTGGGCGATCACCAGATCGGGTCCGGAGACGATGAACAGGGGCGAGGCGATCACCGGCAGGCGAAGCCGGTCTCGCAACAGGGGGGGCAGGGCCATGGCGCGTTTCCACTTGGGCGGTTGCGCTCGTGGTAGCGCGCGGGGCGGCGGTGGCAAGAGGCTGTGGCAGCGCGCACACACGAAAACGCCCGGAGCGCGGAACGCTCCGGGCGCATCGATTGCAACCTCGCCGCCGAAGCGGCCCGGGATCAGAACGGGTAGTAGCGTACGCTGGTCATCACGATGTTTTCGCGCGCCACCGGACGGGGATCCCCACCCGCGATCGGGGTGACTCCGTAGCCCGGGAAGGCGTGCCGCTCGGTGTAGGAATATTCGACGCCCCACTGCAGGCGGCCGAACTTGCCCTGATAAGGCTTGTGCCAGAAGCCCGCCGTCACCTGCTCCAGGTAGTGGGTGTTGCCCACGCAGTTGGCGGTATTGCCGTAGATCTCGCAGCCCGTGTTGTCATAGTGCGGGTTGCCGATCCCGTTGAAGGTCGTGCCAACGGTGTAGTTCTGAGCCGATTCCCGCTCCTCGCCGGCATAGGCGTAGACGTCCAGGACCTTGCCAACGTGAGCCACGCCGCCGAACATCAACTCCCATTCCTCGATCGGGTGGATCTGGCCGTTGACGCCGAAGCTGGCGTCGGGGAGCGAGCCGGAGCCGTAACGGCCGATGCCGCGACCGGTCAGGCCGGAGACCTGAAGATCGAGGACCTTGGGAATGACGCCCAGGATCGCGCCGCCGCCGACGCCGCCGCCGGTGGCGTGGTCGGAGGTGGTGGCGTTGCCCGCCACTACAGTCTGCTGGGCGTAGAGGTCGCGGATGACGCCGGTGGCTTCCACATGGACGTGGTGGCCAGCGAAGTCATGGTCGTAAGCCGCCTTGGCGATCCCGTCCGGGTAGCGATTGAGCGACAAGGTATTGGCGGAGTTGAATTCCGATCCGCCGGCGATCCCGGTGACGGGGACCACCACGCCGGTGGTGAACTTGCCACTGTTATAGAAGGTGGTCTGGGGGTTTTCCGCCGACACCGCGAAGCTCAGCCCATCGTTCAGGCTGACGGTCGCGCGGACGCCCGGCTGGCGGGCCCAGTTGAAGCCGACCACATACTGCGCCTCGATGGTCAGCGGCACCTGTTCGCCGCGCGGCTCGATTCCCTTGGTGTTCAGGGTGAGCAGCGACCAGGTCTGACCGGACGTCACCGAAAGCTTCCCGAACGACTGATCCCAGTCCAGGGTCGTGAACAGCTGGCGGACCCGCGGCGTGTAGGAATTGCTCTCGTTTGAGTTGGCCGTCTGGGCCGCGCCCAGGAAGTCCATTTCATAATAGCCGGTCAGGTGCATCGTCGAGCTGATGTCACCCTTGGCGAGGAGAGAGAGCCGGCTTTGCCGAGCCGTGAACCGCGACTCCGAGGAGTGGGCGGTGGTGACGTTGGGCAGCGGCAGGCCGCTGAAGCTGGAGCCGATGTCGGCGCCTTCCTGATGGCTTCGATAGAGGCTTTCCGCCGCGATGAAACCGCCCGGCGTGATGGTGATGCCCTTGAAGTAGAACTTGTCGTTGGGCGGCGTGGCGGCGGCGACGGCCGTTTTCACTTCCGTGGGAATGGTCTGGATCGTGCTGTCGAGACGCGCTTGAGCCGCCTGCTCGCGCGCTTCTGATTCGGCCAGCTGAGCCCGCAGCTGCGCCAGCTGGGCGTCGGACTGGGCCTGAACCGAAGCCTGGCTGTCGTGCCAGGCCTTCAAGGTTTCCACTTCGGCGCGCAGTTGGCTGAGCTCGGCCTTGACCGACTCATTGTCTTCGTGGGCGACCACGGCTTTGTGGTGGTGCTTCACCGGTTTGGCGTCAGCGCCAGCGCCGGCCGCCAGCGTCAGGAGCACGCTCAGGGCGGCCCCGCCGAGAAGCGAGGTTTTGATCGTCATGTCTGCAAGTCCCCTCAGTAAGCTCAGGCTGCGGTTCAGCGAGGCACGGGCCGGGTAGCAGCGTTTTGTGACACCTGTGTGTAGGCCGCCTTGGCGGACGCTTATTGTTTCCGAGACGTCACGGAAACTGTCACAAAACCGATAACGACACTCTATAGGAGAACGGCTGCCGCATGGGGACACGCCCCGGGGCCAGGAGATTACCATGCTGAAACAACTCGTCGGCGCCGTGTCGGCCGCCGCCCTTGTCGCCACCTCCAGCCTGGCCATGGCTGGCAACATCTCCGGCGCCGGGGCCACCTTCCCCGCCCCGGTCTACGCCAAGTGGGCCGAAGCCTATAAAGCGAAAACCGGAAACGCGCTCAACTATCAGGCCATCGGATCGGGCGGCGGGATCAAACAGATCAACGCCAACACCGTGGATTTCGGCGCCTCCGACAAACCGCTGAAACCCGAGGCCCTGGCCGCTGGCGGCCTGCAGCAGTTCCCGACGGTCGTTGGCGGCGTGGTGCCGGTCATGAACCTGCCGGGCTTCCAGGCCGGTCAGATCAAGCTCACGGGCCTGGTGCTTGCCGACATCTATCTGGGCATGATCAAGAAGTGGAACGATCCGGTGATCGCGTCCTGGAACAGGGGCCTGAAGCTTCCGAATCTTCCCATCACCGTGGTCCACCGCTCGGACGGGTCTGGCACCAGCTTCCTGTTCACCTCTTATCTCTCCATGGGCGATCCGAAATGGGCCAAAGGCCCCGGCGCCAGCGATTCGGTGAATTGGCCGACCGGTCTCGGCGGCAAGGGCAATGACGGCGTCGCCGCCTTCGTAAAGCAGACGCCCGGCGCCATCGGTTACGTCGAATACGCCTACGCCAAGCAGAACCACATGGATTATGCGGTCATGCGCAACAAAGCCGGCCAATGGGTGGCCCCCACCGCCCCGGCCTTCGCCGCCGCGGCCGCCGGCGCCAAGTGGAACGCCGCGCCAGGGTTCTATCTGCTTCTCCTCGACCAGCCGGGGGCGGCGTCCTGGCCGATCACCGGCGCGACGTTCATTCTGATGCACAGCAAACAGACCAATGCTCAGACCGGTCGTGACGTCCTGGGCTTCTTCGACTGGGCGTACAAGAACGGCAATCCGCAGGCGGCGGCGCTGGATTATGTGCCCCTGCCCGAACCGGTGAAGGCCCTGGTGCGCAAATCCTGGCTGAAGATCGTCGGCCCGGACGGCAAGCCGGTTTATCGCTAGGAGCGCCCCCTCCGTCTCGTGCGGAGAGGCGCGCGATGTTGGCGCTCCCCCGTCCTCTTATCGGGAAGGTGGCCCGCCCCTCTTTATCACGCCGCGACGGAGGGGCGGGGACCGTGCGCACTGATATGACGGACTCACCCTTGATCGCTTCCTTCTCCCTTGGTCAAAGTGCCTGACACAGCCATGCCGCCCACCGCCCTTACAGCCTCCGCCCCCATCCGCCGGCACACTCCCCGGGGGAAGGCGATTGACCCGATCTTCGAGGGGCTGTGCTTCGGGGCGGCGACGATGCTGCTGGCGGCGCTGGGCGGGGTGTTGATCTCGCTTCTGATCGGCGGCTGGCCGGCTCTCTCGAAGTTCGGTTTCGCGTTCATCACCAACGTTACGTGGGATCCGGTGAATGACGTCTATGGCGCGGCGGGGCCGATTGTCGGTACACTGATCACCGCCTTTGTCGCCCTGTTGCTGGCCCTGCCCGTGGCCGGCGGCGTCGCCTTCTTTCTCGTGGAATTCTGCCCGCAGTGGCTGCGCCGCCCGATCGGGACGGCGGTCGAGTTGCTGGCGGGCATTCCCTCCATCGTCTACGGCATGTGGGGGCTGTTCGTTTTCGCCCCTGTGTTCGCGAAGTATATCGAAACCCCGCTGATGAGCTCGGCGCCCTCCGGGAGCCTGGCTGAGGCCGTGTTTTCCGGCATCCCCAACGGCTCGGGCATACTGGCCGCCTCGATCATTCTGGCGATCATGATCCTCCCCTTCATGGCCGCGACCCTGCGCGAGCTGTTGATGACGGTTCCCACGCAGGTGCGGGAGAGCGCCTACGGCCTCGGCGCCACCACCGGCGAAGTCGTGATGAGCGTCACCCTGCCCTACGTCAGACGCGGCGCGATCGGGGCGGTGATGCTGGGCCTCGGCCGCGCCCTCGGCGAGACCATGGCGGTCACCTTCATCATCGGCAATTCGCACAGCTTTCCCAAGGGTCTGTTCGACGCCGGGTCCACCATCGCCTCCACCATCGCCAATGAGTTCAACGAGGCGAGCGGGCTGCAGGCTTCGGCCCTCATCGCGCTCGGCCTCGTCCTGTTCGTGATCACCTTCGCGGTTCTGGCGCTGGCGCGCCTCCTGCTGCGCAACCAGACGAAGGCTTAATCCCATGGCCGTATCCGCCGCCCGGGTGGCCCGCCGCCGCATTACCAACGTGGTGTTCGTCGCCTTTTGCGTCCTGGTGACCGTGGTGGCGCTCGTGGCCCTGACGGCCATTCTCTACTCCCTGGTCAGCCAGGGCCTCGCCGGGATGAACCTGAAGATCTTCACCATGGATACCCCCGCCGCCGGCTCTGAAGGCGGCCTGCGAAACGCCATCGTCGGTTCGATCCTGATGTCTCTTCTGGCCATGGTGATCGCCGTGTTTCTCGGCGTCATGGCTGGCACCTGGCTGGCTGAGTATGCGGGAAACAGCCGCTATGGCGTCATCGTGCGGTTCCTCAACGACGTCCTGCTCTCGGCCCCCTCCATCCTGGTGGGCCTGTTCGTCTATTATTTGCTAGTCAAACCCTTCGGCGGCTTTTCCGGCATAGCCGGCGCCGTGGCGCTGGCCCTGCTGGCCGCCCCCGTGGTGACCCGGACCACCGAGGACGTGCTGAAGCTGCAGCCTGTGGCGTTGCGGGAATCCGGCGTGGCTCTCGGCTCGCCCGTCTGGCACGTGATCCGCCGCATCCTCTGGCGCGGATCCACCAGCGGCATCCTCACCGGCGTGCTCCTCGCCTTCGCCCGGGTGAGCGGCGAGACCGCGCCCCTGCTGTTCACCGCCCTGGGCAATCAGTTCATGGACTGGTCCCACCCCCTCAAGGTCATGACCCAGCCCATGGCCAGCCTGCCGGTGGTGATCTTCCAGAACGCCCTCACCCCCTATCCTGATCTCAACCGCCTCGCCTGGGCCGGCGCCCTTCTGATCGCCGCCACGGTTCTGGCGGTCACCATCCTCTCCCGCGCGTTTTCCAAGGAGCCCAAACGCTCATGACCACCGTCACCGCCGCCGCGCCGGCGACCTCCGTGGCGACTATCGACCCCGCCAAGGTGCGGCTCGATATTCGGGGATTGAACTTCTACTATGGTAAAACCCACGCCCTGAAAGAGGTCTCCATCCCCTTCGCCGATAAGTCGGTCACCGCTCTGATCGGTCCGTCCGGCTGCGGGAAATCGACCCTGCTTCGCACCATGAACCGGATGTATGCCCTTTATCCGGGGCAGAAGGCGACCGGCAGCATCGTGCTTGACGGTGAGGACATCCTTAAATCGAGCGTCAATCTCTCCATGCTGCGGGCCAAGATCGGCATGGTGTTTCAGAAGCCGACGCCCTTTCCCATGTCGATCCAGGACAACGTGGCCTTCGGGGTCAAGCTCTATGAAAACCTCAGCAAGGCCGAGATGGCGGAGCGGGTGGAGGATTCCCTGCGCCGCGCCGCCCTGTGGGACGAGGTGAAAGACAAGCTGCATACCTCCGGGCTGGGCCTATCGGGCGGTCAGCAGCAGAGACTGTGCGTCGCGCGCTGCATCGCCGTGCGCCCCGAGATCCTCTTGCTCGACGAGCCCACCTCCGCCCTCGACCCGATCTCGAGCGCCAAGCTGGAAGAGACCGTGACCCAGCTCAAGGAGGACTACACCATCATCATCGTCACCCATAACCTGGGTCAGGCGGCGCGCCTCTCCGACTATACCGGCTTCATGTATCTGGGCGAGCTGGTGGAATTCGGCGAGACCGCCGGCATGTTCACCAACCCGGTCACCCCCAGAGCCTCGGACTACATCACCGGCCGGTTCGGCTGATCGGAGCGAAATCCCCACCCGACGTCTCTCAAAGAGGGCGAAGGGTTTTTTGTCACAATCGGCGCCTACACCTAACATCGGGGCGCTACGCGAATCGGATCAGAGATCATGGATCATACCGTCAGAGCCTACGACGAAGAGCTGGACGCGATCACCGCCGAGTTGGCCCGCATGGGCGGCTTGGCCGAAGCTGAAGTCGCCGACGCCATCCGCGCCATCGGCGGACGAGACATTTCCCTCGCCCAGGCGGTGATCGACCGCGACGCCAAACTTGACTCGCTGGAGATCGACATCGAGCGCAAGGCGGTGCGCCTGATCGCCCTGCGCCAGCCGGTGGCGGACGATCTGCGTCGCACGGTGGCGGCCATGAAGATCAGCACCAATCTTGAACGCTGCGGCGATCTGGCGAAAAACATTGCCAAGCGCGCCCTGGTGATCGCCGAGTCCGATCCCATCACGCCCCTCACAAGCTCCATCGAACGTATGGGCGAATTGGTGACGACGCGGCTGAAGGACGTGCTTGACGCCATGGCCTCCCGGGACACGGATGGCGCCGTCACCGTCTGGCGCCAGGACCATGAAGTCGACGAGCATTACGACGCCATCTTCCGGGAACTGCTCACCTATATGATGGGCGATCCACGCACGATCGGGGCCTGCGCCCATCTGCTTTTCGTGGCCAAGAACCTGGAGCGGATCGGCGATCACGCCACCAATATCGCCGAAATCCTGCACTATGAGATCACCGGCGACCAGCTCACCGAGGAACGGCCCAAGCTGGGCTCCGTGCAGCGCCATGACAGCTGAAGCCGGCATTGCGCCGAGGCCCTCCCTCCTGGTGGTGGAGGATGAAGACTCCCTGGCCACGCTTCTGCAGTATAATCTTGAGAAGGAAGGCTATGGCGTCAGTCTCTGCGCCGACGGCGAAGAGGCCCTGATCCTCATCGATGAGAAACAGCCCGATCTGGTGATCCTCGACTGGATGCTGCCCAGCGTCTCGGGCATCGAGGTCTGCCGCCGGCTGCGCCAACGCTCCGAGACGCGCAACCTGCCCATCCTCATGCTCACCGCGCGGGGGGAGGAGAGCGACCGGATCCGGGGCCTGGACACCGGCGCCGATGACTATGTGGTCAAGCCCTTCTCCATGACCGAACTCTCCGCCAGGGTGCGCGCGGTTCTGCGCCGCATTCGGCCGGGCCTCGCCGAGGACCGGGTCCGCCAGGGCGACATCGTCATGGACAGGGTGGCCCACCGGGTGAAGCGAGGCGGGGAAGATGTCCACCTCGGCCCCACGGAGTTTCGCCTGCTGGACCATTTCATGCAGCATCCGGGCCGGGTGTTTTCCCGCGAACAGCTTCTCAACGCCGTCTGGGGCTCGGATGTCTATGTGGAGACCCGCACGGTGGACGTCCACATCGGCCGCCTCCGCCGCGCCCTCACCCGCAGCCGCGAGACCGACCCCATCCGCACCGTGCGCTCGGCGGGGTATTCGCTGGACGTGTGAGGCGGCGGGGGGTTGCGCGCGGGCGCGGTTTCGATTTCTGATGGTTACTCTTGAAGGAGGAACAACAATCCCAATGCGCCTGAAACTCGTCACCCTCGCCACGCTCGCCGCCCTTATCGCGGGCGCCGCGGCGCCAGCTTTCGCTCAGCCCTATCATCACGGGCATCATTGGCATCGCCACCACGCCTGCGGCTGGCGTCATCATCACCACTGGTGCGGCTGGCGGTAACGCCCCTCCCCGCCTCTCGCCCGTGAACAGGGCGGCCGGTTGAAGACGATCGCACAAGCCCTCGCTGAGCATCGCGGCATAGGCCCGGGCTTTGACGCCATGCGCGTGATCCTGGCCCTTGGGGTGATCGCCTGGCACAGCGTTCCGGTCGTCACGGGCGATCCCGCCTTGCCTCGCCACGGCGCGTGGTGGGCGCTGGTCTGGCCCATCGTGCCGATGTTCTTCGCGCTCAGCGGGTTTCTGGTCACCGGCAGCGCCATGCGTTTGCCGCTTATCCCCTTTGCCGCCAGTCGGGCGCTTCGGATCGTGCCCGCCCTGGCGGTGGACACCCTGGTCTCCATCCTGGGCTTCGGGCTGCTGTTCACCACGCTCTCGCCCCTGGCTTATCTTTCCCACCCGATGACCCTGGCCTACGGGCTGAACAGCCTGGGTGACATCCACTATAACCTGCCGGGGGTGTTCACCCATGCGCCGCAGCGCATGGTCAATGCGTCGCTCTGGACCGTGCCGGGCGAACTGTGCGGCTACATCACCATGGCGGCCCTGATCATCACACGCCAATTGAAATCGTGGCCGGCGCCGCTGCTGGGCGTCATTCTGATCTTCGCGACGGACCTCGCGTTCCGAACCTTTGGACCGTGGTTTCCCATGGAAAAACAACTGGCCGGCGAGAGCGGCAAGCTGATCGCCGCTTTTCTGCTGGGCTCGATCGCCTATTCCCAACGCGACCACATCCCCCTGTCTCCCTGGCTCGCCGGGGCCGCGGCGCTCATCATAGCCGCCTTCGCCACCTTTGGCTCAGTCAGGCTGACCACAGAGCCCGCCTTCATCGCCATCGCCTCCGTCGCCCTGACCTATCTGGTGGTCTGGCTGGGCCTGCAACCCCTCCCCCTGCCCTGGCCGTTCAACACCGGCGACTACAGCTACGGCGTCTATCTCTATGGTTTCCCGGTCCAGCAGGCCGTGGTCCACGTAACGGGGACGCGCTCGCCCTTTGTTGTCTTTGTACTGACTGTTCCCCTGGTCCTGGGCCTGGCCGCAATGTCGTGGCGCTTCGTGGAGAAGCCGGCGCTGCGGCTGCGCAAGGCCCTGCCCCTGACGCCCCGAGTGAAGGCGATGGAGGCCGCCGGCTGAGCCTTCAAAGGATTGCGCCCCATTCCATGCCTATGACTTGACCTGAGGGCTCACCTCGGCTGCAACGCTGCGGGGATCAGGAAGGAACGGGCCGCAACAGTGGATACAGCCACACAGGCTCTCGCGGCGGGATTCGCGGTCGCGACGGAGGAGGATTGGCGCGGGCTTGTGGAGCGCACCCTCAAGGGCGCGGCCTTTGAAAGCCTGACCACGACCACGCCGGATGGGGTCGCCATCCAGCCGCTCTATACCGGCGCTGGCGCGGCGCCGGCGGCGCCTTTAGCCATGGCCGAGCGGGCGCGGGGCGAGCGGGCCTGGGATGTGCGGGCCGTGGTGACGGCCGCTGAACCGGCGCAGGCCAACATCGAGGCGCTTGACGCCCTGGCCGGGGGGGCGGCCTCCATCCTGATCGCCTGCGATCCGGGGGGCGCTCACGGCGTCCGCGTCAACAGCGCTGAAGACCTCGCCCGGGTTCTGGACGGCGTGTTGATCGATGTGGCGCCCGTGGCGCTGGACGCCGGCGACCTTGGCCCCGAGTGCGCCCGGTGGCTGGGCGCCCTGGCCAAGTCAGCCCCAGCCGCGCCCCTGGCCCTGCACCTCGATCCCCTCTCGCGGTTCGCCCTCGACGGCGCGAGCCGCGGCCCCATCGGCGACCACATAAGCGCCGCCGCCGCCGCGGGATGCGATCTCGCGCGGGTCTATCCCCGGGCCAGCCTGTTCCTCGCCAGCGGCAGGGTCGTGCATGAAGCCGGCGGCGGGGCCGATCTGGAGCTGGCCGTCGCCCTGGCCGCCGCCCTCGCCTACGCCCGGGCGCTCACTGACGCGGGCATGCCGGTGGCGGAGGCGCTGGAGCGGATCGTCCTTGGACTGACGGTGGATCAGCGGCCCCTGGTATCCATGGCCAAGCTGCGCGCCGCGCGGCGGCTGTGGGCGCGCTTCGCCGGCGCCTGCGGGGGCGCCGCACTGGCCCGGATCGAGGCGCGATCTTCGGGACGGATGCTCACCACGCCGGACGCCTGGTCGAATCTCGTCCGCCTCACCGCCGCCGGTTTCGCCGCCGCGGCCGGGGGCGCCGACGCCATCATTCTGGGAACCCATGCGGACGCCACCGGCGCGGTGGACGCCCAGGCACTGCGCATGGCGCGCAACGCCCAGCTCATCCTGATGGAGGAAGCGCATATAGGCCGGGTGGCCGATCCCCTCGCCGGCGCGTGGAGCCTGGAGGCCCTGACGGGCGATCTCGCGCGGGCGGCCTGGGCGCGCTTCCAGGCCATTGAGGCGGCGGGCGGCCTGATCG
>Ga0116226_10004779_pt1 | contig 12016 bp, 7 predicted proteins | sample S1TSphfallax_FD_89692 | JGI IMG/M metagenome (GOLD analysis project Ga0116226, IMG submission 89692) | Host-associated microbial communities from peat moss isolated from Minnesota, USA - S1T2_Fa - Sphagnum fallax MG | ecosystem: Host-associated > Plants > Peat moss > Unclassified | place: USA... | reverse complement strand
TGACGGCGCATCTTTTGAAAAAAAGATCAACGTTTTGTCACGCTCCTGGGCAGAAATACATGCAAAACAAAAAATGTCGCAAAACTTTTGGTACACCCGGTATTTAGATTGAATTTACTTTGTATTTGTTGATATAATTGATTGAGATGCAGTTTTATCAGATTGTGGATTATTAATAGGAAGACTTGGAAAGTCTTCTGGTCGAAATTCAAATGGTGTTCCATCATCATTCATTTGTGTTAATTGTTGATAATCATTTTCATGATTATAATAATCAAAATGATCTTTTCGATATTCATCATGTTGTTGTTGTTGTTGAGATGAACGTGATAAATAACCTCTTGATCTTGATGATGATGAATGATAATAATTATTATAATCATGTTGTTGATAAGATGATGATATTCGTTTACTATTTGATGCATTTCCTCGTCCAGAATTTTGTGTATAGGATGAACAATTACGACGATTATTATAATCATAATATGGATTACGATTATTATTATTATTATTATTTCCATTACCACGATTTCCACCACGAGATGATGGACGATATGTTCCATGTTGTTGACGAAATGAAGAAGGTCTTTGTTGTTGAGATGAGATTCGATTTGATTTTGTTATTTGTGTCGGTTGTTGAAGAGAAAAATTTATTAATGGTTGTTCACAATAATCAATTGGATAAAATCCAGTTAATGGTTCATTTGTTGAATAAATAATTTGTGGTCCAGGATAATATCCAGTTGGTGTAACTGCAGTTGTTGGATTTGTTGTTGGTAAAAGTACTATTTGAGATGTATTATTGGTAGATGAATTTCCATTTGTAGAAGATGATTGTTGAATATTTGTACATGAATCAATATGAAATTGTTGTTGTTGTGATGGTTGAATATGAAATTCAATTTCAGGAAATTGCAAATTATCTGCTACTTTTGAATTTGTTATCATCATTGGATAGATTGTTTGAACCATTAATGGTTGTTGATCAGAAGGATATATAGATGCTACTGTATTTTCATCAACATATAATGGAATGCTTGGTGCTGAATTTTGTACTAATGGTACAAATTCTTTTGCTTCAGGTGAAAGACCTGATGATGGTGATGTGGTCATTTTTGTTTGTTGAAGAAAAAAAAAATGCTTTCTTTTGTTTGTTTATTGGAAATTATAGAATAAACATATACTGATCAAGTTAATTAATTAATTTGTATAGACGAATAAACCGCATGCATGATAAATAAGATTAGCGGCTCATCTAAAAGAATCAAATGTTTGTTGAGAAGAAAAATTTTCGAAATTAGATAGATTTCTTTTCTTTTGATTGATCTTTAAATGGAGGAAGAAAAGTCATTATGGTATTTTATGGATTGATATAATAAAAAGAAAGGAATATGAAAATATTTCGAAATAAAATTTTTAAAATAATGAAAGTGAAATATTAAATAATTGTTTTACTTTTTAATCAATTAATAAAATAATTTCATTTCATATTGATTGTAGCGACAAAAAAAATCTGATCGATCATCAAAAATTATATCAAATGAAAAGTTAGAAATAAAAATAATTGATGAATAAATAAGATTTATTTATTTTAATCATACTCTTTGCCTACACATAATACTGAGTGGTATGTCGATTAAACCAATCCTTGTGAGGTCTATGTTGATAATCAGACGAAGAGTTCAACAATTTGATGAGTGTTACTACCATACTTCTTTTCTTTGTTTTTTAGAAAAATAGCGTATGGCTTTAGCAAATGTACTTGGATTCAATTCGAATGATGCATTCAATCGATCACTTCAATGTGAAAAAACAGATGATCATATTGATGAATTCTGTCCGAAATTGAACATTGAAAATATTGCTCAATTTATTACTTTACCACCTTATGCTGATGTAAGATTCTGTTAGTTTTGTTATCTGATCAATTGTATTCTTTTTTTAAGCCAGCTAAATATTTAAAAATGGTCAATGAAAATGTTGATCGGGTTCGAATTCAATTTCTGAAGGGTACAACAACATTAGCATTTAAATTTCGCAATGGTGTTATAGTTGCTGTTGACAGTCGTGCAACTGCCGGCGGTTTTATTGGTTTGTTATATTTTGAAAAATATGAATTTAAAATTGATATTTTATTTTTTTAGCATCCGGTGAAGTTAAAAAAGTAATTGAAATCAATCCTTATTTATTGGGAACAATGGCCGGTGGTGCTGCTGATTGTGCTTTTTGGGAACGAGTACTTGCCCGTCATTGTCGTATCTATGAATTACGTAACAAAGAAAAAATTTCTGTTGCAGCTGCTTCAAAAATTCTTGCAAATATGATCTTTGAATATCGTGGAATGGGTTTATCGATGGGTACAATGATTGTCGGTTGGGATAAACGAGTATGTTCATCTATCAGTAAATCAAAAGAAACAGCTTGTTTTTTTATTTGATTAGGGCCCTGGTTTATATATGGTATCTGATGATGGTGAACGTATTAGTGATAATTTGTTCTCTGTTGGTAGTGGTTCAATCTATGCATATAGTATTCTCGATGCCAGTTACAAGTAAGTCTTTTCGAATAGTATGAGAGTATAATTAAATTTTCTTGTTTGATCAGGGTTTATCGTTTCTCTATTTTAGTTCCTAAATTTATTTCATTTTAAGAACAAATTATTTTCTAGCACTAAACTTTATAGTTGTTTAAAAATGCTTGTGAAATTGAACATTCAAGCATGAAATTACTGTGATAATATAAAATCATGTTTCTTATCTCATAGGTATGAAATGAGTACAGCTGATGCTATTGAACTCGGTCGCCGAGCCATTGTACATGCTGCTCATCGTGATGCAGCTTCAGGCAACATTGTCCGAAGTAAATACTAATCTTCTTTATTAAATTATCACAGTATAATCTTTGAATTATTTAGTTTATCATATGAAAGAAACCGGTTGGGAAAAGATCGAAGAAAAAGATACAAACGATTATATGTATCAATATCGTGAAGATAAAACAATGAATTTTTAAACAAATTCCTCGATTATTAAAAACTCTTAAACCCTAAACTGCTATGTTGTTATTTTTTTTTTCTTTTATTTCAATCACGAAATGTGAATAAAAACAGACAAAAATATATTTAGCCTTTACAGTTTAGAAAGTTTTCGTGTTGTCCGTGCTCTAGTTCCAATACATAATAGCGATCAACAAAAACCATTGTGTGAACAACGTATATTTGTCATAATTAAGCAGAAATGACATGTTTGAACTCGGTGTACTATTCAGCAGATAGAGAAAGTTTTTTTAATAGATGTACCATCTATTGTCTTTGAAGGTGCAACAAAATTCAAACCGTATGTTTTTTAATCGATCAAACTGACAGCAATAATTTTTGTTCGTTCGGGTACTGGATTAATCGCAGACAAGTGAGACTAGAAAACAGATTCAATATGATCAATTAAAGATAAACGAAGAATATCAATAGGATAAAAAGATTTGTGTTGATAAAACGGTCAAAAAATTATCGACGAGTCGGAAAAAAATATGTATTATCAAAATAAGAAGATGAAAACAGTTGGTGAGAGGAAAATTTTTTAATTCATTAACGAAATCAGCTTGATCTACATGAATGGTTTAGTTTTTTCAATATTACGCATATCTGTAACTATGAGTGGGCAAACTCTTCATAAATACAGTCTGGTTGTGCTACTTTTTGGAAATTTGTGTATTTCTTTTCCTTCATTTTCTTCTAAATTTTATTATATATATTTTTTTGAAGTCGTTTATGAGATCTAAGAGATAAGCAACTCAGATGGTATATTTTTTTGTCTTTCAATTTTTTTCTGCATTAATAAAAAACCTAGCGATCTTTTTTACGCGTTATTATTAATTTGGATGCAATATAATTATCTAATTTTAAAGATAAGCTTTCCACTTTGTAACCTTAATTAAACTTGTATGATGTTTAACTTAAGAGTTCGTCATATTCATGATTAGATTAAAGAAATAGATGGTCTAATTTATATCATTTGAAAGCCGTGATCGTTTTATTATACAGATTATTTGTACAGCAATATCGATGAATCAAATTTCAAACAAAATCTTTCGAAGTCGTCGTCAAATGAGAAGTGTTAAAAGATAAATATCGGTAAATATTGATCTTCTTAAGCTATATTTAATTAACCTTATTCGTCGACGAAGATTCATTTTTAGAAGTCTTACTTATTTTGACGTGTTGCATGATCTAGATAATAGATTGCAAGGATTTGGTATTCTGACGTGAGAAGATTTCTTTTTTAATATACTATTTTATATTTTGATGAATTGCTTAGAATGCAAAATGTAGAATGGTTTTTCCGATATTACACATACTTATCATACAAGCTAAATGCATACAATGTTCTTGAAATTTATGTAAGTTATATAAACATATAGTTTTACTGGTTTACCTCACTTAAAATAAGGACGACTTTCTATACTACCTCAACAGGCTCGATTAATGAGATGCGTTCTGAAAAAATTATTTTTTTGCATTCTCCAAAGTACAATCTTTTATTTGATGCATAATTGCCTTCGTTACTCTACATATCTTGCTGTGTCAAATAAATTCATACAAAGACTTGAATATTTCATATCTTGACTAGAGAATCTCTTCAGTTGATAAAAAGCTTTTCAAAAGAAATTTGCTTCATTAGTTACAGTCTATTTAGAGTAGGTATAATAATTTGTCTCTTTGAAGTTTTTTCTGAAGGTATGATCATATTATTGAGTTTCTGACGAAGCGTAGAACATGCCATATGAGTTTAAATGTCGAAATTTCAACCTAAATTTCTGCGCATAAAGAGATCTTCCGATCCGTATTATACAACGAATGTTTCATTTAGAAATTCTAACTGAAACATTCGTTGTATAATAAGAAATCTAGATAATGTTACAATTGAAATGGCGACACTGTAAATAGTTTATATGATATGTTCTGTCAAAGAGAAAACAGCTCATTTCGAGCCATTTGAATGACTCGGAATGTTCGAATGAGGTTTTCCTCTTGTATTCTACAATTGGTTAGGACCTCGATAATATAAACATAACTTGAGAAGAAAACATCGACGAGACGAATGATTTTATGTTTTATCTACTATAAATAGACTCTACCTAGCGACATAAACCAGAGATGGAACTGGTATATATTTTTGACGACCGGTGCTGATACCGATCTGAGTAGGTCAGACCGGATCGGCCCGATAACCGTTACCGATTCGATATCTGACAAAATGCTCTGCTCCAGATTTTTTTATATGAAGAGATTCTCTTATTTAGAGGAAATTTTATTTGTCATCGTTGCATTTCACATCTAAAATTTCATTAAAATGTGTCTGTGTCAGAGATCGACGAGTTGCGATGTCACACTGCTCTGCTCTCGACCCGTCGCAGGGTGGTGCTGAAATTTTAAATGGCGAGGCGGTGGCAGTGCACCGCAAGATTTCATGGTTTTCCTGTCTCCTGACAATGCTCTATTTTTTTAAGGATACAGTCAGATCTCTAGAGATATCGTTTAATCTCTTTACAAATGTCTTTTACGCGTTATTATTGGCGGAAAGATATGTTCAATCGAATGCATATTTGAGAATATCTATATATATGATATATATATATAGGCAGTTTCAGGCAAAATGGGACATACTCATCTTTCATTTGACTTTGATTCTTTACAAGGATTATTTTTTTGAATAAGTTCTTTTCGCATAGACATATGTAAAAATTTTTGTTCTTTTAGCTGACTATTAATTAATATTAATTAGTTAATTAGTTAAAAAGTAATTAGTGAATATCTTTCTAACCATACGAGAAAAAGATCCGAAAACTTCAGGATAGGCTCTAGGGCACAAACTATATCTATGGTAAAATTTTTGATCTGATAAAATAAACTAGTAATTATGAAAATCGACGGAAAGTTTTGTAAAAAGTTGATCTCTGAAAACAGATTTTTGATGGAGCGGTGGCGGGGCAGACATTTCACCAAATTAATGGTGCTCAGGCGGTGGCGGAACGCACATTTCACTAATCGATATTGACGGGTTGACTTTTTAGCTGCCCCATCTATCTCTGGAGTTCATTTATAGATAGTTGTATTTCAATTGACGTACTGTGAACGCCTATAGCATCCGCTCTTTATAACAGTCTCTAGAGACAAAAAAATGTAAGAGTACTTTCAATAATAGAAGTTCACATTTGTTAATGACGTAGTTGGTACGAGAGCTATTTCCTTTTCCGGCTGTTGTTCGGGAAAGAAATTGGCATGATTTCACCGAGCAATCAAGTTAGTTCATTTATTGGCACTTCTATAAATTTAATGTTACAAAGTACCTCTTCTTATTATTCATCAAACTTAAATACACATGTAAGATTACTTAATAAGAAAAACAGCTAATATTTCAAAGAATTGTTACGAGCATCAGTAATGAGGATTTTTTGAAAATGTAGTTCAGCGAGTATGTAAATAATTGAATATAATAATTAATTCGAAATAACTTTTCCCAGACAGATTTTGCGTATGCTGAGATAATTAATCAAAAACTGAGATTACTTATAATTATTAATTTCTATTTTTCTTTTCTTTCAAGTATCATCTAGGCTTCATAATATATTACTGATAATGAAATTGACATTTTTTCTAGAACTGATCTATTCGTCAATATAAAAAGAATGATGCTGACAATAAGTTTTCTATTTGATTCAAAATAAACTAAAAGTATTTGTTAATGTAGATCATTTTGTAATTATTTCTGGTTTGCTTATATTTTTTTATCAATGAAGCTTGCTTAACTAATAGATTTAAAGTAAAACTATAACATTCGTACTTTTATCACTCTAATGGCAGATAGAATGCATGATGATTGACGACAGCTGTTAATAATATACAATTGAAGCTGAAAAATACAATATATGCTATACCGACGGGAGCTGAATTGATTAAATGCTCGATGAAAAGCACAGGAAGTATAATTATATATCGAAAAAAACTAGAGTACTGTGCATAATTATTATCGATTATTATGACAGAAAAAGTCTTACCCGACAGCCATATAATGAATGTTAAACGTTGTATAAACATTTGTTTATAGTCGTTTGTATTAACGTGTAAAATAACCTTAAAATAGTACTATTAAAAACGTTAGATGTTTCTTTTTACAATTGTTTTGTAGTGTTTAAATGTCAGAAGGTTATGATTTCTCATTAGCTATTTCTTGTTTTACTTTCCTTTTATCAATGTAGTATAATGATACTCAAGTTTCAAACCTTGCTAACATCATAACCTTAGACGATTAGCTGCAATTTGAGAACACCAAGATAACCCTGTAAACCACCGTAGACATCTGTTAATTACGATATAAATCACATTCCTAAAGTAGCACATTTATAGGCAACTCAATGTATGCGTTACTTCGTTATTTTTCTCCTTGATGAAACATCACAATACATGCTAGTTTCTTGAAACGATCTAATCCTTGATAAACTTTCATGGTCTATTTGTTTTTCATCATTTGCGAATTATTTGTTATTTTGACTGTTGATGGTTGATTAGAATTTTTATTTTAGATATTCTAATTATTTTATGTTCATTTTATTCTTCAATTGACATCTACAAGTTTGTAGATATTATCAAAGCAATTATTCAGATATTGGATATTTATCAAACAAATCATACATCTATTTTCAGGTATTATTCTTGATTTTTGTTAATCTCCAGAGAGCATCCACATCCGGCAATATAAGAAAAAAGAAAAGAATTGTATTTGAAATTTATTTTCGTAGATAAGAACATGCAAATCATTTGCATAGTGATTGCTTTTATTTTTACTATAATCAGCTTTTCTTTCTAGTTGCCAAAAACCTAATTTTGAAGAATGAGATCAGAAAAGGAAAATTCATCAACATAAAAAATAATATTCTGTTGAAATCGATGACTATAAATCAAGACTGATTAGAAAAAAGTATCAACGAAAGAAGAAATAAATGTAACCTTCAGACATTTATAAGCGTGTTAATAAATGTAATCATTCAAGCAGTCAAGCATATTTGTTTCTGCTACGTATATCTTCATTCAATGTTCTCCTTGATCCACTTTTGCGTCGTTTATTTTGAATGGCAGAATATGGAGGAAATTAATTCATATTGTATTCTTTATAAGAAAAGAAAAACTAATTTGGACATCTTGAGTTTAGTTTTGTTGGAAAAATATGCGAATGCTATTAGCATTATATAAATGTCAAAAAGTACTCATAAGTATTTGTGTATAAAATGTGAGGATACAAGCTATTACAACGGTATTTTCTGGGCAAACTAATGAATATGCCTTAATACGTAGTTTGTTAAGGTCAACTATTTTTGCCTGCTGATTTTCATGAGTTTTCCATCTGAAATAATAGATAAGTACAAGAAAATAAAGCGATTATTTAAGAATTCATATTCATAAAACTAAGAAGATCAAGATTTCAAAAATAGACAAAAAAATTGTATAAAAATGAAGTAAACAAAAACTCATTCTATTCTTTATATCGTTTATTATCTATTATAAATAGATAGTTCTACATTTTTTTCTTCACACATAAAATAAAGAAAGAAAGAGAAAAGAAATATATATTTTTTTTCGCTCAATTTAATATCCGGATTGTTACCCTTCTTCGATATTCATACTGGAATAAACTAATGAATGAATGCTCTCATTTGTATGATAATATAATGTATCACTCGTTTGCATGACAGATCTATTGTAGGAGTCTACCTAATTTTAATAATCGAAGGACAAATATAAACAGAAAGAGAAAAAAATATATATGAATAGTAATGTATTACGACCATGGTTTTGCTTGATTAAACAAGTATATTAATACAAGTATTGGTATGTTCTTATCGTTATGTAAGTCTTATTTTTAGACATTTATGATTCATTCTTGTGTCGAAAGATAAATATGCATTGAATAGTTTATTGAAGAGAATCGAAAAATCACATTTCTGCTTGAGAAAACATATTAAAATGAAATCGAGGGACCAGAAAATAGCAGTAAGTATCTATAGTTCATTATTGATTGACTGGGGAATATTTGGTGTCACGATGAATAATAAGAGAAGAAAGGTGACACATTCAATAATTATCAAAAAGTAACTGATGACGATAATAGTCTTTCTATCTACACTTGGTGTTTTAGGGTAATGCTGTCGTAACACGAACTTTGATGACAGAATCAGTAGACTGCTAATGTCATTCATTACACAAAAGAGTCGAAGGCTAGTGAATGACATGCGTATCAGATAATACTGTTTTTTCCGTCGTCTTCCTCCTCATCTTCTAAGTCAAGTTAGAAAATCGATAACTTCATCAGTGAAACAATAGTAACATGCCCCGGACGAGAAGTAAAGAAAAAAAAGATACTTTTTGCTTCAACAAAAGAAGTAAACTATCAATAGTAGTCATGATAATTGCTAAAATCTATCATAAGTATATTACAAGTACGTTTTTGTCCTTGTTTTAATTGCTACTATTAAAAAATCTATTCAAGCAAAAAAGAAGAAAAAGAACGTAAATGTAATCTTTATTATTTCCTTTTTTTCTATCATAATTATAACTTCTATTTCATGATCATATGCAATGGATAGTCACCCCTAACTATATCAATTCATATCTAATTTAGATCAATGAATTCCACATATAACAATTCATTTTTATTAATACCAACATGTTCCTTACAGGATCGTGTATATACATCTAGTTATTTATTTTTTAAATTACTTAATTCAACATATTTACGTTTACTTATTGGACCAGGTATATTACTTAATTCACTCTGTCTTCTTGTATTATCTCGACCGAGATTATCAAGAAAATCAACTACTATTGTTTTTTTACGGTTTCTTGCCATTTTTGATATATTGGCAATTACACTTAAATATATTCGAGCAGAAATAAACTATCAATCAACAGAAAAAGGTCATCAGATTTTAATATTAATTCCAGCAGTTTGTAAAACATTATATGTATTGATGAATTCAAGTATTTCTATTGCTATGTGGACTATTGTTTTGATGAGTTTGTAAGTTGTTTTTAAACGGAAAAGAAAGATCATACAAAAATATTTTGTTTTTCAGAGATAAAGCTGTTGCTGTCAGTTATCCGCTTAAATCAAGCATATGGCTGACACATAAACGAGTATGCTATATTTGTTGTTTTACTATTACCATGCTTTTATTGGCTAATTTGTCGTTCATCAATCTATCTGGAATACTTATATCACGAAAACGTCGTAAATATTGTGGATTAAATGAAGATTCTATTGTTGTAGATCTTCTTACAGCTTCAATTTTGCCAATGGGTATGCATTTATTTAGTTTAGCACTATTAATTTCATTAACTTAGTATTATCGAAAATATACTACAAATGATACGAAGAACGGACCCTCTATCTTTTTTTCTTTTAGCAGTTGATAATCGAATTCTCCATGTGATACAATAGAATTTCTTTGTTTATGATACATTGAAGCAGAAAATAGAAAAGTAGTGCTTCCTCCTAATGTGATTTATTGAAGCAGAAAATAGAAAAACAGTATTTTTCTGAATGATCGGATTTCATCTGGAGAGTATAGTCAAATATAATAATGGAGTGTATGTAACATTGATTTTGTCAAGACGGAAGTTGTAATACTGTTGAGAGGCAGAGTTAACTAAAAATAATAATAAAATTATATGAAAAAAAAAGTAAAACCAAATGTACTTAGAAACACAATGATATGACAATTGTGTGATGAAAATACATAGATGGACACTATTAATTCCAAAGTCTAGTAGTATTACTTGTAGAAATCTAAAGATAAATGTATAAAACATTAGTCTAGACGATTATTTAGGAGAATGATTTCTTTCTTTTCATTAAAAATATCATAACGAACCTGCTTTCAAAGAAAATTTTTTGTACTTCTTAACTCTAATTAAACTGGAAAATACTTTCAAGTGCTTTCCATGAAGTACGCTATATCTAGTCAACAAGCTTCATGATTTTTAAAATGGGAAATAAATAATAATAGACCTCATAGTCGTTTTACTTTCTCAAAATAATATAAAACATTTCCATCGAAGATATGACATAATTGTTCAAATCGTTGTAATTAATGAGTTATTATCATTCAGTTAATTATTCAGAAAATATGTATTGTTCGTTTGCAAATGCAATTACATTTTTCAAGAAAAACAACTAACATATGCCTTTCCGAATCCATATAGTTTACAGATGGCTATGTGAGAATTTTGTATATCATAAAATGAAATTTACATAGAATTTCTTGATTCTGTTAGATTAAACACATTTTTTAATTATGTACTATTTTCTCTCCAAAGAGTTATTGGTCGACACAATTCATTAAATATGCAACAGAATGTCCTTGTCATATGACATGACAGTTGAATTACTCGAAAGAGAAAGTGTTGGAAAAATTTAGACAGATACGCTGATTAAGTTATGTTTTCCTACATGACTGATGTGTAATCATTGTATATTTCAGTATTTGTCTTTCACTTATTAGTACAAATATTTCATGCTTTTTCAGGCTTAATTACAGCTGCTAATATCGTCATTGCCATTGTCTTACATCGTTCTTCACATACTTCATTCGATGGGAGATCATCCGACGACAATGATACAAGAGATTCTGATTCACATATCTTCGACCAACGAATATCAGCACAATCAATTCGTTTTCATACATTGAGCAGTTCAATAAGAGCAAATGATATCCTATTAGCAACAAAACGACGTACAAGTACACAAGTAACACGTATGCTTTTAGCTGTTACATTATCATTAATTATATGTAATATTCCCAATACAATATTTTTTGTTTTCGTTAAAATTTATGATACAAGAAAATTATTAATTGGACGTTTATGTGCAAATGTTAGTGATAAGGATATAAATTTATATAAATTTGGTTTTTATTCAGGTGTTACACAAGATATATTATCTGATTTACCACATATATTCAATTT
>Ga0116226_10004778_pt1 | contig 12018 bp, 11 predicted proteins | sample S1TSphfallax_FD_89692 | JGI IMG/M metagenome (GOLD analysis project Ga0116226, IMG submission 89692) | Host-associated microbial communities from peat moss isolated from Minnesota, USA - S1T2_Fa - Sphagnum fallax MG | ecosystem: Host-associated > Plants > Peat moss > Unclassified | place: USA... | reverse complement strand
TGGGCTTAGCCAAAGCCGAGGGCTTCAACGATAAAAAACACGCTCATCCTTGTCATATGGGGGCATTTTTTACCATTGAATCGCGGAAGCTTTCGCCTTGTCCAAATCCAATTCTTGAAGTGGAATGAGTATAGACTCTTTATGTCAATAGCTGTGAGGATCAATTTTCACTTTCCCATGAAAAATGTAGTAAACAACAAGAGTATAGGCGATCACTAAGGGCATTCCAATGAAAGCGACCAAAAATAAAATCTCCAGAGTCGATTTCGAAGAGGCAGAGTTATAAATCGTTAAGCTGAGAGCCTCTGGATCATTGACCGATCGAATGATTTCAGGATAAGTTCCCATAGCATATAATGCCAATAAACAAACAATATTAAGGGCAGAAGAGATAAAAGCCCAAGCATCTCTTCCACGAGAAATCTCGCGAGGAATATTCGCAACAAATAAAATATTGATGATAGCAACGAGGAAAAAAAGAGGGCGATCACGAAATGTTTCAACCATATGAGGCATATAAATCAGTGTGGCTATTGTGGTCACGGCATAGACAATGAGAAATAAAATCATGCAAGGATTTGTCCAACGTCGCATTTTATCATGGAACTCCCCTTCGGTCTTCATCAGGATGTAAATGGATCCATGCATGGCAAAAAGAGAAACGCTAAGAATGCCTACTAAGAAGGGGTAAGGATGCAAAATTGTTTCCAATGTCCCGATAAACTCCTTATTTGCATCTAAGGGAATCCCGCAGATCAAATTGCCCATGATGACACCTAACATAAGGGAAATCATCAAGCTTCCTAAAAAAAACAGAATGTCCCACGCCCAACGCCACCCTTTCATGGGTTGTTTACTCCTAAATTCGATAGAAACAGCGCGCAGAATCAACCCAAATAATAGAATCATGATGGGGATGTAAAACGCTGAGAGCATCGTCGCATAAATGTCTGGAAACCCTGCAAATAATGCCCCTACGGCGGTCACAAGCCAAACTTCATTACCATCCCATACAGGCCCAATTGAATTAAGCATTAAACGACGCTCTTCATCTTTTTCTGCAAATAAATGAAGCATCCCGACTCCGAGATCAAACCCGTCCAGAATGGCATATCCGATCAGTAAAAAGACAAAAACGGCAAACCAGCCGACTTCTAAACTATCTAGCGGGATCATGCACCGTTTCCTCGACAAGATGATGAAGGGCATGGTAGGGGGAAGAGTCATCCTTTTCTGCCTCATCCGGACCATGCTTGACCTTCTCATTTAAGAGATAAAGGAATAAGAGAAATAAAATCAGGTATACAGCTGAAAACATCACGACTGAAGCCAAAATTTGATTCGCTGTCACCGCCTTGGAGAGTCCTTCAGAAACGCGTAATAGTCCATAAACAATCCAAGGATAACGCCCCGATTCAGCGCAATACCATCCCGTTTGATTGGCAATTTGGGGAAATGCCACTGAAATAACCATCGCCCGTAAAATCCAAGGATGCGCTTCTAATCGCTCCTTATGGGAAAGATAAATGCCAATGAGCGCTAAAAATAACATGAGTCCCCACATGGCCAACATCATGCGATAAGCATAAAACAGAGCAGAAACATTGGGCCAATCTTCTTTGGGAATTTGATCTAGTCCCTTGATTTCAGCGTCAAATTCACCAAAAGACAAAAAGCTGAGTAGCTTGGGGATTTGAACCGCTTGATCGATCCTTTCTTCCTTAGAATTGACTAGGCCATACAGGGTTAAGGGAACGCCAGATGTCGTTTTGTAAATCGCTTCAAGCGCTGCTAATTTGGAGGGTTGATACTTGGCCACGACTTTTGCGCTTTGATCACCCGCAATCAGCTGCAACACACAAGAAAGCAAAGCAACAAGCAACCCGATCCGCATGGAATGTCGAGCAAATATCAAATATCTGCGCTTGATCATGTAATAGGCAGCAATGCTGATGACAAGAAAGGCGCCCGCCAACCAACATCCTAGAATGACATGAATCAATCGAATGACCGATGAGGGATTAAATACCATCTCCCAAAAACTGGTGATTTCCGCTCGCGCCTGAAGCCCTTCTCCCACAACATGGAAACCGGCAGGGGTCTGCATCCAGGAATTAGCCACAACGATCCAAATTGCGCTAAAATGGGCTCCTAAACAGACCATGACCGTGGAAAAAAAATGCAATTTTTTCCCCACTCGATTCCAGCCAAAAATTAAAATCGCCAAAAAGCCCGATTCAAGAAAAAAGGCAAACACTCCCTCTGCTGCTAAGGCACTTCCAAAGACGTCCCCCACATAACGCGAATAAGTGGCCCAGTTTGTTCCAAACTCGAACTCCATCACAATGCCTGTCGCGACTCCAATCGCAAAGGTCAGAGCAAAGATTTTTGTCCAGTATTGAGCCATTCGAAGATAGGCCGCATTCCCTGTCTTAAGATAAATGCATTCCATTAGAACCATGATTAAACCTAGACCAATGCTCAACACAGGAAAAATGTAGTGAAACATAATGGTCAGGGCAAATTGAAAACGAGCAAGAGTCAATACATCCATGATGTTTTAGTCCCCCTTTTTTGGCATGGTTCAAACGTCGCTAACAGTTAAGTCAGAGCTGCGATAGCCTTAGCCATCGGCGAGTGATCGAATACAAAAATTCCCGTTTGCGATGACCGGCAGTCGCCTTGAGTTGAATTTACGTCTTAGGCGGGTCGACTTCGGGTTTACTGACACAGGTCCCTCTCTTTAGGGAGGGGTTATTGACACTCCTCCTTTTGTTAAATACTTTTTTGAGAACTACTCCAAGCATATGAGAAAGAGAATTTCTTAAACAGCGAAAAGTGGATGGGCTCACTAGGGCAGATGTCGGGATGATTAAAACTTGTATAATAGGCGCATCGCTAAAGGCTATGGGCTTTGGGCTTAGCCAAAGCCTCGGGCTTCATGGTTCGAAAAATTTTGCCAAAATCATGCAACATCGATTATAGTCATTACGCAAACATGATCTGTCGAAATGGAAAAAGCTTGTGAAGCCTCTTGGGAACTCTTTTCCTGCACTGATGGGAATCCTAAATGTGACACCCGATTCTTTCTTTGATCAGGGGCGTTGGTTTGATCATTCTACTGCTATTCAACGGGGTATTCAAATGTCGCGTGAAGGAGCAGATTGGATTGATATTGGGGGAGAGTCGACTCGTCCTGGAGCTGAACCTGTTTCTGAAAAAGAAGAGCTACGCCGGGTCATTCCTGTGATCACATCCCTGAAGCTGGAAGTGCCCACTCCCCTTTCTATTGATACGATGAAGGCAAGCGTTGCTGAAGCAGCAATCAAAGCAGGCGCTTCTCTTATCAATGATGTCTCTGGATTTAGCAATGTTGAGATGTGTCGAGTCGCTGCTGACTCAGAGCTTCCGATCTGCCTCATGCATATGCAAGGGAATCCTAAAACCATGCAAGTCAATCCTGTGTATCCTCAAGGGGTCGTTCCTTTCTTGCTTGACTGGTTTAAAAGGGGGATTGACCGACTCTTAGCAAGTGGAATCAAAGAAAAAAACATCATCTTAGACCCAGGGATGGGATTTGGAAAAACCGTTGCTGATAATGTTGAAATTGTGGACAATTTGCATGAGATGAAAGCAATGGGATTTCCCATTTTGCTCGGTTTTTCGCGAAAATCTTTTTTGGGAAAACTCATCAATAAGAGGACTCTTAATCTCCTTCCTGCTTCCTTGGCCGTCACTACGCTAGCTATTCTTGCTCACATCGAGATGATTCGCGTACACGATGTTTCAGAACATCGCGATGTTATTGATTTCATGGCTCACTTTAAAAGGCAGAATAATGTGGTTCTTCCAATTGATCGTTCCAGGAATTGAAATTCTGAGCATTGCGATTGTCGTCTATTATCTGCTTTCCTTTTTTTGGAATACCAGGGCCATGGATCTCCTATACGGAAGCTTGGCGTTTTTAACTTTTTTTGCCTTGTCCAAATGGCTTAATCTTCCCGTTCTTGAAAAGTTGATGTTCTATGTTGTCAACGTCGCTGTTCTCGCTTTATTGATCATTTTCCAACCAGAACTACGCCTTGCCTTATCTAAGCTCAGTTTAAAAAGTAAAAAATATCGTGAAATTACGGAGTTCGACAAGTTTCTTGAAAGCATTTCGCAGTCCATTTACCGTCTTTCTGAAAGACGGATTGGAGCATTAGTTGTCTTGGAAAACCAGGATTCTCTAGAAGAGCTTGCCCGTCAAGCGGTCATGATCCATGCGCAATTTTCTCCTGAATTGTTGGAATCGATTTTTATTACGACCACTCCGCTCCATGACGGCGCTGTCATTATTCGCGGAACCACGATTTTATCTGCAGCAACCATTCTTCCTTTGGCAGAGGACAGCACAAACCTGTCTAAGTCGATGGGAACGCGGCATCGGGCAGGCTTAGGAATCAGCCAGCTCACCGATGCTCTCGTCATTGTCATCTCCGAAGAGAGTGGTAAAGTGTCGATTGCTCGTGATGGAATCATGACCCGAGGTGTCAAAGTGGATCGCTTTAAAGGCATTATCCGAAGCGTATTTAGCTCGGCAAAAACACAAGCTCCCTCCAGCCAGAACTTCTGGGAACAACTGAAACTATGGAATCGCTGATCAACAAACTATTTTTTCACCAATGGCAACGCAAACTCGTTGCCTTGCTCGCTGCAATCGTGATTTGGATCTTTGTCAGCCATTCGATCACTTCTTCAAAAACGATCCCCGCTGTTCCCATCCGCGTCATTAATCTTCCTACTGATAAAACAATTCAAGGATTGCTTCCCAATGGCTTTTTGACTAAACGTGCAACATTAACTTTAAGTGGCACGAAAGATGTGATCGATCAACTAGAACCTGGAGATATAGAGGTCATTTTGGATGTTTCGCATCTTCCCAATGAGGGAATTGTGCAGATCACAAAGAAAAACCTTGTGAGCCTCAACCCTAACATTAATTTACCTACACACATCACCTCAATCAGCCATCCCGAGTTTGTGGTTAAAATGAGCGCCATCCTCAGAGAAAAAATTCCGATCACCATTCATCCTCCGATAGGAGACTCTCCCAAAGGTTATGAATTTCTTGACATTTGGCCCATTCACTTAACACAAACTGTCAGTGGTTCGCAGGAACAAGTATTAAATCTAAAAAATCAAGGGTTAGAGCTGACTTTTCATCTCAACGAGATCACCAAGGAGCAGTTAGATGCTCTCCCTAGAACTGGCTTATACGATGATGAAGTCAACTTTCACCTCCCTGATTCATGGAAAAAGGTGAACATCTCCTGTTCTGCGCGGGGGGTAGAACCCATGAATGACCCTGAGGCCAAAAACCTTCACATGACTTTTCTCTACCAACAAATGCTCCCTGTGAAAAACGAACTCCCCATCTACGTTTTTTACCCCTTGAAGTATCGCACGACACTTAATCCTGAAACTTACGGTTTAACCTCTTCCCGTTTTATTCAATTTAAAAATCATCTTCCCCTCTTCACACTCCCTTTATACGCCTACAATGTGAGTAAGCTTTTTCTAGAAATTGTGAAAGATAATATTGAAATCAACATCGTTGCCGCTCCCCCACATGAAAGGGAATATTTAGAATGGGGTGTCGATTTTATCGATCAGTCGCATTTAGAAGAGACTTATGTCGCTTTACTGGTGAGCCACTCCAATATTCCCGATGCCCCTCAAAATAAACATCGTGAAAGAGAAAAAGACTTCCGGCAACGCTTTCGGGCATATATTCAACGCCTTGAGCTTTATCTTTCCCCTGAGCACAAGCTAGAGCTTCAATGCAGGTTGCAAGAAGGAAACATTCATGTTCACGTCCCCAATGCTGGAGTTTGGGCGATGAAGCAAGAGAACGGACCATAAGACACCATGCCCGCTGAACGTTACTTTCTTGATCACCTCTTTAAAGAAGGAGAAACCTACCCGCTCACAGGTTCAGAATTTCACCATTTAGCTCATGTGATGCGAACTCGAAAAGGGGATGCTATAGAATTGGTGAATGGCAGAGGGTCTCTAGCACAAACAATCGTCCAAGAGCTGATGAAAGAGAGTGCTTTGCTGAAAATTCAAATCCTCTACCAGGAATCTAAGCATCCCTGTCGCCTTATTCTCGCCCAGGCAATTCCCAAAGCGAATCGCCTAGATTTTATCTTGGAAAAAGGAACCGAATTGGGAGTCGATCACTTCGAGCTTTTTCCTGGCCAACACAGTGCAAAAAAAGAGTGCCATCTGGGAAGGGCTCGAAACCTCATCATTGCGGCGATGAAGCAGTGTGGTCGGCTATACCTCCCCTCTCTCGCTTTTTCCCCTCCTATTGACGAATGGGAGAATTTGACGAATAGGCGAGCCTTCTTTGGGGACTTAAATCCAGAAGCGCCTCCCTTTGAAATCGTTTGGAAAAGCTCCCCTTTTCCCTTGTATCCAACGATATTTATCACCGGGCCTGAAGGGGGATTAAGCGGCGATGAAATTCAATCTCTAAGGAAGATAGGCGCTTTAGGGGTAAAATTGCATCATCACACCTTAAGAACAGAGACCGCCTCCTTAATGGCCCTTAGCCTGTTGAGCCACTGGGAGATGACAGAAGATTAGAAGAACAGCTTGTCTTTCTCAGCATATTCATATGACTTCCTGATCGTCATCACCTTCGATTCCCTGGCCAACCATCTCCAATAAAATGAAGTTTGCTTTGTATTTTGACTGGCAAAGCCTCGCTAAGAATCTCTCTAAAATCAGATTATGCCAAATTTCTGCAAAAGTTAGATTTCGCTCTTTTGCGAGCGCATGAAGTCGCTCTTTTATGGATTGTTTTAATCCTTTCTTCATGTTATCAGTGCCATATCGAAGAGACTTGGCATACTTCATGAGTTTGCTGAGATTCCGCTTGTTCGGGCTTGTTTGGCGAAGATAAGCTTGCAATGCCTTAATTGCGAATTCTCGACTTAAGTCGCGAAAAGAATCAACGACGGTCCGTTCCCTATTTGGATTTCTATTTGCCCAAGGTGGATGTTTCGCATTCTTACGATGCCCGTTTTCTCCCTTTTTGGACTTTTTGATGCGTGGGGAAGGGCGATCCAAAATTCCCGCATGATCTGAGAGAGCGGAGATCAGGCAAACGACTCCATTGGGAATACTCATCGCCACCAAAGACAGGTCTTCCCATTCAAAATCGATATCTAAATTTGTTTGAGCGCGCCTGTATACCTCTCTCCTAACCCGCTCGATGACCCCATTTTTACAAAAATTAGTTAAAGCTAATGAGCAAGGTGGGGAACGAGGAGAGGACGCTGAAAAGAAAGTCAAAGGCCGAAAACGTCACATGATTGTGGATTGTTTGGGTTTTCTACTCGCAGTACACGTACATCCAGCTAATATTCAAGACAGAGAGGGAGCTAAACCCACACTCGATAAGTTAGAAAGGCTCTATCCATTGCTGACGATAATCCTTGCTGATGGTGGATATCGCGCGAAACTGATTCATTGGGTTCAAGAGGAACTTGGTATAAGATCGGCCGGGTAGCCCTTTCTTAAAGGACTATAACAAAGATAAGGTTCATCACCGTTTTTAGCGCATTCTTCATAGATCTCCCATAAAGAAGCTTAAGAAAAAATCTCGAAATTTGTTTTCATGTCAAGCTTAATGTCTATTTTATTGATCAGATGATTATTTATAAAGTAATTTTTTAATTATAAAATAATCTATGTTTTAATAAAAAAATAACAATAATGATTTATAATTTAACAGAGATGCCGCTTATTTGTTAGGGCGTTTGAATGAAGCGAGCTTAAAGATGGATCACTTTATCCATTCAGATGCGCCTGACAATGAAAGGAGTCTATGAAGTTTACATTCGTAGAAACTTATATGGTAATTTTAATAAATAAGGTATTTTATATGAATTTAAGTTCCCTACCTCCTCTTCAACTTTTGTTTGATCCAATAGATATTCCAAGTCATCCTTTGACTTCTCCTCCAAAAACACCCTCAACCGAGGGAACGACTCTTCAAAAGGGGGAGATATCAACATCCCCTTCTGTAAACATTCATTCGATTTTAAAAAGTCGCTCGACTCGCGCTGAACACAACAAGAGAATTACATTTCGTCAGACAAATGCTATAAGACTTATCACAAAGGAACACACTATTGATACTGAGGTGACTGAAGGAAAAATCTCCGAGTTTTTTGAATCACATCAAGCGACTCGAAGACGCCTCCCGCGACATAAACCTTCTCCTTTCAGCCGTTCTCCGGAAGATGTCAAAGAAATTCGCGCATGGCTTGAATTTTGTGGAGGTTGTAAAAAATTAAATAACAACAAACTGTTAAAAAATTATCGAAGACTTGTTAGGAAAGAAGAACATGTCTTTAATATGCGAGACCAATACTTTCAAGGAATTGTACATGAATGCATTAAGGAATATAAACAAGAATTAAAGAATAGAAGCCTCCATCCTTCTTCAACCGCTAACTCCCTCATTTGAGAAAGTTTTGGAGAGTGAAATTATTCTAACACCACGCCCTTGTAAACAAGGGCTTTTTCGGGATCCAATGTCACAAGCTGTCCTTCCTTGAGAACGCGACACGCAGCATCCGCGCGCAAAAGAAGAGGTTTTCGCAAACTTAACGCCATTTTCTTCGCATACTTTTCAGAACCGATGTCATTCACATGGTTTTGTAGAATAATCCCCAATGCTTCGCGAATCAAGGGAAGATATGATTGATCACACTTGGCAATCACTAATAATTGGCCCCTAACAGAATAAGGCTCCTTTGTTTCGGGAGCCAACACCATCGCGACATTCCCATGAACGCGGGAGCCATAACCGATATGTCCTCTGATCAACACATCTCCGATACTTTCAACAATCATCATATTTGTCGTCCCTGAAACGCCAAAGGGGCTGCCTGCGGTGAGAACGACGAGATCTCCATGAGCAACCAAATGGTTGTCCAAGGCAAAGGTACTCGTTTTCTCAAATCCCTCTCGAATCGTTTGACAGTTAGGAGAATAGAAAGGAATGACTCCCCAATTGAACGCGAGTTGGTGAAAAATTTTCTTCTCAGCTGTCATCGCAATGATGGGCATTTTGGGTCGCAGGCGAGAAAGAAGTCTAGCCGTCGATCCTCCTTGTGTAAAAGCGAAAATCACTTTTGCATTCGAACTATAAGCCGTTTTGACCGTCGCTAAGGTGACAGCTGAAGGCACATCGTGATAGATGAGGGGAGCATGCTGATCAAAAAAAGCGCGATAATTAAAATCTGTTTCTGCCTCCTCAATAATACTCCGCATAACATTGACCGTTTCAATCGGATAGCTTCCAATCGCGGTTTCGCCAGATAACATGACAGCGGAGGTGCTATCATAAATCGCATTGGCAACATCAGACGTTTCAGCTCTTGTCGGACGAGGATTATAAATCATCGATTCAAGCATCTGCGTTGCCGTGACAACAGCTTTTCCTGCTAAGTAACTTTTGCGGATCATCATTTTCTGCAAACGAGGAACATGGCTCAAAGGAACTTCTACACCCAAATCTCCCCTTGCAATCATAATTCCGTCTGCTGCCTGGACAATGTTGTCAAAGTTTTGCACTCCCTCACTATTTTCAATCTTGGCAACCACCAAAATATCGTTTTTTTTTTCGTCCGCTAATATTCTCTTAATGCTCAAGACATGCTCTGCACAACGAACAAAAGAGGCAGCAATGATATCGACATCATGCAGACAACCAAACTTAATGTCGTGCATATCTTTCACAGTGATCGCAGGTAAATTAAGGTGCGCATTGGGAATATTTACCCCTTTGCCTGAGCGAATGATTCCTCCATTTTGAATTTTTACGATCATCCCCTGTGTGGTCTTCTCAACTGCATAAGACGAGATATAGCCGTCATCGAATAAGACCTGTGCTCCTGGAACTAATTGATCGGGAATATCGTGCGGATGCATGGAAACTTGCGTTTCATCCCCCACGACATTAGCCCGGAGAAGATGCCATGTTTGACCAGGCTTCAATGTCACATGCCCGTCTCTAAGTTTTCCTAAGCGAATTTCAGGTCCTTTAGTATCTAGCATAATCGCCAAAGGCCTTTGGAGTTGCTGCCGCGCCTTTTTTAAATCTTGAATGATTGTGAGATGCTCTTCGTGGGTGCCATGACTAAAGTTCAGGCGAGCGACATTCATCCCTGCGTCGATCAATTCAATCATTTTTTTTAGTGAATTGACGGAGGGTCCAATTGTGCAAATAATCTTGGTTCTAATCATAGGGGAGACTTCTCTTGGGTTTTCTTTTGCTATGTTATCGCTTGCCTATACCCATTTCAAGAATTCGATTTGCATCCTTGTACTTTGCCCATTGAGAATAAACCAGAATAGCTCTGCTTTGGATACAGCAATGCCAGATATCTCTTATCATACAGATCACTCGCGTAAATGCATTTTTCTCTTTCCTTATTCCTAAGAGGGTGTTTGAAAATATTCAAGCAGCCCTCTCAGAATGTTTTTTACTATTTTCAAGGCTCTCAAGCCTATTAGACATAATTGAGAACATTGATAAGTCTATCCAAGCCTCTGTCGTTTCAGGTAGTCTTTCGAAATCTTTGCTCATGCGACGATTTCTACTTATCCAAGCAAAGGTTCTTTCGACAATCCATCTCCAAGGAAGAATCTCAAAACCTTTGACATCATCATTTCGTTTAACAATTTCCAGTTTCAATCCAAGTTCCTCTTCAACCCAATGAATGAGTTGCCCGCGATATCCACCATAAAATGACATGCCACTCAATCCGCGGGAGTTGTCCGTATGACATGGGCAAAGGAATCCGATGCTAATCCTACTGACTCTCGAATAGATATTATAAGGTTTAAAAAGACACACACTGCCACTCGTCTATACCCATTCTACTTCAAGAGTTTTGGACTTAGCCGAAGCCCCCGGAATCTCTGGTGAAGAGCTTCTATTTGCATAGAAAGCAGCGAAGTCTTTAGCTTCGGAGAGGCTTCACTGTCACAAAATGCATCTTCCGAATAAAAGTGGGGATCACAATTATGAGTTCAATTCTATATACTCATTCCAGTTTAAGAGTTAAATAGGATCTTTAGACTTTCCACCTTCTTGAGCCATAATAGAGAGGATGCCGCATCTTCAGGCTTAGGGGAAATTCTAAAACGTTTTTTTTGCTTGAGCCAACCCATTCGAGTTCTGTCATATCACATATCCACAATTATTATGCTGCCAGCAGCATATATTTTCAAATTGTTTACTCATGGAAAGAGTCAAGCAATAGAAAATCATTGATCCTGAGAGGCGTCAGAAAGGTCCGGAAAACATTTTCTCTCAAACAACTAGGAAAAACCTATGCTGATTTCTCTCAACGACCCCTCTCTAAAGGGGCGCTTGTACAAAGAAGTCCCAAGTTGACCAGCCTAAGCCGTCAGTTTAAGTCAAGGCTACGTTAAGAGCGAATAGATCGGTCCCATGGCATCCTTCTCGAGTCCAACGCTCTGCGGCAAGTGGTTAAATAGGTGTACCAGTTAAGGCTTCCTTCCGCGTCCCACGACCGAAGTCGCGAGTAAACGAATAAATTCCTCATTGTGATTGGAACTGCTCAGCCACTTTGCAAAGGGTCTCCATGAACGCTTCTAATTCTTTTTCATATTCGTAGTCATCAAAAAGATCGGCGACAGCTATTGCAAAGGCGAGTCTGTGACCGAAGAAGCTTGCCCCTTGTCGAAAACGTTCAAAGACATGATCGACTAATTGTTGAACGCCTATCTGCTTTTTAGCTAGATGCTGCTTGATATGGGGAGACTTGAAGATCCAATCCAAAGCTCTTTCTAATTTATCCCTGACAATATAGTTGCTGGTGAAATGTGACACAGCAATCAACTGGCACTTTGTCTCAGCATCACAAAAAGATAACACAAGAGGTTGTAGGTCCTTTGGCAAATTGACAAAATCGAAAGGCTTAAAAG
>Ga0116226_10004777_pt1 | contig 12018 bp, 5 predicted proteins | sample S1TSphfallax_FD_89692 | JGI IMG/M metagenome (GOLD analysis project Ga0116226, IMG submission 89692) | Host-associated microbial communities from peat moss isolated from Minnesota, USA - S1T2_Fa - Sphagnum fallax MG | ecosystem: Host-associated > Plants > Peat moss > Unclassified | place: USA... | reverse complement strand
TTACAAATGAAATGAAAGGTTATCTTTTCATGCACAAGGCCATTATTACTTGACTTAAAATCTTCATCAAAACATATGTCAACATTGTTTGACAACCATATAAAGTAGTCAGGTCTCTGCAATGCTTAACATATTTCTATAAAACCTAATTGTTTTTCATAATAACCTAGCTTGATTGTGAACATTAGGGGAACACTTACCATAACCTTGTGATCCTTTTCTCGACCTTTCCCTTTCGATTTAAGATCTAACACAACGCCAACATACGAATTGAATCAAGCATGAATGAAAGTTGGTTTTATAGCTTTGACAAAGTGTTTTCACAATCAAGTAGTGGCCATGAGCTCCACATATAAATGAAATATGAAAATATCATATTTGTATAGGCATCAATGGAATAAGTTGAAATTGTTTCAATGGACTACAAGTGATAGTGATTTTTTTTTTCAAAAAAAAGTATACTATAGCACCAGTTATTTTTTCTGTGGCAAAAATTTGCAATTTTGGTTTTAAAAATTCCCAACCAATGTGATCAAGGGAACTTTTTGGATATTTTCCCCAAAATTGGCCATATTTCAAGGAAATTTTATGAAATAACCAAGACTTTTGGAAGATCTGGGCAAATTTATAGCTTTTTTCTTTTGAAATTGCGGTATTTAGCTAATAAGTTCTAGTGGCTCCCCAACATGTAAAAGGATTCCTAGATTTTTTAATTCTCTATTTGTCTTGTAACTAAATCCTCTTGTGATTGATTGCCACTTTTGGAGCAACATGAAAAATTTGAAAAAAAATTGCATAACACCTTTTCTAGTTGGGCACTAATTGAATTCTTTTTGGAATTTTTAATTTTACAGAAATTACTTTGTTTGAAGTGATAAAATCAAGGAAATTTTTATCCCTGGATGTCAAAAAATTAGGAATTGTGCTTGTTTAGACATAATATTGAATGGGAAATTTCATAAATTATTATTTTTAGAACAAAATGGATTTTGAATTTTTTTTAATTATTTGGCACTTGGGTGTCGAACCTATAAAGGTACTAAAGTAGTGTGACGTAAAATCAACAAGTCATTTGTTGCTTAGTAGTTTTCAAGGCTCTTGGAAGGAAATAAAAGAATTCTTTAAAGGTTCAATTTAATATACTAATTCTTTTTTTCTGTTTTCTCTTTTGATGCTCTAGTTGTGACATTTAAAATTTAAAAAAACTATCCATGTGCTCATAAAATTCCCAATTTGTGTTGCACCAAACCAACAATGTACATAAAACTGGAAATTACTTTTATGATTCAATTTGAATTAACAACTATTTGTTACAAATGAGTTTTTAGAAATCTATCTAATTGTAATGAAACTAACTCCAAAACAAGTATCCCCAATCTTCATAATTCAAGTCCATTTTTTTTACTTGAAAATCTTTTAAATAATAAAGTTATCCTAAAAGTCATCCCCAATCCCACACCCTATTCTAGTTTCATCCCTTATTTTTGGTTATCCTTAAAGTCCCCAAATTAGGGGATGACATTAAAAAATTGGGGGTGGGAAGGAAACGTAAGAGATGGAATTATTTCTTGGTTGACCTTTTTTTTATGATTTCTTAGTTTTGATTAATGACTTTTCGGATTATTTACTTGACTTTTTGACTCCTTCAGCAATAGGGTTTAGGCTTGAGGGATAATACTAGGGTATAAAGTTGTTATTTTAGGGTTATCCTTAGGGTTTGGTTAGGGGTCTTTTGTGGGGCTGTTTTTAAGGTTTTTCAAACTTTTTCTAAGCATATTCTAGGGTTCTATGAGATTTAGGGTTTGGCCTTTGTTAGGGCTGTTTTTAGGGTTATTCTAAGAGTTTGCTTAGGGGTCTTTTTTAATTAGTTTTAGGGTTTCTTGGAGATTTTTTAGACATCTAGTAAGCTTCTTCATAAACTTTAGTGTTTACTTTTTTGGGGACTGTTTTTAAGGTCATTGTTAGGGGTTGATTACGGATCTTTTTTAGGGCTGTTTTTAAGGTTAGGGTTATTCCTTGCATGAGATGGCCTCCTCTGACATTGATGGTTCTAGCTCTTCATCAAGTAGCAACAAAGAGATGTTTCAAGAAAGACAAAGGTGGGACCAAGGCGTGTTTACGGCTACAATTGTGACTACAAACACTCATTACTTGTTCAACACGAATGAACTTGAGTTGGGTGCAAGGTAGTTAGATGATCACACCATTGGTATTCAAGATGTGCTTGCCGCTATGTGGACAATTCCAAGTTTGTTCAAAACCCTAACAAACTTTACTTTGCCAAAGTTTGAGGAATTAACCACCTTAGTTGTCCCCACCATTGAATCCTATGTTTGGTCCACTGATGATGCCCACATTATATGTGGGCAACCGACCAAGTTGACCTTGGAACAATTATTGCTCCAATTTATCTTATACATGAAATATGACATTGTTGTCATGTTTGATGCATTTATGTGGAACTGGAACAAAAGTAATGTGTGTGATGATGTAATTTTTATTGCATCCTACATTAATGAGACTTTGAACAATGAGATTCAATGGCCTATAGTTGAGGAGCAGGCTCAACTTTATTCACAAATTCCTAAGTTTCAAGGCTACATCAAGTTCATAGATGGGACCCTCGTTGAAACCCAAAAGCACTACAACAATGAGGTGCACAAAACTTGGTTCAATGGATGTAAGAAAATGTATAATATAAATAACACAATTTTGTTAAACCATCGTGGTTTGTTCATTTATCTTGACACATGGTACCTTGGGTCCTATCACAATGTGACCATTTTGCACCAATCATATTTGTACAAAATTGGCATCATTTTTTTGTGCATAGGGACGATTACTTTGAATACTTATTGGGCGACTCAAGCTATATGGGTGAGGAGATGTTTGTAATGCATTGACTCAAGAGGCGAAAACTTGCCCCATGACATGATTTAAAGGTGGTGCATGCATATGACAAAATGCATGTTAGTTACAAAGTGTGTGTAGAATGGGGCATTGGAGGTCTTAAATGCAAATGGACAAAACTCATGAAAAGATTTGATTCCATTAAACGAAAGTACAACCATTTTTCAGAACTACTATTATCCTCACTAATTTTTTACACATGCATCATTTAAACTTCACAACTAAAGTCATTGGCAACCACATCATCAATCCAACCGATTACAATTGGAATGGAAATTATTAGTTACAAGTCTAATAATTCCTTAACTTGAGTTTTGAATTCCTCGTCCATCATCACTTCTAATTATTTAGTTGTTTTAAGGTTAACTAGTTTAATTTACCTTTTTTTTAAAAACCCAACCTCCATTTTGATTTTGATCAAGGCCCTTGCATCCTCATTGCTAGTCACCATCTTGCAAGCCATTGTAGCAATGTTCAATGATTCTGATTGGAACACATCCACCTTTGTCATGTTTTTGCCAAATGACCCTAATGCACTCCCCCACACCCATGCCACATGACCAAGTATGCCACATCATTAAAACTATCACCCACTATAAGAGGAATAGTAAGGAAATTATGTGTTGGAAAGTCAATCACATTTTGTCACCTTTTTAAAATGTTTCGGATGGCATGACCATCTATAGCCTTCAACTATGTTAGAATTTTTTCATTTTGTAATACCACTTTCTCACTCCCATCTTAATTAGAAGTCTTGGTCTTCAACTCTTTCAATGCATCTCAAAATCAATCTTCCAAAATATCTTCTAGATACTATCTAGATATGTCTCTTATATTATGCATAGATGGCCTTCCACACCAATGCTGGTATCAATTGTGTGACATTTTTCTTCTCCTTGGAATACTTGGCAAAATGATGATTGTAGATTGTGGCATCGTGCTCAAATGAGTCAATTCCACAAGCACTCAAAGTTGTTTTTCTTTTCTAGGAAGTTTAAAAGGTGGTTGAGAAAGTTCAAAGTCGTCAACCTCATTGATGTCAAGGATTGATTGCATCAATTTCACATGAAATCCCTCAAAAAACCCAACCATACCTAAGCAATTACCCCTCACACACAAAATCTCTCAATATTAACACATTGGACAAGATTGATTATAGTAATGTCACATCCAAACAAACTTTTTGGAAAAATTGAAGAGTTTTGAATTCAATTTTAATTTTAACAACTTATTCAAAATAACAAATCCAAACCCTCATTTGAAATAATCATATTTTAAGTAGATGGTTACATGCCCTAATTGAAATCATCAAACCTTAAACAAAAACCTTAGACCTTACATAAATGGTTACATGCCCTAATTGAGGTTATCAAAACTTAAACAATAACTTCAAACCTTAAGTAGACGATTACATGCCTTAATCAAGGTCATTAGACTCTAAACAAAAGCTTCAAACCTTAAATAGATGGTTACAAGCTTTAATTGAAATCATTAAACGTTAAACAAAAACATCAAACCTTAAATAAATGGTTACAGGCCTTAATTGAAATTAGCAAAACCTAAACAACAAATCTAGACCTTACATACATGGTTATATACCTTAATTGAGGTCACCATACGTTAAACAAAAGCTTTAGACTTTAACTAAATAGTTACAAACCTTAATTGAAGTCAATAGAACTTAAACAAAAGATTCAAACCCTAGGTAGATGGTTATATGCTTTAATTGAAGTTAACAAAAATTAGACAAACCTCAAACTTGAAGTAGATGGGTGCATGCCTTTATTGAGGTCATCACACCTTGGGTAAATGGTTACATGCCCTAATTGAAATCATCAAAATTTTAAAAGCCTCAAATTTGAAATATATGGTTACAAGCCTTAATTGAGGTCATCACACCTTAAATAATAGCCTTAAACCTTAAATACATGGTTATACACTTTAATTGAAGTTATCAAACCCTAAACAAAAGCTTTAGACCTTAAATAGATGGTTACAAGCCCTAATTAAAGTCATCAAACCTTAAACAATACCTTCAAACCTAAAGCAGATGGTTACATGCATTAATTGAGGCCATTAGACCTTAAACAAAAGCTTCATACCTTAAGTAATTAGTTCAAGCCCTATTTGAAGTTATCAAACCTAAACAAAAGCTTCAAGCTAAAAGTAAATGGTTAAAGTAATTGAGGTCAACAAAACTTTGAAATAAAAGCCTCGTACCTTAAGTAGATGGTTAGAGCCCTAACTTGAGGTCATTAGACCTTAAACAAAAAATTCAAACCTTAAGTAAAGGGTTATAGGCTCTAATTGACATTAGCAAAACTTAAACAAAAACTTCAAAATTTACATACATGGGTACATGCTTTAATTGAGGTTATCAAACCTTAAACAAAAGCCTATGCCCTTAAGTAAATGGTTGTAAGCCTTCATTGAGATCAATAAAACTTAAACAAAAGCCTCAAACTTGAGGTAGATGGTTACAAGCCTTAATTGAAGTCATTATACCCTAAACAAAAGCTTCAAACCTTAGGTAGATGGTTATAGGGTTTAATTGAGGTCATTAGACCTTAAAAAAAAGCTCTAAACCTTAGGTAGATGGTTATAGGCCTTAATTGAAGTCATTAGATCTTAAACAAAAGACTCTTGCCTTACATAAATGGTTACATGCGCTAATTGAAGTTAATAGACCTTAAACAAAAGCCTTAGATCTTAAGTAGATTATCACAAGCCCTATTTGAGGTCAACAAACCTTAAGCAATAGCCTCAAACCTTAAGTAGATGGTTACTAGCCCTAATTAAGGTCATCAAACTTTAAACAATAGCTTCGAACCTTAAATAATTGGTTACAAGCCTTAATTGAGGTCAACAATATTTAAACAAAAGCCTTAAACCCTAGGTACATGGTTATAGGCCTTAATCGAGGTCATTAGAACCTAAACAAAAGCTTCAAACCTTAGGTAGTTGGTTACATGCCTTAATTGAAGTCATTAGATCCAAAACAAGCCTAAAACCTTACATGGATGGTTACAAGCCCTAGTCGAGCTTAATAGAACTTAAACAAAAGCCTCATATCTTAAGTAGATGGTTACATGCCCTAATTGAGGTCATTAAACTTTAAACAATAACCTTGGACCTTAAGCAGATGGTTACATGCCCTAATTGAAGTCATCAGACATTAAATAAAAATTTCAGACCTTAAGAATATGGTTACATGGTCTACAACGAACTTGAATAATTGAAAAGTCAACTAGAGCTTCATTGAGATTGACAAACATTAATTAGAACTTGATGAGGTAAATAGACTATGTTTACATGCATTTCAACCCATCCAAAGATAAACAAAATAGTAACAACAAGCCACATTTAAAGATAACAAACCCTATATAAAGGCAATTGAAGTAATCATGAGAGAATTTAATGAGGACCACAATGACCTTGTGAGCATGTAATTGGAACAAACTTGCATGAAATTGGGAATATATATACATAAATTTGGGTTTTACAAAATCTAATTACATTCAAGATTGAACTTCAATTTCCCATATTTAAAATTAAACTATTGAATTTGAGGAGTGTCCATTTTAGAGCAAGAATCAACACAAGATTCGGTGTTAGATTTGGATTCAATGGATTCACTAGATTTGTAACAAGCATGCAAGCACAAGAGTTCAAACTTGAGGCATTCTTGAAGAGATTGCCTTGTAAAGCCATGTTATTTAATATGATGGAAGTATGATTGATGGTCTACCCTTGCAATTTCTAATGCATTCCAAGGTAAGTTGTTGCTTATAACTTTGAACCATGTTTTATTTATTCATTGAAGTTGCCACATCATAGATGGTGTGATGGGCAATCGTGGGAAAATTTGTTTTATCACTAGGGCATTTGGCAATGGAGGTAGCAATTCAATTGAGGTTTGAATTTGAATTAATATCTAGCTAGGGCAATCAAAATTTAGGGATTCATTAGTAAGGTCTAACACAAGGGGTGTAGGGGGAAGAGTGTCATAGAGTGAATTCCTAAACTAGCTAGAAGTCAGAGATTGGAAATTCTCACGAAGTTTTTGGATGAACATGGATATGGACCACAATACTAACAAGAATGTTGACCAAAGACTCAAGTCTATTAAATCCCAATCATAAAAAAAATACCCCCATCATCCTCATTATTTCCATGCACCATGTGTATGCAAATGTTGCATGATAAACCCTAAACCTCACCTTAAACAGAAGAAAATTCCTTGACGGGCCTTTATGCTTTTGCTACATTTTAACAAAATTTGAATTGTTTAGTTGTAATTGCACATGCAACAAGTGTTGTTGTGTGGCATGCAACCTCACCTTTTTCAACACATTCCTTCGCTCTTTTTGCACTTCCAACAATGTTTGCAACAACGCTTGCAACACCACACGCACCCCCTTGTTTTTTCCCCTTTTGCACTTGCAACAACCCTAAACCCTTTCATGCTTGCAACAACACTTGCAGTGCCACACACACACCCCTACTTTTTTTCATTTTACACTCATAACAACCTTGAACCTTTTAGTGCTTGCAGCAACACTCACAACAATGATTGCAACATTGCATGCACCCCCCTACTTCTTTTCCTTTTGCATTCGTAGAAAACCTAAACCCTTTCACGCTTTCAAAAATGTTCTTATGAGTTTTTTTTTTAAATGATGTTGTTCTCAAAGCCATGGTTGTAGGAAAAGGGTTGCTGGAAAAGGGTTGCTAGAAAGCTAGAAGAAGAAGAAATGCGAGGAAACAAGAAGAGGGTGAAGAGAAAACGAACTTGAAAGGGTTTAGGGAATAGTAGATTGACAAAACCACTTTCACACACTTCACGTTGACAACACAGCGAGAGAAAAAGGGGTTGAAACTAATTTTTGCATCGGAATCAATGTAAAAACTAGTTTCACCCCCTTTTTTTTCCTTTATAAAAATTTGACATCTTGTTATAGGTTTCATCCCCTATTTTCCCAAAATTGATCGATTTGACCCCTTAACTTGGGTACTTTCAAGATAACTATAATGTGTGGCCTTTTAAAAAAAATAGATGATAAATTTTATGTTTCCTTTTCCTTCAATTACAATTTACCAATTTATTTTTTCAAGATTCAATCCATGAACAACATATAAGTTGTAAATAATAGGGGGATAATGTTTCTTTTATCATGCATTTTGCAATTTTACAAGTGGTTGCATTATTTGTGACGACTTGAATTGCTTTTTAACACATTTTTCAATTTCTGTTACTAATGTTTTCTACACTATAAGTTGTAATTTTTTACTTTTAGAAGAAAAATCATCTTTAGGGAAAACGTTTATGATGTTTGATAATGATATGTTAATGATATAAATTAACAAGTGCAAAATAACTCTAGTACCTCTTCTACTTGCGAGTCCCATGTACACAAAGCAATTGATCATTCTTTGTGTACATTGAAACTTCAATTGCAAATACAACCTTTAAAATATATGCAGATTTACTATTATATATAATAACATATATGTACATAACAAAATTGCATATAGCTTTGTATAGATACAAAAAAAAAAAATTGGTATAAGTTTCAAGTTCTTGTTTATATCATTAGGATGTGCCACTCATTACAATGAGTCTAAAATGACCAAGTTGATTAATCATGCCTATTGCACATAATATGGTATTATGATTTAGTATAAAGTTCATAGGAAGAATGGTGGGATGTTTTGGTGGGTATTTTGGGAATGGAAATATTCATTTATTTAAATATTGCTTCGCAAATGTAATTACATTTTTGATAAAAAGATATTGAGATTTTTTTGGTTTAATTTCAAATGCTTTGTTAGGTGCATATGTTATTGTGAAAACTCCAAACGCTAGACCATTCGTCTATTGCATGAGATTTGCATGTGTGTATTCTAATTATTCAACATATATTTAAATTAGTTAGTAATTGTACAATGTGCTTTCATAGTTTTTTGGTTGCTACTAGTTACTGTGTTTGAATCATATGTTATGCGATGCGAACCAATAGTGAAGGCATGTATATTTTCAAAGATTCAATGATTGTCATTTACGAAAATGTGTTGAAAGCAATTTTGTACATATGTATTTATCATTCCTATGATTGCATTGTTAGTATTCCATTAATTATAGTTTTTCAACATATAATATTTGTATTGCGATTGCTAGATGTTGGTTGCTTAATCCTCCATTTGAATCAAGGACATTTTCATGAACTTTAGTTAATTGAAAATATTCATGCCAATAGTTGATGGTATCATCAATAATGTCATTGGTTTGAGTCATCATTTATATTAAATCACTCGATTAATTTTTATATTAAACAAGTTAGACAATCAACATTCCAACAAATGTGCCAACCTAGCTAAGGTTCTACATAATAGCAAAATGTTGATGAATCCAACTTAGGTTAAGGTTGGTGATTCAAAAACCTTGAAGCTTTGAATGAGAACCATCAAACTTGTTTAGGAAACTAATTTGAAGTTACTTTGTTTTAAGTTATGTAGCAAAAAAACCCTAATTGTGCCAAAGCTTGATTGTTTTGTAATCGTGCAATGGATGTGTACATTAATTGGTTTTGTTGTTGAATATATTAATACACCAAAACCACCCATCTATGACTACACATTGGGCTAGGCTTATAGTTATATGTGACCCACATGAATTACATGACCACACAATCCATCACACATCATTTTCTTTAGCATTCATGATTACATTGATTTCTAGCAATGACATAATTGAACTAGAAATGGCAATAAGTAATAATTATAATAATCATAAAATTTTCCATTATTTTGAACATCATTAAGCTACTGACAAGGCATTATGACTATCTTCAAATTTGTTGCCAAACCTATATACTTTTATTTATTTTTCAATGTCGACTAACCATGTCAACATATGGCAATAACTAATAATTATAACAATATTTTTCATCATTTTGAACATCATCAAGCTATTATGAATCATGTGACCATCATCAAATTTGTTGCCAAACATGTATATTTTTATTATTTTTCAATGTAGGCTAGCCATCTCAACATATTTGTGGTCATGTAAACACAAGTATATGATGTTAGAAGAGCAAATTGAACCCTCATTACCATGACTACAAACAAATCCTTAACCATTTAGCCACAATTTCAATTTCAACAAATTATGCCATTACATATATATAAACATACATATTTTCAAATTTCATGAACTATGATATAATTATGAAAGTTTACAATTTTGAAATGAGATTAATTTCATATTTTTAATATAATAATTAAGATTTAATTTTTTAATTCATAATTATATATGTTTAAAAAAATGAAATTAATTTTTTTTATATTGGTTCAAATTAATTATTCAAAAAATAAAAAAAAAATAAAACTTATTTGGGCTATACATTTATTAAAAGATCTTTTAACTTTAAATTTATTTGCATTACATCAATTCTAAATATTTTTACTCACAAATACATTATCTTTTAAATTATAAAAATATATTTAAATATTCATAATAATATTTATTTGACATGTATTTTAATTTCATAATTAAATTTTTAATGTTTTATACACATGTTATAAATTGATGTAGTCATATAGGTCAAAAGTACATTAATCTCAAATGTATATTTCAAAAGTTCCTGTCTTTAATTAAATCATATACATAATTTAGTTTTTCAATGAAATTAATTTCAATTTTTCTTAATAATTTCAATATTTTCAATCCATACTTAAGTTTACTGTTACAAAATAAGTTACTTAATACATTTAATGTAAATATTGATTAAACCCTCATATAATATTTACCAAAAATCAAAATTGGTGGTCAAACAACACAATATGTCATCAATTTGATAGAACTTCAATTTGTACCTTAATGATGATTTTAAAAGTTGATTATGCACAACTAGATGGGGCACATGACCATTTAATTAAATTTTGAACATAATTACAAATTGTCTTTGTAATGAATGTTGGATTTTGGCAAAGTGTATAAAATAAAATAATTATTTCGATGGAGACAACTATTTCATCTTTTGAAAGAAACATGATTTCTTAGCAATGATAAATGACATGAGCTTGATGTTGTGACCTTGCCTTAGGCTCATGATCAATGTTAAAGTTCAAATAAGCAAACAAGTCAAACACAAGCCCCATGACATGGTGAACATGAATCATTCATGCATACGAAGATGAACATGTTTTAAAGTCAATGGGAAACATCTTCAAGACTTCCAACTTCCACTCACTTTGTGCTCCCAAAATGGGAATGCAACATGTGGAAGTTGGGACTCTTACGAAGTTCAAAATTTGTGCCCAAAACAACTTTTAAAAACGAGAATTATATTCTTTTTGAAGAGTTGAGAAACAAATTGCCATAAATATTTTCAACCGTTCATATGTTCATGGGAAGGGTCAAATCAAGTTTGATTGGATATTAACAAAGCCTCTGAAAACTCCTAACAAGATATGTAAGATGGTGCATTTGCATTTTGTAATTTTCTTTTTGGGGGGATTCATGAACTCCCATAATTTCATGAAACTAAATTGTCCCAACTTTGGGAATTTTTGCCATTAGGATGTAGTTCCCATGGAAAGATGCAAAAATATACGATAAGGAGAATAGTGTATCCTTCAGGAATTTAGATTGTGGTGCATACATGGCAAGTGTTCAACTTAATTTTCTATTCAAAACTACACTCACCACCATTTTTTTTAGTTTTGTGTGATTGAAGTGACTATAAAATCATGTGAAAAATGTTGATTCATCTTAAAGATCCCAAAGTTCTCGCACCCAAGTATTAGTCACAAGAAATTAAGGGGTGTGCCTTCAATTTAAATTTCTTTCTTGTTTCTAAATTGGAAATTTATCACCAATAACATCAAGCAAGTTTGAGAGCAGATCACATGATGTTGGATTTATTCAAAATATCATAAGTACAAAAACTATCACAACTAAAAATTTATAATGCGCATAAAAGCTATGAAACAACATGCTTGAATTTAAGGTCAAGTTTATATAAAAGATCATCCTAAACATGGACACAAAATATGGAAATAAATATCCAAACAAAATATTCATAACATGAAAGATTTTGAAAC
>Ga0116226_10004776_pt1 | contig 12020 bp, 12 predicted proteins | sample S1TSphfallax_FD_89692 | JGI IMG/M metagenome (GOLD analysis project Ga0116226, IMG submission 89692) | Host-associated microbial communities from peat moss isolated from Minnesota, USA - S1T2_Fa - Sphagnum fallax MG | ecosystem: Host-associated > Plants > Peat moss > Unclassified | place: USA... | reverse complement strand
GCTTTGTTTTTCTTTTTTGCGGTGACGAGAACGTCCTCCGCCTGCACGCTGCGGTTAGCCGTGTTTGCTGCGAGTTGAACGGGGGCCGCATCGGCCGCAAATGCTGTGTGCGGATACAGGAATGCCATGGTGGAAAATGCTGCGATTGCCGACAGCGCGGTTGTGGCCTTCGCCAGTCTACGTGTAATGGCAGGCGAACGATGTGTGCTCATGCTTATTGACTCGACACCAAAAAGGAAACGCGATGCAACGAACTTTGAAAGACGGCTCCATACCGCCGAAAACGTTGGTGTTAGCTAACTATCCGCGAAGCAAATTTGGAAACAGCGCGCATTTCTCAAGTGTGAGGTTGGCGGTATTGTACGATCAAAGAAAGGATGAAAATAAAATAACGACAAATATTAGTGAAAATAGGTCGAACTAAAAGTTTAATCGTCCACGCTTTTGTCCCGGGGAAAGTTTCCGGATTATCCGGGCATATCGGTCATGGTAAATCCGATGATGCGCCCGCAAACAACCACGCCGATCCATATGAACAGCGAGATTCCTCCGGCGAGCTTTGCGCGCAGCGGTGGTGCAGTCGCTGCATCCCACAGGCCGATGCTGCGGTAGGTGAGCAACTGGAATGCGGCCATATTCATGCCGGCCAGCAGCAGCAGCAGCATCTTGAATTCGAAGGCAGTATTCAGGGCGTATTGCGGGGCTTTCGCGCTGAACAGCAGCGTTCCGGAGGCAACGGCAACCGCGAAGGCAATCCATGTGAGCGGCACGATTTCTGCGTTCAAGCTGGAAACGCGCCTGTTCCTGGAAGCGAGCCCCAATAGCCGCAAATCAACGGCCGCGATCGAGCCGACAACGAAGGTGATGGCCAGCACATGCACGCATTCGATCCAGGGAAACAGGGTATCGCCTTCACGGATGGCGGTGGCGATGTCGGTATCGTGCAACCACTGCAGGATGGACTGAAAAATCATTGTCAAAGGCGTTATTCTCTATGGTTGGGTGTAGGCGATCCAGCGGCCGGCGAGCACGATGCCGACCCATGCGGCGATCGAAGCGACACCGAGGCCCCGGGCGGCCATGCTGGCCGGTTGCAGCGTGCGCGGCCTGGCAGGCGTGCGCGCATAGAGTCGCTGGGACAGCAATGTCAGCCCGATCGCTGCTGCAAGGAGCGCCATTTTTAGGGCGAAGGAGGGATTTTCCAGCGATCGTGCAGGTTCCGCGGTGATCAGCAATGCGCCGGTGACCAGCAGAATGGGCAGCGGCCACCAGATGAACGGCAACAGCCTGCGTGAAGCTGCATCCGGCGCTTCATCCCCGCCCCAAATCCCGATCAGCCGCAGATTAAGGAGGAACACCGAGGATATGACGGACGAAATAGCAAGAATATGGATGATCTGCAGCACCGGTATAATCCAGCCGACCCTGGATATCAGGCCACTGAGCCAGGTTCCTTGCAGCGCCTTGCAAACACCATCGAGCGCGTAGAGCATGTTTGCCTTCTCAAGTGGGTAGAAAATTGCCGTGTCACGAAACCTGCGGAAGAATTCAAAGTTTTTTGCTTCTTTTTTTCAAAAAAGAAGTTCTTTCTTCCTACCCATACCCCCGCGTCACCAGCAGAAAAACCCCAAACCCCACCAACCCCGCCGACCCCACATCCACCACCAGCCGACGCGACAACCCCAACCCCGCGCGCACCAGCAAAGCGGCCGCCCCTAGCATCAGCAACACCAGCGAAAGCTGCCCGATTTCCACACCCAGGTTGAAGCCGACCAGCAGCTCGGCAAGTTTGCCGGTTGGCAGGCGCATTTCCAACAGATCGGCGGCAAATCCAAACCCGTGGATCAGCCCGAACACCAGCGTGACCACCAGCCGCAGCCGGGCCGCATCCGCCAGGTGGCCGGACAAGCGCAGGTAGTTGGCGGCAAACAATCCTGCGCCCGCCAACAGAAGAAACGGCAATCCATGCAAACCGAGTACATTGCCGAGCGCCATCAAGCCCAGCAATCCTGCCGTCGCCGCCGCCACCACGCCGGGTCGGCGCGATGCCACCGCCACGTTCTCCGCACCGATCAGCGCAATCGTCAGCCCGATCAGCGCATCGATATACGCCCCCTGCGGCCGCAGGATGCCGGTTACCGCCAGGGCGAGTGTCAGGCTATGCCCCAGCGTGAAACCTGTGATGACAAAAGCGAGATCTCGTAGCCGCCGCGAAATCAGAACGAGGCCGAGCAGGAACGACATATGGTCCACGCCGGTGAGGATATGGAATACGCCGAGCAGGATGTAATCGAAAAAACCGGCATCGCGCAGCCGGTTTGCGTCGCCGGCGCCGGCATTCGCGAGCGTCTGCCGGTCATGTGTGAAAAGCTGCTCGGTGATGCTGCCATGATCGTCGGCGATCTGCGCGAAGGTGACGTGGGAGGGCACGAGATCGAAGAACGCGCCGGAATGCAGGGCGATGCCGCCGCCGGGTGGGCATTGGAAAACCAGTTCGAACCGCCTGAAACCGGGCACCGCAGCAACGGCGCGTGGCGCCGCCACCGGCGCGCACGCGGCAGAACCCACCGAGGCCCCCAGATGCGTGGCCAGATAGGCAGCGACGGACGCGTTGCCGGGGGCGGGATCTGCGGCACTTGCCAATCTTTTTGCCTCTATTTCCGGGACCGTAAAGGTTACAAAAACGGTTCGTCCGGTAATCCGCCAGTCGGAATGGCTTTCGCTTTTTGTGTGGGCGTGGGCGGGGGAGACAAGGAAGACAAGGAGCAAGAAAGTTCTTTTTTGAAAAAAACAACCAAAAAACTTATGTTTCCTGAGGCGGGGGGTCATTGGGGGGTGCCGTAGCGGATCTCGGCCCGGCCGCGGAGAAAATCCAGGTTTTCGCGCTCCACTTTAGCGCGGGCGTCGCGTTGGTAATCCTGAAACACCTGGTCGCGCGCGGCATCGAAAGCGAGTTGGCGGATTGGGGTGCGGTGGATCATCGCCAGAACATGGGCAGCACCGCCATCGGTTACGGGCGTTGAAACGGCACCATCTTCCAGCACCGTTGCGGCCTGGTACAGCGCCAAACCCAACTTTGCCTTCACGCCAAAATCATAGTTGTCGCCATGGCCGAGGCGCCCGGACTCGGCGAACCCGGCCGAAGCGGCGGCCACGTCCATGGGCACCCCACGATGCAGTGCCGCGCGGAGCCCCGCCAGATCGGCACCTGGCCGCACCAGCAGATCGCGCACATCCATGCTGCCGTCGATCGTGTAGCGATCGCGATGCGCGGCATAATACGCGCGCAAGGCAGCCTCATCCGGGCGGCTTGCCAACACCGCCGCATCCACCTGCAGATTTACGCCGGCAACCATGGCGCTGCGAACATCGGGATCGGAGGCGGCGAGATCCACATCCAAGCCGCGCTGGACCAGAAGCTCCTCGTCGATCATTTCCTGCAGCACGCGGCGGCGATCCGCGGGGGGCGCATCCTTGAACGGGACGCCCGTTTCGATCTGCGTCTGCGTCACGAAATCGCTCTGCAGGATGGGCCGCGCATTCACCAGCGCCACATCCTCGGGCGGCACCGCCTGGGTGGAAGTGCCGGCCGCGGTGAACAGGGCGTAACCGCCCAGCAGCAATCCCAGCACAGCCCCGAACGCACTGAACCATAAGGTGCGGCGTGCCGGATCGCGGGCCCTGCTCTGGCGTGCGCCGACACCTTCGAAACCGCGGCCAGGCACAGGGGAAAACATGGTCATGCCCGCGCGCCGCCGCCGTTCGTATCGTGCAGCAAAATGGCCAGTGCGCGGATCGTCGCAGGATCGAGCACGCCGATCCAGGCGGGGCACAGCCCATGCCGCCCATCGTGGATGGAGGTTGCGATGGCCGATAATGATCCGCCGTACAACCACGTGACGCCGGTGAGCGCGGGCGCGCCCCAATCAATGTTTCCGCTGGCATCGGCGCCATGGCAATCGAAGCATTCGCCCTTGCCCTGGAAGATTGCAGCACCGCGCGCAATCGACGCGGCATCGCCACCTTGGTGCGAAAGCGACAGCACGTAACGGGCGACATCCGAAATCTCGTCCGTGGTCAGCCGGTGGGTGAGCCCCATGGCCGGCATATCCGTTACATTGCGCGCGCGGCCATGGCCCGAACGAATGCCGTAGAGGATGGTGCGCTCGATATCGGAAACGCGACCGAAATCGTATAGCCATACGCCGCGACGCAGATCGGGAACGCCGCGTTGCTGGTCGCCCTGGAACGCCTGCCCGTGGCAGCCCGCGCAATGCTGCGCATAAGCCGGGCGCGCACGGGCTAGCGCGTAGGCATGCAATTCATGATCGCCCGCTACCTCGTCCGCAAAGCCGGCGACCAGGCGCTGCTGCGCCCGCGCATGTTTTTCCAAGACGTACCCGGCCTGGAGGACGACGAGCAGCAGAACAGGAGCGAGTATTTTCCGGAGCCGGACCTGGATCATTGGAGGCCGGGACGCTCCTGATCCTTGAACTCCGAGGTCAGCACCTTGCCGCTGTCGATGAGGGTGAGCTTCCTGAAGCCGCCGCCATGGCCGCCATTTCGCAAGGGGGCGATCTCCACCGCAACCTTGTCGCCAGGGCCGACCGAATGCCGCGTCCATCCGACGCGCGTCAGATTGCCGGGACTGGTCAGTTCGATGGTCCATAGTTCGGGCGCGGCGCCATCCTTTGGCGCGGCATAGACCCACAGCACCACATGCGGGTTCACCCATTGGAAATCCTTGACTGTGCCTGTGACAGTCAGCAGTTTCGCGGGATCGAACATGGCAAAGGAATGGTGGGCGGCGCCTGGGCCACCGTAGATCGCAGCGGCTGCGAGGGCGGCAGCGAGAACGGTGTTTCGTTTTCCGAAAAGGCGGATTGCGGATTGCATCATGGCGGCTTCGGGTTCCCGTCTTCCTGGGGCACGGGGACGAAAACGGCGTTTCCGTCCTTGTCGGTGCCGCCATTGAAACTGCCCTGCAGGCACACGCCTTCGACGATTTCGTATTTGCGGGCGCGCTGCCGGTAATAGATGCGCGTGGTGTTCCATGGGCGGCTCAGCACATGGGGCGCGATAATTTGCAGATCGTCGTGCAACGTATCCGGCCCCGCCAGATGCAGCTTTTCGATCACGTGCAGATCGCCGTTGTTCGGCAAGCCCACCGCTTCGCTGATCGCCACGTAGGATTGCGGGATGACGCCGATCGTATCCACCACCAGCGTATCGCCTTCCCAATGGCCGATGGAATCGCCGTGGAAGGAGGGATCGGGGTCGGGCGGGTGGCTTCGGCCATCGGTATAGATCCGGCGCAGGCGGTTGCCATCCGATTCGCCAAGCAGCGTGACGCGGCCGGGCGAGAACAGGATTTCGAGGGCGTTGTGGGAAATCAGCATCCAGCTTGGCATGCCCTCGGGCAGGCAGTTGACGAACAGGCCGCGCGGATGCCCGGCTTTTTCCTCGGCCTGCATCTTCGCAATCTGCCGGGCCGCGGATGCTGTCCATGGCACGGGATCGGTTGTGATCCTTTTGTTCTGATCGGTGATGTTCGGCACCCAGGTGCCGCTCCAATCCGGGAGCCTGGCATCGGAGGCGGCCGCGGGGGTGAGTTGCAGCAGCAGGGCGAGGGAAGGCAAGCACTTCTTTTTTGAACAAAAGAAGCAAAAAACTTTCACTTCCTTATTGTTGCCGACGAAACGATAGAAAAACGACAGTGCGGCATTGAGATAAGGAAAAGTTTTTTGGTTCCCGCAGGGCGGGCGCCGCCTTTTTTCAAACAAGAACTGCTTCCTTGTTTGCCCGGTCATTTCGCTGGCTCGGTCTTTGGCTGGTCGCGCAGGTTTACCAGCAGCACCTGGCCGGTTTGCACCATCGTCATTTTCCGGAAGGAGCCGCCATGCTGGCCGTCGCGTAGCGGGTTCAGTTCCACCACCACGCGGTCGCCGGGGGCGAGCGAGTGCTTGGTCCAGCCCATGCGCGAGAGATTGCCTGGGCTCGTGGGCAGTTCGATGGTCCAGAGGGTTGGTTCCTCGCCAGGCTTTGCGGTGCCTATCACCCATAGCAGCGCGTGCGGATTGGTCCACTGGAATTCCTTCACCGTGCCGTCGAGGCGGATGGTTACGGCGGGATCGTACATGGCGAAGGAATGATGCGCGTGTGCGGCCGGGATGCCGGTCAGCAGCAGCGGGCCCAGCAGCAGGTGAGGGGCCACAAGTTTGGAAATCCTTCCCATAAAAATCTACTTTCCGGGTGCCGGGGGGAGCGGGGCGCCGCCTGCATCGTGTGTCAGGGGGGCGAAGATGGCGTTGCCATTGGCATCGTGCTGTTCGACGAAATCGCCTTGGCGGCAGGAGGCTTCGACAATGTCGGCGTCGGCGCCGCGATGGCGCTTGAATTTCCGGGTATAGGCCCAGGGCTTTTGCAGCATGTGCGGGGCCGTCACCACCAGGTCGTCCTCCAGCAGATCGGGGCCGGCCAGGTGGATATGTTCCACAATGTGCATGTCGCCGTTATTGGGCAGGCCGACGCCTTGGCCGAGCGCCAGGAATACTTCGGGCAGGATGCCGATGGTATCGACGACCAGCGTGGTGCCATCCCAATGGCCGATGGAGTGGCCATCGAAAGTGAGGTCGGGGTCGGAAGGGTGGGGGCGGCCATCGGTGTAGATGCGGCGCAGCCGGTTGCCGTCGAACTCGCCGAGCATCGTGACGCGGCCTGGGGTGAACAGGATTTCGATCGCGTTCAGCGTCATGATCATGAAGCTGGGCATGCCTTCCGGCAGGCAGTTCAGGTAGATATTGTGGGGGTGGCCTGCGGCTTCGTCGGCTTCCAGGGCGGCGATCTGGCGGGCGGCCGCGGGCAGCCATTGCGGTTCGTTATCCACCCATTGCCCGGCATGCGCGGGGGGCTTGCCGGTAGCGGGCGGGGGCAGGGGCGTCCATACGCCGGTCCAATCCGGCAGGTGGGCGAGGTTCGCCCAATCCTTGGGTGAGGGTGGCGAGGCGGGGGCGATGGTGCTGCCGGCCCCTGACGGCGTGGTGCAGGCGAGCCCGGCCAATATCAGCAACGTGTGGAGCAGGGGTGGGGCGTGGCGGTTCATGCGCTCGGCCCGATCGAGGGTAGCGCTGTTTTTTGTTCGAAAGTCGACTGCATGGGGCCTCTGGAACCGCACGGGACAGCCGTGCCGCGATATAGCCGTCAGGATAAACGTAACATATCGGTTGAATCAAGTGTAATACATTTAGAAGATGTTTAATTCGGAAATTGCAGCATTGAGCCATATTTTTTGGTAGCCCCCCGCAAGGCACGATATAGAAAAGTGATTGGCGCCGCAGACGCGGCTCGCCGGCGCCAGGCGGCCATTTATGGGGCACGATGTTTGTCGTGGCGTTTGTGCTGCACGCGAATGGCGCGGCCAATGCCCGGCTATTCCCATGAGGAAGGCGGGCGCGCAGGCGAAGGAAGTAAAAGTTTTTTGCTTCTTTTTTTCAAAAAAGAAGTGCTTGCTTCCTTATCGCCCGTTCAGCGTCAACTGAATTGCGTTATGCCGACCGCCCGATACATTGACTGTAGGCGAGGGTGGGCTGAAGCCCACCCTACGGCGGATAGGTGGTTCGGCGATGGCTTACGCGGCCGCGCGGGCCTGGGTGAGTTGCTGCACGGCGGCCAGAATGGGGTCTGCTTCGGTGCGGACCATCCAGTCGGGGCTCACTTCGGCAAAATGAACGACGCGATCCTGGCCGATGACGATTGCCGTTGGTTGCGGAAGTTCCGAGCGGCCGGTGCCCAGCACGGCGCCCATGTCGAAGCCGCGGGCTTCCGCGGCGGCCTGGCTCGCGGCGTCGGGGGTGTAGAGGATGCCGAAGCGCCGGCCGAGCTCGTTGCCGTCGGAGGCCACGTTGAAGCTGAGGTTGTGGCGCGTTTTGATGTCCTTCAGCCGCTCCGGGACTTGCGGGCTGATGGCGGTGAAGCTGGCGCCGAGGGCGCGCAGGCCGGGGGCCAATGCCTGCTCGTAATGCGGGATGGCGATGTTGCAGGCGGGGCAGCCGGCAAAGCGAAAGAACACGAGAACGGCGGGCCCGTCGGCGAGCAGATCGTCGAGGCTGAGGATGGCGCCGTCGACCTCGCGGACGGTGAAGGGGGCTACGCGATCGCCGGCGCGGACGAAATGCGCGGTTTTTGCGGCCTCCACCAGGGTTGCGCGCTGGTCGACGTTGATTTTGAGGGCTGCGGGATCGTAGGTGCGGACGCGTTCGGCGTGGAGGTCGGCGAGTTTTTGGCGGAGGGTGGGGTGAGTCATCCGGGGGTCCCGTGCAGGAAGGAAGAAGTTCTTTTTTGAAAAAAAGAACCAAAAAACTTTTATTATTTTAGGGGGGGAGGATGTAAAAGTCTTTTGCTTCTTTTCTTCAGAAAAGAAGGCCTTTCTTTCTTACTCCGCGGCCAGCGCCTGCGGCGCCGTGTAGCGGTTCACCGGCACCGGCAGGCCCAGATGGTCGCGCAGCGTCGCGCCTTCATACTCGGTTCGGAACAGGCCGCGGGCTTGAAGGATCGGCACCACATCCTGCGTGAAGCGGCGGAAATCCTCGGGGCTGCCGCTATGCAGGATGAAGCCATCGATGGCGCCCTCGGTGAACCACCGCTCGATCTCGGCGGCGACCGTTTGTGCCGAGCCCACGAAGGTGGAACGGCGGATCGTAAACCGCTCCGCCGTTTCGCGCAGCGTGAGGTTGTGGTCGCGGGCCGTTTTGACCACGCGCTCCGCCATGCCTTTATAGCTGTTCAGTGTGAGCTGAGACACGTCCGGAAAAGGCGCATCCGGATCGTATTTGCGAAAATCATGGTAGTTGAACAGGCGCCCGAGTTCCACGAGCGATTTGGCGAAATCGAGCTTGCCGATGCGCGCCGTTTCACGCGCCTGTGCCGCTTCGTCGGTATCCTCCAGCACTACGTTCAGGCCGGGCATGGCCAGCACGTGATCGGGGTTGCGGCCGCGGGCGGCTGCCCGGGCGCGGACATCCTGCCGGTAGCTGAGGGCCGCATCGAAATCCGCGGCGGCGACGAAGGTTGCTTCGGCGATCTCGGCGGCGAGGTTGCGGCCTTCGCTGCTGTCGCCGGCCTGGAAGATCACGGGCTGGCCCTGGCGTGAGCGTTCGATGTTCAGCGGTCCGGCGACGGAGAAGAATTCGCCGCGGTGGTTGAGCGCGTGCTGCTTGGTTTTGTCGAGGAAGATGCCGGCAGATTTGTCGCGCGGAAAGGCATCGTCCTCGTAGCTGTCCCACAGGCCTTGCACGACGCGGACGAATTCGCGGGCGCGGGCGTAGCGCACGGCGTGATCGAAATGCTCTTCGCGCCCGTAATTGCGGGCGGCGCCTTCGAGGCCCGTGGTGACCACATTCCAGCCGGCGCGGCCGCCGCTGATCAGATCGAGCGAGGCGAATTGCCGGGCGACGTTATAGGGTTCCCAGTAGGAGGTGGTGAGGGTTGCGGCGAGGCCGATATGGGTGGTGGAGACGGCGAGCGCCGAGAGGAGCGTGAGCGGTTCCAGCCGGTTGAGGAAATGCGGGGCGGTATCGGGGGTGATGTAGGGCGAATCGACGATGAAGACGAAATCGAGTTTTGCGGCCTCGGCGGCGCGCGTGCGTTCGATGTACCAGCCGATATTCACGCTGGCGTCGCCGGGGATTTCCGGGTGCCGCCATTCGTTTTGCGACATGCCGACGCCGTTAAGGATGGCGCCGATATGCAGTTGCCGGTGTGTGTTTGCCATGCCGCGCTTCCGCCGGGTTTCACCACGAGCGGTGAGACCTCGCTGTGGCATGCTTAGCGATGGGCTTAGGGATGCAATAGTGCGATTTTGCAAATTGTCGTTTTACCGGCGGTGTACGATTGGGGGGAGGGCGACGCCAAGGGCGCAGGAAACAAAAGTTTTTTGCTTCTTTTTTTCAAAAAAGAAGTCTTCCTTACTTCCTAAAAACTGTGTCAGCCGCCTCTTGGGCTTCCATTTGTATTTTGTGCAAGTGATCTTCGCTCGTAAAACTCTCGGCATAGATTTTGTATACATCTTCGGTGCCGGAGGGCCGCAGGGCGAACCAGCCGTTTTCGGTTGCGATCTTGATGCCGCCGATCGGGGCATTGTTGCCCGGCGCCTGGGTGATGGCGGCGATCACCTGTTCGCCGGCGAGTTCGGTGATGCCGAGGTCGTCGGTGGAGAGGTTTTTGAGGCGCCGGCGCTGGTCGGCGGTGGCGGGTGCATCGATGCGTTCGTAGAAGGGGGCGCCGAGTGCTTCGGTGAGGCGATCGTAGGATGCGCCGGGATCGATGCCGTTGCGGGCGGTCATTTCGGCCGCGAGAAGGCCGGCGATCAGTCCATCCTTGTCGGTGGTCCAGACGGCGCCGTTGTGGCGCAGGAAGGAGGCGCCGGCGCTTTCCTCGCCGCCGAAGCCGAGCGAGCCGTTGTACAGGCCATCGACGAACCATTTGAAGCCGACGGGCACTTCGACGAGGCGATGGCCGATCTGCTTGGCGACGCGGTCGATCAGGCTGCTGCTGACAATGGTTTTGCCGACACCGCTTGTGGCGTTCCAATCGTGGCGGCTGCCCCAGAGATAGGCGATGGCGACGGCGAGGTAATGATTGGGGTTCATCAGGCCGGACGATCGCGCGACGATGCCGTGCCTGTCGGCATCGGTATCGTTGGCGAAGGCGACATCGAATTTTTCCCGCAGGGCGATCAGGCGTTTCATCGCATAGGGCGAAGAGCAATCCATGCGGATTTTGCCGTCCCAGTCATCGGTCATGAAGCGGAAGGTCGGGTCGACTACATCGTTTACGATGGTGGCATCGATTTTGTAGCGATCGATGATCGGGGCCCAGAAATGCACGCTCGCACCGCCGAGCGGATCGATGCCGATTTTCACGCCGCTGTCGCGGATCGTTTCCATATCGATGATATTTGCGAGATCGGCGACATAGGGCGTTACGTAATCGTGGCGCCGCACATGGGTGGATCTTTGCGCACGCTCATAGGGAATGCGGCGCACGCCGGCCATTTTCTGTTCGAGGAGCGCGTTGGCCTTGCGTTCGATCCAGGTGGTGGCATCGGTATCGGCAGGCCCGCCATTCGGCGTGTTGTATTTGAAGCCGCCATCCGGGGGCGGGTTATGCGAGGGGGTGATCACGATGCCGTCGGCCAGGCCCGCGGTGCGGCCGCGATTGTAGCACAGGATGGCGTGGGAGATGACGGGGGTGGGGGTGAAACCGCCCTGCGCGTCGATCATCGTGAATACTTCGTTTGCGGCGAGCACTTCGAGGGCGGTGGCGAGCGCCGGGATGGAGAGCGCATGCGTATCGATCCCGATGAAGAGGGGGCCGGTGGTGCCCTGGGCCGCGCGGTAGAGGCAGATCGCCTGTGTGATGGCGAGGATATGCGCTTCGTTGAAGCTGTCGGAGAAGGCTGAGCCGCGATGGCCGGAGGTGCCGAAGGTGACGCGCTGGGCGGGGTTTTCGGGGTCGGGGTGGCCGGTGAAATAGGCGGTGACGAGGCGTGGGACGTCCAGCAATTTCGTTTGGTCGGTGGGGTGGCCGGCGGTGGGGCTGATTTTTTCGGACATTTTGGGGTGCCTTTGGGAAGCTTGTTCTCGCGGAGAGAATAAGGGAAGAACGTCTTTTTTGAAAAAAAGAAGCAAAAAACTTTTGATTCTTCGCGGGATGCACGTTGCAGGCCAGATCCCGCATTGTGAAGCTGGCGCAGGACATAAAAGTCTTTTGGTTTTTCTTCAGAAAAGAGCGCTTTCTTTCTCTCTCCAGCGCGGGGAGCCGACCGCCGTAGGGTGCAATGCGCTTTGGCATTGCACCACCTCGGCCGCCCAGCGGAGTAGTGCAATGCCAAAGCGCATTGCACGGCATTGAACGAGAACCGTTTAAATCCCGTTTTCTGTCTGGAAGACAGGGTCTTTTTCATTGAAGAGGGCCGGTCAAAGGACGATGGGGAGCTTTTCTGGAGAAAAAACCAAAAGAGC
>Ga0116226_10004775_pt1 | contig 12021 bp, 8 predicted proteins | sample S1TSphfallax_FD_89692 | JGI IMG/M metagenome (GOLD analysis project Ga0116226, IMG submission 89692) | Host-associated microbial communities from peat moss isolated from Minnesota, USA - S1T2_Fa - Sphagnum fallax MG | ecosystem: Host-associated > Plants > Peat moss > Unclassified | place: USA... | reverse complement strand
GCCAAGATCAGTGCGCTGAGCTTGGCCGACCGCATGAAGTTCGCGGTCGATTTCGGCCAGAAGGTGTTTCCGCAATACGCCGAAAACGCCGAAACGGCCTTCTCGATCGCCTGGCACCGGGTGCCCTTCAATATGGGCGGCTGGGTCATGTGGGATGAGGACGGCCGCAAAGACGCCTATCCGACCCTTTGCGAGCCAGATGGCCGCATCTATCTGGCGGGCGAGCACCTGAGCTATATCACCGGGTGGCAAGAGGGCGCGCTGGAGTCGTCCTGGCAACAGATGACCAAGCTGAACAAGCGCGTCCACGCGGCGTGATCTGGCGCGTCTGGTAAGGAATAAGAATGGTGGTTTTCCCCCTTCTCCCCAAATTCCGCCTTCCTCGGGCTTGCCCCGAGGATCGAGCTGACCCGAGCATGGGCGCCTGACGGCGCGAATGCGCCGCGGCATGGAACGCTCGGCCCTCGGGACAAGCCCGAGGGAGGCGAAACGGGGGACGGGCCAGCGGACGGTCGCGGACTAAGGTCCGACTTTTTTAGGCGGAGAAGGCATGGCGTTGAGACGAGACATTCTTGCGATTGCGGCGTTAGCAGTTTTGAGCGCCGGTTCGGCGGCTTTCGCGCAAGCGCCCACCGGGCAGGAGTTGTTCAAGCAGAACTGTTCCGCCTGCCACCAGTTGACTGGCAAGGGCATCCCCGGCGCCTTCCCGTCTTTGGCGGGCGATCCGTTCGTGATGGGGCCGCCGGAGCTTGTGGCCAGCACGGTCGTGCATGGCCGCGGCGGCATGCCGACCTTTGGAACCGACCTGACCGATGTGCAGATCGCGACGATTTTGACCTATGTCCGTTCCGCATGGGGCAACCAGGCCTCGCCGATCACGCCGGACATGGTGGCCAAGGTCCGAACCTCCGCCGCGCCTGCCAAGCCTCATATTCCGGAGATGGCCCACTGAGGCGGCGGGCACGCATCTGAGGTGAGCGATCAAGCGCGCAGCGCCGGCTCTCCGGTCCTGAAGCCCAGTATGCATGGGTTGGGCGCGCTCTTGATCACCGTATCTGGCCTGTCCCCAAGCATCGGCGTCTTCATCGTCGGCTCAGACACGATCCGCCACGCTGGCACCAGCGTCTTTCTTTGTTTCGCCGCCGCCGCGATTTTGGGTCTGGCGATGGCGGTCGTCTACGCGGAGCTGTCATCGGCCTTTCCGGACACGGGCGGCGAGTACACAATCCTTAGCCGAACACTTGGTCCTGTTTGGGGGACAGCGGTGCTAGGACTTAACCTTTTGGGTTTCGCTCTGGGCCTCTCGCTCTCCGGCCTCGGCGTCTCGACCTATCTCTCCGCCCTGTCGCCGGGCCTCGCGGCCGTGCCTACGGCGGTTGTGCTTGTGGCCCTTTGCACGCTGATGTCGGTGCTCAATATCCGGATCAACGCGCTGGTCACTGGGGCCTTCCTCGCTGTCGAGTTGCTCGCGCTCTGCGCGGTGGCGGCGCTGGGCCTGCTCCATCCCCACCGCAGCCTCGCCGTCGCCGTTCTGCATCCGGTGATGCTGGCCCCCCGTGGCGGGTTCGCGCCGGTGGGTCTCGCCTTGGCGGGGGCGTCTACGGCGGGCGCCATCTACGCCTTCAACGGCTATGGCGCGGCCGTCTTCTTCGGCGAGGAGATGCATGAAGCGCCACGGCGGATCGCCCGTGTCATCATCCTTTCTCTTCTCATCGCCGCCGCCACAGAGTTAGCGCCTTTGCTAGGCGTGCTCGTCGGCGCGCCGGACCTTCACGCGCTGCTGTCCGCTAACGATCCTATCCCCGCGTTCGTCGCCGGCGTAGCAGGGCCGATGCCAGCCAAGCTCTTGAGCGCGGGCGTGGCGCTCGCGATCTTCAATACCATGATCGCCGTCGCGCTGAGTGCTGGGCGCCAACTTTACAGTACGGGCCGCGACGGCCTTTGGTCGCCCGCGGCCAACCGGGCGCTGGCGGCGATCCATCCGCGGTTTGAGTCGCCGTGGATCGCGAGCCTGATCATGGGCGCCGCAGGCCTGGCCGGGTGTTTCATCGAGCCCAAGGTTCTGGTGCTGATCCTGGGGAACGGCAACGTCGCCATCTACGCCGGGCTTTGCCTGGCGATCCTGGCGGGACGACGCTCCGGCGCGACGGATCACGGCGTTTATCGTATGCCGCTGTTTCCCGCGGCCCCGGTCCTCGCGCTCGTGGCCCTGGCTGCCGTGGTCTGGTTCGACCTGCACGACGCCACGGGCCTGCAAGGCTTGGCGGCGACCGTGGCGACGGCCGGTACGGCGGCGCTTTACGCAGCGTTCGTTCTGCGCCGCAGCCAACACTGGATCCATGCCCCGAAGTAAGGGGGGAGGTCGCGCGCTTTCCGGCGAGGGGCGTCAACCTGGCGGCGTGAGCTCGGTCCGACCGTCCGTCATAGCGTCACGACGAGCTTGCGCGCCGACACGCCCTGGCGCTGGCGCTCGAAGGCGGTGGGTATGACGTCCAGTCCATGGCCGACGATTAGAGGATCAGGCGCCGCGACAAACCGCGCCGCGGTCAAGGCGGCGGGTAGGAAGGTCTCGTAGATCATCGGGCCGACCTCGTTGCCGAGTAGAGAGCTGCCCCAGATGAACTTGGTCCGCACCCGCTTTGCGGCCGCCCTGGCCCCGAGATGCAGGTTACCCGCTAGCATCCGCGCCACCGCCGGCAGCAGGCGCTGGAGCCGGTCACGCCCGGCCGGCACGTCGTCGAACGACGCCGCGGGCGTCGCCAGGGCGACAAAGCGTGGACCCTCGCAAGCCCCCATGATATCGATGCAGGCCGAGGCCGAACCAAGGCCGATCGCGAGCGCCCCGGCCAATCTGCGCCCCCGCAGCGCTGCGATGATATCGGCGACCACAGCTTTGCTGCGGTAGTCGAACACCAGGCTGGCGCCCAGCCGCTTCACATAGTCGAAATTGTGCGGAGAGGCCGTGGCGATGACGTCGTAGCCGGCGGCGACGGCGAGCTGGATCGCATTGCTGCCGACGCTCGTCGAGCCGCCCCAGATCAGGACGGTCTCGCCGGAGGGGTCGGGCGCCGCCGATGGCGGTCTAAGCGCCATGAAGTCCTTCTGAAAGAGTCCGCACGCCGCGGTAGAGAGGCCAAGCGGCAGCACACAGGCCGCCTCGAACGACAGGGTGTCGGGAATTGGCGACGCCATATGGGCGAGAATGACCACGTAGGTCTGGAAGGCGCCTTCTGCGGCGCTGTTACGCTGCTTGTCGGAGCCTACGGCATGGCCCAGCACACGATCGCCGACCCGGAAGCGTGCGACGCCGTCGCCCACCGCCGCCACCTCGCCGGCCACGTCGCTGCCGAGCACGAAGGGATACTCGATCCAAGGCATGATGATATCGCCGATCGTCAGCATCAGCCGGTCAACCGGATTAATGGCGACGGCGTGGGCGCGAACCACAATCTCGCCCGCACGCGGTGCACTATAGGGCGCAGCGCCGATCATCAGCGCGCCTCGTTTCGACGGTAGCCACAGCGCAGCGTTCTCGGGCACGTCAGGCTCCTATGGCAAGGTCGGTCGGGGCGTTCTAGACCTTAACCGCGATACCTCGGGCGTGGACGCGGCCTCGGCCGCTGTTTAGCCCAGATCACGTCACAGCCATAGTTCGACGCAACGCGGCCAAGGCGCGACGCGTTGAGGGGCCAAGCTTAGGAGACGTCAGTGGAAATCGTGATTGGAACCAAGGTGTGGTCGAGCTGGTCCATGCGTCCGTGGTTGGCGCTGAAGCACACGGGCTTTGCCTTCGACGAGCGGGTGATCCCGTTGCGCGCGCACACGACCAGCGACGCCGTCGCCGCTTTTTCCCCGTCGGGCCTGGTGCCGGTCCTGAAAGACGCAGACCTCACGGTTTGGGACTCCCTGGCCATTTGCGAATATCTGGCGGAGCGGTTTACGGATAAGGGCCTTTGGCCCACCGATCCGGCGGCGCGGGCGATGGCGCGTTGCGTCGCGGCGGAGATGCACTCGGGCTTTGCATCCCTTCGCGGCGAATGTCCCATGGATCTGGCGCGCACGCCCCATTCGGCCGAGCTATCGGACGCCACCCAGGACAACATACGGCGCATCGTCCATCTTTGCGCCGACCTCCTGTCCCGCTTTGGCGGCCCCTATCTTTGCGGCGCTTGGAGCATCGCCGACGCCTTCCTGACGCCCGTCGCCACGCGCTTTCGCACCTATGGGGTGAAGCTCTCCGACTATGGCGATCGCGGCGAGGTCGGGACCTATATGGAGGCGCTCCTCGAAACGCCGGAGTATCGGGCCTGGGAAGAGGCGGCGCTGCGCGAGGCGGCGTAGAGCGCCCGGCCCCTTTGGATCACCGGTTCGTCGATGCGTTGGGCGACCGCGGTGGGATGGCGTAAAACAGTTTGCGGATGCTGAGCGTGATCGTGCGCCCGACGGGATCTATGTAACCCGGCTGATAGCTTATCGGCGTGGCGCCAGCCGCGTCGTGCACAGAGACTCGCTGATCGAACAGGTTGTTGATGTTCAAGGTTAGGCGCGATCCGCGCAGCCACGGACTGGCCTTCACGGCCCAGGGCTGCTGGCCGAAGTTCTCGAACAGGCGGAGGTTGATCGTCGTAATGTCGGAGAAGAACAGATTGCCGGTCGATGAGCCGGCGCCGCCGGTCACGAAGCTGGCGCTGCGCCAGTCGGCGCTCAGCCGGGCGCCGAAGCCATAGAGGGTGGCGCCAAGCTGCCCCTGAATCTCGTTGCGGTACTGCCCGCCCGTGCTCGACGCCGCGGCCCCGTTCAACAGGTTGAGCTGAGGGCCGCCCGGCGCGACGATCGCCCGATCGACGAAATAGACCGTATGGTAGACGGCGATCTGGAACCGGCCGCCGCCCGCAAATCCGCCGCCAAATCCGCCGCGTCCAGGGCCGCCGCCGCCGCTGCGCCCTCCGCCAAATCCGCCGCCGCCTTCGCGACCGCCGCCGCCTGATGGGCCGCTATCGCCCGGGCCAGAGCCGGCGCTCGGCGGTCCGTCAGCTGTCGAGGCGCCGGGGCCAGTTGGGCCTGCGCCTTGCCCCCCCGATCCGTTCGCGTTGCGACGCTCGCCCGGGCCGTCCCCGCCGGTCAGGGCGCGGCGGCTGAATTGGCGGGGCGGGGGCTGGGGTCCGATGGGGCGGGAGTAGTTGAAGCCCCACCGCAGCTCTTCTCGGTCAGCCTTGTAGAAGTTTACCGGCGTTTCGTTCTCCTCGAAGAGGTCGCCCTCTGTAGTGCGCAGGAAACGGTCGGGGAAGGCCGCCTCGATCGCGGAATCCGCCGCCGGGAAGGTTTCTATGGGGTGGTCGATATCGCTCTTGATCCAGTTGGCGCTGAAGGTGAAGTTTTCCGTCGGGAAGGGCTTCAGAGTCAGCCCGACCTTGACCACGTTGCGGTTGTCCGCCTGGAGGGCGCGGTTGCCGCCGGCGATGGTGGTGACATTGACGCTCTCGCCGGTGGCGTAGTCGAAGACGGACACATTGGGCGTCAAGACCTGGGGGCTGCCGAGCTGCTGGATGGTCGGCGCCGCCTGGTCGTTGGTGTGGGACACGATCAGGTTGTAGCCCTCGATCGGCGTCCAGTTCAGCCCATAGCCGAACGCCTTGAGGAGACCGTAGTCCGAGACCTGGTCGACGGTCGTATTCACGTTCACGGACAGATCGCCCATGAACGGCAGCACCTTATTTTCCCGGCTGGTGAGGGGCAGGTCTGTGTTCAGCTGGGCGTTTATGTCGTTGCGCTGCAGATCAATCGCCTGAAAGCCGCGCAGGCCCGGGTCGGTGGATTGCTCCGTCAGGGAGGTTGAGGCCTGCCAACTCTGAGTGTCGCCGGCCTTGGCGCTGACATAGAAATTCCCAGCCGGAAGTTCAAACAGAGGGCCGTTGGCCAGAACCTGGATATTGAGCGCATCCGAGATCGATCGCGCCGTATTCTGAGGATAGGCGGTGATCAGGTTGCTGGGCGGCTGACCGAACGGGTTGAACGTCGCCGAGTCGGCGTTCAAGACGGATTGCAGCGGCGCCGGATTGACGCCGACGTCGGTGTCGGTCTGGCTATCGGAATGATCATAGGCGTCGGTCAGGGACAGCCGCCAATCGGAAAGGTCCCGGTTGAGGGTCGAGCCCAGGTGCGCCGTCCAACCGTAGACGTACTGGTTCAAGGGCGCCCGGTTGTAGCGGTCCACCACCACGGGCTCGCTGAACGGCGAGAAGGGATCGCCGTTGGGGACGGTCAGCCCATATCCGCTCAAACCCTGCAAAGCCGTGCTGCCGCTGGCGCCGAGCGTGCCGTTTAAGGTGGCGTTGATCCCGAGCGGCATCGGGCGGGCCAGCACCGCATTGGCCGTCAGGCTCTGGGTTGCGGGCTGGAGGGTGCGATCTTCGCCGACGTTGGTGGTGTTGGGCGCGCCAGCTGTCGCGGCGAAATCGCCCAGCGTCGGCGCCCGACCGCCCAGGCCTGCAGGAACGCCCGCCACCGTGACCGGTTGGCCGACCAAGGCGCTCAGGCCGGGGTCGATCTCCGCGCCCGGCGTCGCCGAGCTGACGTTGCCGTTCAACGCATACGGGGTGCTCAACGGCGATTGGGCGATGTCGCGATCGGCGTCGGTGATGTTGGATGAGCCTTGATATTTCAGGTCGAGGTTCAACCGGCTGTCGCCGCGGATGTGCAACAGATCGGCTTCCGCCTGGCCGGTGATTTCGCCGGCCTCCGTCGTGCCGCCGCCCACGAGTTCGCCCGTGGTGGCGTAGAAGCGCCGCCGCAGCACGATGTTCACCACCCGTTGGTCGGCCGTATAGCCGTACTTGAGCGACACCTCCTCAGGCAGGATGTCGACCCGAAGGATCGCTTCGGTGGGGATATTCTGGACCTCGTTGAAGGCCGATATGCGCCGACCGTTCAACAGGATCACCGGGCTCCCGCCGCCGCGGCCGCGGTCGCTGCGGGTCTCGGGCGATAGCTCGTTCAAGAGCTCTGTCACGGTGCTGACGCCATAGGACTGGATATCGGCGGGATAGAGCTGCAACTCTGGCTTGATGTCGCCGACCACGGCCCCCGGCTGAGGCGGCGGCTTCAGCTTGTGCGCTGTCACCGTCACGCTTTTCACCGTCGTGCTCGGGACAGGCGCCGGCTTGGGCCCAGCGTCGTCGTCGTCGTCGGCCGCCGGCTCCGGGACCTTGGCGGCCGCAGGCGCCGGCTTTGCGCTGGCTGTCTGGGCGAACGCCGACCGCTCGGGGACCACCGCTTGCGCCGCGTAAATCAACAGAGCCAAGCCCGCCGCGGCGCCGGACCGGCCAAATGTCGTCTCCGACCAGCCCGGTCTAACATCCGATCGGAGTCGCGGCGCGTCGTCAGCGATCATCGTTATGGATTACCCTTTGCGCCCCCGCATGCGTGCGCAGTTGCACAGCCAAGTTTCAATATGATGTCGCTAAGGGGTCCCCCTACCACGGGCTTGGATGAGGGCGTCCAAAGGCGCCATCCAATGGTCGCTCGATGACCGACTGAAAGGCGCCGCCCGAGGATGCGACACTTTATCAAATGTGTTTGCACCAGCGACACAACTTTGATTTCCAATATCTAATAAAAGATTCGGCGTTGCGTTTTGGAGTGCATGTATGGCTTGGCTGGCGTCCATCTTGCGTGAACTTCACACGAGGGGCTGGTCACTCGTGATCGTGACGCTCGTGGCCTTGGTTGGTCTGGGCGCAGCAGTTATTGAGGGCGCCCGCAGCTGACCACAGGCGTGAATGGGGTCGGGAATCACTGATCAGTCTTAGATCTTGGTCACGGCCATGAAGGCCGTGTGTGCGTCTTTTTTGAGTCGAGCCAGCGTCACTTCCAACTCGGGAAAATCTTTCGCCCCGCCGGCGCGCGCCAACAGGGCCTGCAAAGGTTCGGGCTCCACCGTAGGGTCGCCGGCGTCGCCCAGCGCCAGTTTGAGGACTTGGGACAGGTTTTGCTGTACACGCCAAGCGTCGATAAGCGCGTCCAACGCGTCCCTATCCGCGAGACCGCCGTTTCGCATCGCCTCCAAAGCGCGGCGGGTGCTGGCGTAGAGCGGGCCGCCGGCCGCGCCGTGGCGCAGCTGTAGGAACTGGGCGGCGAACTCGATGTCCACCAGGCCGCCAGGCGACAGTTTCAGGTCCCAGCGGTTGGCGGGCGGCCGTTCCTTGAGCATCAGGACGCGCATGTCGCGCACGTCCTTGGCGGCGGCCCTCGCATCGCGGGGGTGGCGCAAGGCGGCGTCGATCGCCGCCTCCGCTTGAGCCCCGAAGGCCGGCGTCGAGGCCCAAACGGCCCGGCCCCGCGACAGGGCCATCGCCTCCCAGGTCTCGGCGTCGTGCGCGTAGTAGGTCTCAAACGCCGCCAGACTGACGGCGACCGGCCCGGCGCGGCCGGAGGGGCGCAGCTGGAGGTCCACGGCGTAAAGGCCGCCGTCGCCCGTGGGCGCCGACAGGGCGGTGATCAACCGCTGAGTGAACCGGGCGTAAAAGGCCTCCGCCTCCCAGCCCTTGACGGCGGATAGGCTGTCGGGCGAATCGCTCAAGTAAAGCGTCATCAGGTCGAGGTCGGAGGTGGCCGTCATTTCGCGCGAGCCGGTCTTGCCTAACGCAACGACGGCCACCTGGCCCGGGAAGGCGCCGCCCACCCGCTCAGTCTCGGCCAGCGCCCGCGGCGCGAGAGCGCGGATGCAGGCGTCCGCAAGCGCAGCGAAGGCGCGTCCGGCCTGTTCGGCGTCCGCCGCGCCCGACATGACCTGGACGCCGATCCGGAAGGCCTGCTCGCGATGGGCGCGCCGCGCAGCGCCCATGGCGGCTTCAAATCCGTCTGTCGCGTCCACCGCCTGATTCAGCGCGGCGGCCACGGCCTTGGCCTCTATGGCTGAAAAGAAGCTGGCGTCCAGCAGAGCGTCCAGCGTGCCCGGTTGGCGCGCCATGGCCCTGGCCAACTGCGGCGCGAAGGCCATCACCTGCACGACCAGCTCGAACAAGGAGGTCTTGGCGAGGAACAGTGATTGGACCTGAACGCCGGAGGTTAGCCGGGCGAAAAAGTCGCCGAAGCGGTTGAAGGCCGCGTCTGGCGCGCCGCTGGCTCGGGCGGCCTCCAGCAGACGCGGCGCCAGGCGAGTAAACAGCTCCCGTCCGCGCTCCGTGCGGGTGGCGGCGATGCGGCCGTGGTGCCAGGCCCTAATGGTCGCAGAAACCTGCGCCGGCTGTGAAAATCCCATCCTCGCCAAGGTGGCCAGGGTCTCAGGATCGTCGTCCACGCCGGTGAAGACCAGACTGCCGAAAGGGGAGGACAGGGGCTCATCCTCGGCGAACAACTCGCCGTAGCGCCGGTTGACCTTGCAAAAGATCGCCGAGGCCATGGCGTCGAAGGCGGTCAGGGTCTTGAAGCCGGCCAGCGCCGCGACTGGTCGGCGGGCGTGGTCCGCCTCTGGCAAGGTGTGGCTCTGCTCGTCGGCGATCATCTGCACGCGGTGTTCCAGGCGGCGCAGCTCGCGATAGGCCGCTATAAGCTCGTCTGCGACCTCGCGCGGGGTGTGATCGGTGTCCGCGAGGGCTTGAAGGGCGTCCACTGTGCGCGGAGTCCGGAGGCGTAGGTCCCGACCGCCGAGAATGAGCTGCTGGGTTTGGGCGAAGAATTCAATCTCGCGGATGCCGCCGGCGCCGAGCTTAAGGTTGTGGCCCGGCGCCGACAGTCGCTCGTCGACCTGGTGGACGTGGATTTGGCGTTTGATCGCATGGATATCGGCGATCGCCGCGTAATCGAGGGTGCGCCGCCAGATGAAGGGGCGCAATTCCTCCAGGAAGGCGGCGGCCTCCAGCCGATCGCCGGCGCAGGCCCGCGCCTTGATCATCGCCGCACGCTCCCAATTCTGTCCGGCGGTCTCGTAATAAATAAGCGCCGCCTCGACCGGCATGGCGGGCGGTGTGGAGCTGGGATCGGGACGCAGACGCAGATCGACCCGGAAAACGTAACCCTCGTCCGTGCGATCCTGCAGCAGACTCGCTAGCGCCCTCGTCAGCCGCACCGCTTGCGTCTGCGGGTCGATACCAGGGCCTATTGGCAGGCGTGCAGGGTTATAGAAGATCGAGATATCAATATCGCTGGAGTAGTTGAGCTCGAAGGCCCCGTGTTTGCCGAGCGCCAGGCAAAACAAGCCGGGGATGCGTCCGCGCTCTGGATCGTCCCGCAGCTGAAGCCGCCCCTTGGCTTGCTCGGCGTCAGCGACGGCCTCCAGGGCGGCCTGAACCGCCGCGTCCGCGAACCGGCTCAAGGCGTTCGTGACCCGGTCTAAATCCCAGACGCCGCCCAGGTCGGCCAGTGCTGTCAGGAGGTGAAGATCAGCCTTCAGGCGCCGCAAGCGGGCTCCCGTCCGCTCCATATCGGCGTCGCCGGCGTCGGCGTCGTCGTCGTCGGCGGCGGCGGCGGCGCTTAGCAGGCGCTCAAGATGTTGGTCCGCGGGCGACGACAGCGTGCGCTGCAGCCGCTCGGGGGATCTGACGGCCAAGCTCGCCAAATAGGGCGAGGCCGCAAACACGGGCTTGAGGGCGGGCCAGGATGTATCGAGACGCGAGCGCCAGCCGCCGAAGTCGGCGGCTTCGGTCAATCGGTCGCGAACCCGATTCGCGGCGGCGGCGGAGACGACCGGCCCGCACGGCTTCAGCGCGTCGCCCAGCGCGGTCGCGCCTTTGCGGTCGGTGGGGGCGTCCACGACGCCGGGCTTCAGAAGCCCGCGCCGATACGGCCCAGGCGCTGGTTGATCTCTTTGAGTTGAGTGTCGATCTCAGCCATGGTGCGATTGAGGGCGCCTTCGTCGTCGCGCCACACCTGGACCACCCGCGTCCAAACCCCCGTCATCGCGGCCAAGCGCAAGGCGCCGCGGACGCCCCCGGTGTCGATCCCTGCGGCCTCCAACAAGGCCTTGGCCGTGCGCGGGAGGCGAGGGGCCAGGGCCAGCATCCCTTCGGAGCGGGCGATGGCGATCAGGGCTGTGCGATGGGGCTCCATCGCCTCCAGCCGCGCCATCACGGCCTCGAACAAACGATCGATCGCCGCCGCAGACCCGTCGGCCTCCGCTGAAGCTAAGGCTTGGCGATCCAGAGCCCGCGAGAGATGATCCAGCAGCGCGATCTTGCCAGGGGTCTTGGCATAGAGGTCCGCCAGAGGCGCGCCCGCGGCCAGCGCAATATCGCGCAGGCTGATCTGGTCCCAGCGCCGATCCGCCGCCAGCCCCAGCGCAGCCTCGGCGGCTCTGTCAACCAGGTCCGACGCGCCGGAAGAAATCAAAGGCGATGTCGAGGCGTCGACGGTGGCGTCCGCCGGATTCGACTCCAGATGGACCATGCGATCAGACCTTCCTCACTCACATTCGCCGTCCAAGGTTACGCTCGACGGCGTAACGCCTAGGCGTGGCCAACGGTCTCGAACATGCAGGCGGCCATGGCCTCGTCGGGGCTTTTGGCGCCGCAGAGCATGAAGTCGAAGGCCGGATAGAAGCGGTCAGCCGCCTCGACCGCCGCGTCGATCATCGACGCGGCCTGGGCCAGGGTCGGCCGCTCGCCGCTCGGCATGGCCATGGCGAGGCGGAACACGATCTCGCCGTCCTCGCTCCACACTTCGAAATGGCCCATCCAGACGCGCTGATTGATCAGCGACAGCAGCTCGTACATCGCGCCGCGCTGGGCCTTGGGGGCCTTCAGGTCGATCGATAGGCAAAGTTGCAGACAATCCGCCTCCGGACGCCAGGCGAACCACAGCTCGTAATCCTTCCAGTCGCCTGCCAGGGCGAAGGCCAAGTCACCGTCTTCGGTACGATCGAACTCCAGATTTTCGGCGTTCAGGACCCGTTCGACCACGTCAAGCGGATCAAAGCCGATGTCTGCGTCTTCGGAAGTCGGCGTGTCCATGAGACGGGTTCCTATCCGGATTGGCGCCGGCGCGGGAAGCGCACCGGGAATCGCGAACCATTTGTAGACTCTAACT
>Ga0116226_10004774_pt1 | contig 12023 bp, 8 predicted proteins | sample S1TSphfallax_FD_89692 | JGI IMG/M metagenome (GOLD analysis project Ga0116226, IMG submission 89692) | Host-associated microbial communities from peat moss isolated from Minnesota, USA - S1T2_Fa - Sphagnum fallax MG | ecosystem: Host-associated > Plants > Peat moss > Unclassified | place: USA... | reverse complement strand
TCCCAGTTACACATTTGATGGCCTATTATGACGAAACTGACCGCTCTCGCGCCACCTCATGTGGCCCTTTCTTCTGGTAATGCCCTTGCCCTAGGGTCAGACCCTAAACTAATATTCATTCAGCAGTTTTTATTATTAGTTTTTTTTAAATTAACTGCTGAATGAATATTAGTTTATAATTATTAATTATTAATTATTTTATTCTTTTTTTCATTAATTAAAAATAATGATTTCAGTAATCAAAAAAATTCTGAAATTACTGAAAGGATTCAAATTTGATAGACCAAGTTTTCAGATTTTAATAGTCCTATACACTTAAGAGAATTTGCATCCTCCTACTTGATGCTTGCATTTGAAGGCAACACACTTCATACTCATGAAGCACTTCAAATTTCCTAAGTATATTTGGAGGGCACCGTATTTCAAGGGCACCTTAGATCTATGAATATTCCTCCTTGAAAAGACAAGGTTATTGTGTCTACTCCTTAAGAATGGGAGGGATTAATAGGCATAAGATCCCTTCCACTCTTAAGGAGTAGGCATAAGAACCCTCCCCTCCTACAACCTTGCAATTTACATATGTCTTGATTCATGATAAAGTTCACATCATGCTTTATGATGGTTGGGGGGGGGTGATGGGGGACATTATCAAAATGGAAGGCTAAATTCATCTAACACCTTGTCTTAGGCCTTTTATTTTTGAAATTTTCCTTGTCCTAAGGTAAACCCTACACAAACACATCTATGAAATTGTAAAGAAATATTTACAACAACAATTTGAATGAAACGCAACAATGATTGTAGTCTTCACCTTATGAAAGTTGTTCATGAAATTTGGAACCATCATCACCTTCATCACAAATGGTAGCAATGACAAGCTACCGTGACTACCCATCAATTTCATCAACTCTCGATCATGGGTGTAGTTGGGTATACACTTATCCCCCACCTAAATTGCATCATGAGTTTGTGTCACATTTCCAAAAACAATGGGGTGAACTAAATAAAAATTAGATAGGTTGAAATGGCTTGAAACCAAGGCATCGACAAAATGATATACCTCCTTAACGCAATTTCAACATTAAACCATGACTTTGTAATGATCAAATTGTCTCATTACTTTTGCCAAGATTATCAACAAGAGTACAAAGCATTCCAAAATCATGGCAAAAAACCTTTTGAAATTCTTGTTCATTCTAAAAATATTGTTTCCACTATTGGGAGGTTTTTTTTAAAAGACCTCTTACATTTCTTACATCTAGTTGAACATGGCGCTAGTCTAAATACCCCTTGTTCATCTAGAATTATTTTCCTCCATCCTTGCCCACATTGAATTTATTTGTTGTGCCCTTTCTATGCACCTATAGGAAGTAAACCCGTATCTTTGTTTTGATTTTATTTTTTTGGTTTATGAATAGCTTTTGCATCATATTCATCATTCTGACATGAAAGAAAAAAAAGCTACAAAACTTGGTTAACTTTTACATACTTCAAAAACATGAACCATGTTCAAATAAATTGACATGCAACAACCATTTGAAAAAGCAAGAAGCAAATGGTGAAGTTACAATTGCCCTTTCACAAATGTCATCTACATTCCAACTTCCACTAAAGAAGAATGGCCATCATTTTTGTTCTTTGTCATTTATTGCCTCTCTCATCTATGGGTCTCCATAATTTCAACTTGAAATTTGGTGTTCATCCTAGCTTGCAAGTTGAACCCTCCAATTCCCGTTGTTTCCACCAAAGATTTAAGACCCATTTGATGAAATTATTTTATCTTGTTTGCTTCCTTTTTTGCCCCAAAGGATCTAACTTTAAAATGAAAATTTTTATAACCTCTAAATGGAATTAAAACAAGCTAACAAACATGGAGAAATAAAGCTCACAATTTGAATGAACATTTCACATAAACTCTTCACAAAAACATTAGTCCTTTTAATCCAATACTTTCAATCCTTGATGCAATTGACATCTTTTTCTAGCAAATTAAAAAAACGCCTATTTCTTGGATAAAGAAGAAATAGCAATATGGAAGGTGGGTTTGATGTTCTATCATCTATTTAATTTGAAACTAGTAAATCAATTCCTTAAGTTTTTAAAAATGGGACATAACTATTAAAAACATTTAATCTTAAAATATAAAGTGCAAGAAAAAATGAAACTAAAAATAAATAGTGAAACAAATAAAATGGGGTGTTGAAAAATTGAACAATAGATAATAAGTTGAGTAATAGCACATGGGTATTATGCATTTTGAACTTTCTAAAAAGAATGTAACATTGTCTCTCCACCAAAAAAATTTAAACTTAAAAGGCCAATTTTCATTGCAAGAAATTTTTCCATCATGAACATTTATGTGCCACCACCTACAAATTCAGCGCTTCTAACTTTGTGGTTAAAATTAAAAATTGGAATTTACATTCAAATTTATTACATTACAATTTTTTTCCTTTTAAAATCCCCTCTCACACATTTAAAAAAATGTCTTGTAAGGTTGAAATGTAAATACTAAGTACCAAGTTTAGGTGCATACTAGTCTGAAACCTTGGTATATATGTTGGTTTTGGTATAAAATATTTACCAAACTAATATAACCTATGGCAATACCAACATATTGGTAACTACATGGCATGGGCATGATTGGTATGACCTAAGGCAATACCAACCTTGCACTAGTACTTACCAAATATGGTTTTGAAATGACACCAATTTAATACCATGGCTCAACTCGGGGTAGTGTTAGCAACTTGTCAATTGGGTCTATTCTTATTTTTTCAAAATAACAATTATTATGAATCAAAATTCACACGAAATTAGTATAAGTACATAATAACATTGTTTAATCCATAATTTTGGTTTGAATTATTAGTTTTGCATTAAATGGACTTTAGAAAAAATAAATATGTATATCAATAACATTGTATAAAAATAATTCCATGTGTGGTTTTCTTTTTCTAACATTTTAAATAAACAAAATTAAATATTGGTTTCAATTAATTTGGTACATGTTTACAAAATTGCACCTAAAAATTGAAGGAATGAATGGTCATAGTTCAAGTGCATAGGTTTAAGTAGTTCAAATTTGAAATTAGGACTCATTAAACTACTTAGGATTAACTATTAATTATTCCTTTAACATTACCCCACTTGTATTCTAAATTGCGTTTTCGAAATCCTAGATTACTAGAGAGTAATGTTAAAATTGTGAAATCATGTCACATGATCTAAACATTTATTCATGGTTTGATGTGTGCAAATTTAGGTTTTATGATACAGTAGCCTCCCACCTAAGTACGCACCCGTTTAAATATGCATCCCGGTAAAGGACGCATTATTTTCCTAAAACAATAGGGTTCAAATTTATTTAGTTCAACATGTGATGGATTGTCATTTGGCGCAAATTTTGAAAATTCTTGCGTTTAGCTTTCAAGGTGACAGCCCAGACCTTACTTTGAAACGATTCAAACAACTTTCTAAGATCATTGAATGTTTCCTTAACCTCTTCTCGAACTTCGAAGCAGAGCAACTAATCCTCTATATCAACAACTTGCTTATAAAGTGATTCGAATCCCTTAAATACAACGGTGTTTCCTAAACCCGAATCTAACGCTTGAGAGGTAAGAATGTCATCATCATTGTCATCGTCTAGATTCTCTTCGGCAATCTTCATCGTCTCCAAAAGCTCTTCAACGTCTTCCAAAATTGCAGCTGCGAATTTTTCGTTGTTTTCATTATTGACATGAACAAATTCTTTAAGCTCGTCTTGCCCAATAGAAAGATTTAAAACTACGATAGCTTGTGCAACTTCGGTTCCTAAATCCTCGATCTCGTTCACTGCTTCTTGATCGGCTTCTAATGTCATTATTTCTGCCTTGATAAATGCATTTTTGATAGAGTTTAGTGACACGAATTGCCAAGCTTCTTTGACATATCTTGCAGCATCGAGCAAGTGAGCTAGATTTCCGTATGCAACTCCAGCAGCACCGCGTTGTAATCTCCACCCTTGCATTTTCTTTCAAAGTTTCGCCTCCTCATCCAATTCATAGAAGTCAAGAACATCCTTGAAATAGAGATATTTGAACCTCTTCTTCAGAGTTGTGATTATGCCCATATCACAGGGTTATTTCCAACTTGTGCAATTTGGGGGAAAGAAGATGATCCTAACATTGTCGCATTCAAAAGCCTCAAAGTGTCCGAGGGCATTGTCCAACAGCAAAAGAACTCGACGTCCGGTTTGTTTTTTCACTTCTGGAAGAAACACATCATTGAACCACTTCCAGCACGTTTCCACGTCCATCCAAGCTTTAGCTTGACTGAAATATGGAACAAGCCATTGGCGATCCTTGATACATGCATGTGCTTTCAGTTTGCCGATCAATGCGCAAGGAATTTTGTGAGTTCCCACAACGTTGGCGCACACGATAAGGAAAACTCGATCTTTGGATTTTTTCTTCCCTCTAATGGTTGATATGTCCTCATCTGGCATTAGAAGGTTGTATCTCGGTAGTAGGTGAAAATACAAGCTAGTCTCGTCCATATTGTAAACGTTTTCAGGATCATATTGGGCAATAATCGCGTAGAGGTTGTCTAAAGATGCGAGCAATCCAAGATCGGATTTGTTGACTTCAGCTCCCTCTCCGTGAAGCAACATCTTTTGCAACCCTCGAAGCAGTCTGAATCGACTTAGCCATTGCTAGGATGCCTTGAAGTCCGTTTCCGGAATCGATAAACTTGATGCAATACTTTTCGCTTTGGCGATGGCGACAGATGGCGGAACAGGAAGATTGGCACAACACATGCTGTCAATCCAGATGTAAAGCATGTCTTCAAGCTCGGTGAAACGACCAACAGAGGATCGAAAAGTCTTCTTTTTAACTTCATCAGACATTATGGCAGATCACTCTAGGATTTTCACCCGCTCGTCCCACACCTTTCTGGTAGCTCCTTCATTAACATCGTACTTGCACACTATAGCCCTTTTACTAGGAGCATCCGTCTTGCTAAGCTTCGCTATGATCTCGCATCGATGGGACTCATTAAGGCGTTTCCCCTTCGTTTCTTCGACATTGCAGCCGAATCAAACGATTAAGAAGTGATTCGTCTAAAGTGCGCACCTACCGGCTAAGTACGCACAATCCTCCCAAGTCAAGTTGCGTACTTAGGCGGGAGGCTATTGTATTTTTTATGGTTGAACTATCACTTTAAGTTGTATCCTTACACACATTTAGGTCCTATGTTGACATGGTAATTTCTATACTACATGTGTTTCTTGAGTTGAAGTTTGGTGTTAGTTATCCTAATGTTCCACTATAGGTTCCATGCACAAGTCTTGAACTACATGTTCATCTTGTGATGCTACTTCTTAGTCTTGTACAACTTCTTAAAACTACTTATTTTGATTTTGTTCATGTGTTGCATTGTCCTTGGTGTGTAACTGTTATTGGTTTTGTTCTTATTGTTGTTGCTCCATTTCTAATGAACATTGTTGTAAATCTTACAATTTTGCCTACATCACAACCTTTCATTTATGAAAACTTCCTTCATGAGTGCTTTGGGGTGATTGTGACTTCTAGTTTCCAATGGGAGATTGATAATCTATGCAAACATCTTCATCTTCCCCCTTATCCTTTAACTATGGTGGTTCATACATAAAATGAGGAAATGCATTCATGTATGTTGTTAACTTGTGGAACTTTCATCTCTTATGTTCATTACAAAATCTTTTCTTAATCTTTTTATTTGCCATGTCTCGTGTTATATGCCACTAGTTCATAGGTTTTATTTTCAAGTTCAAAAGTGATTCACATTGGATTGTAATAAATCATATTCAATTTCAATGTTTTAGCCTACTTAAAAATATAGAGAGAAATGTAAGGCTCCCACTTCTTGAGGTTGACAATTTATAATTCCAATCTATTTTATTCATTTTGCATCTCATGCCACACCTTGGAATTTTTTGTTTTCATTAGAATGTTTTCTATTTTCAACGTAGTTATTGGTTGCTATGTTTGATGTAACTATTTTTTCATCTCCTCTTGTTTTACCTATTACAATATTCGTGCCCAAATTTTTGTCAAAGTGCATATGAAGGGATTCAATTTTTGTACTTTTGAAGCTATGGTTTTCTTAATTTCCCAATCCTTTTGTTCATATTCCTTGTTTTATTGTTGCAATTTTATGGTGGCAACCTTATACTTTTCATATTGAGGTCATGGTTTTCTTGAGTGGACAATTTTTGACAAGGTATTGTAGTCTTTTAATGTTTTAAAATGCCAAAAGAAATTACACATTTCCACCAACCTTCCCAATCAAACATATAAATTGCACAATTTTCTATGTGTCAAGATCTTTAAATATTAAAACCATATGAAACATGGCATTAATGTACCCACTTTGCTTTCAAATATATGGAAATTATTGATATTTTATGAAAATGAATCATATTTATGGGTGATTTTATGGGTGATTTGAAAATATGGGACCCTTTTATAAACCATATGACTATAATTTTAAGAGGATTAATTTCAAACATAAAAATATATAGGGCACTAAAATACATCATATTAAATATATTAGGAATGATTGCTCCCCATTCACACAAAAATCAAAATATTTTGCTATGAGGTAGATCCGAGCTACGGTGGCTCATTTTTTTGTGACCTTATGAATTTTTTGTAGAGTGTACTCTATTCAAATGCCACAAACACATTGTAAAATCATCAATTTGACAAAAATATTTATAGATTAAAATTGTTAACTTGAAGAAAAATATTTCTTAAAGGGAAAATTTCAATAAACATACACAAATCATATAATAATGGACTTTCAAAGTGGACATATGGACTTAATTTGGCTTATGAATTAACATTCAAATGCATTTTTTTTTATGATTTCATCTCAATATTTTTTATAAGGATTCAATATGTGATACATGATGGAAAAATATATATGAATTGAAAAAATTATAACAAAAACTTTAACAAACAAAAAATTATGGACTTTTGAATGATCAAATTTAGGTCATATTTTTAAAAGTCTCAATCTTGGTCATTTTTTGTTGGATTGATATTTTTTCCCCCTAACACATATAATATATATTAAAAAAAATTGGACAACATTTCATATGGACTTTATTAATTGCTTAATCATCATGTAGGGCCCATAAACATGAATTTTTAATGTTTTCTTCCATTATAGTGTTATTTTTTTCCATTTATATGGACTTTTGGGATTGGTACTCTTGATGTTTAGAGCCACCATGGTTTGCATCTACCTTATGTGGACAAATTTGAAAACGTAGAATATTAGCACATTTTTATCATCCTAGGGGTTCATCAATATATGTAATTGGGTTAATAAAGTAGTCAAAAGATGCATATCATATATACACATCAAATTATAATTTTTTTTAAGAAAAAAATGGTTGTATTATAACAATTATACACATGTAAGAGGTATTTTTCTATGTGGGACAAATATTTGGTGCTTATACAATACTACCAAAATACCAATTATATTCATATGCATGAAAACATTTCAACATTTTTGTGATGTGTTTGTTCCATATTACAAGATTGTAATTTTTAACTTTTATTATCATACATCTAACAAATTGCTTTATATGGTATTTTATTCCAAAAATTCCTTGTGGGATGGTATTTTTTCTCCACTCAAACAAACCATGACCCATCGGTCAACCTATGCTCATAACTTTTGAATTTTTTAATTAAGATTGTGAATTTCAATTTGCATTGTAAAAATCTTTTAATCTTTGACCTTTGTTCTTTCCTCTTGCACTTTCATAAATGCCTTCTAATGTACATTTTTAGCCTATAGTTCTTGCACTACCTCCTTTGCATGCTTATTGTCCATCTTAAGTTTGTTTATCTTCTCCATAATTTGCTACCAATTTTGATGTTATTGTGTCAATTGTTGTAGCATGTTTACCTATAACCAAACATTAAAAACACCATCCCCTTATTGCATAAAAGATTCACCTAAAATGTTTGCATAAGAATGTGACAATTGATAACCCATCACAAAACATACCCATATCCAATGAAAACCAAAATCTTGTTTTATTGGGTTTCACACATGTTGATAAACGATCACAAAAGTTTTAAAAACAATAATCTTTTCAAAAAAATCTAAACACACATTTTTTCCAATTGGGCATTTGGTTTTAAGCATGCAAATGAATAGTCAAGTGTTTGCATGATCTTGTGAATTGGCTAGGTCAATAATAATGAACACATTCAATTATCAGCCGATGTTCATATATGGGCCAAGTTACCCTAGTTAAGTCTTCAAGTTTTTTAGTTCTTCCTTGTGTGGTAGTCCATGTTTTGTTCATGGTTGGCTTGTAGCTTGGAATTGCTTTTTACTACTCTTTTAAGGTTTGTGGCCTGAAAGTGATTCACTTGTCCTTGTCTAAGCACTAAAAATGACCTCTGTTTTGTCTTTTATCATTCATTGGAATGTGCTACAATTTGTGAAGGTTGTGGTAACAATGGCACTTATTTATGAAGGAGAGATGTTTTTGGGATTGGTCTACCTTGTTTTTTTTTCTTGAATGTGGTTGTAATTGGCATGGAAGATGAAGTAAGGCTAGTAGACAATTGGAATAAGTAATTGATCTTTGAGAAACTAAGTACCCAATTTGCATCTTTGTTATTTTTAGTAAGATTGATGTTTTGTTTTGGTTGTGATTTAGGTTGTAGCCACAATGGAAGGGATGAATGCCCTAGAGTGAAGTGTTATCTATTTGAATGTCAATTTCCATGATCTATGTTGCGTAAGAGATTTGATGAATGGGTAGATGGAGTTAGAAGAATCCTTAGAGACATAGATGAGTTGATGACATGCTCTAGGGGATCAAATATGAGCTAATTCGTTTGTGGCATTTGTTGTCCAAGTCAAGTATGTTTGTTTGTTGGTTTGTTTGAGTTCCAGTTATGTGCATGCATTGGAAGATCAAGTACCAAGAATATAAGAGCTCTCAGCAGAGGTGTTGGCCACTGCAAAGGTACTAAGGACATAAGAGAGATAAATTCTTGGAATTACTGGGTGTTTGAAACATTTGCTTGTTAGTCTCCCAAATTTGTTGTTGTAGAAGAATTGACGTGGGTTATGGTTATGTAAGCAGGATGGGAATTCCATGTGGAGGTTTTAAAGTTAGTCTTCTATGCCGCATCAGAAGATCATGATAGTCCATTGAGAGGAGATCCAGAGGGATTTGATCCATCTTATGCCATTAGGTTAGGTTTTGTAGCTAGGTAGATTGGAGCACTGATTTATGAAGGAATTTGAAACAATGTTCTAGGTACCAGAAAAAATAATAATCTTAATTTATTTTTTTGAAAAATCCCTATAACTGGTGTATAACTGAAGGTTTTCAACTGGTTGTTTGATAACGTACCATTATCCATAACTGACGATTAGTACCCAATTTTTGGTTACAGATCCTGTGTATGTTTGTCTGTCTTCTTTGAGGGATCATGCTGCTTGCTTGCTGTGTAATTTAATGCACTACTATGTGCTGTGGTAATCCAGCTGCAGCTGCTTGTGTTCCTATCCTTGGCTTGAAGATGATGCACGAGTCCAATGAAACTTTCAAGCCTTTTCCTCGAGTATGTGGAATCCATCTGTACTCTCAGTTTGTCACTGTGCCATGGGGTTGGTTCATAATAGATTGCAGAATTTATTTGTTCAACAAATTTGCAGAATTTGTTTTCCTTTGAATGCCATGTCCTAACCCAGAAAGGAATCAAGAACGTTTGCCTTTGGCCTGAATTCTGAGCTGACAGCTTAAGTAAATTCAGCAAGGTAAGGACTTTTGTTCTCTTTGAAGCTCTTTCCTTCAATACTCATTGCCAGCTCTCATACCATCTTCACTAGCAGATTTGTTGCCATTCAATAACCACAAGTTATGAGCTGCAGACATGGACGCCCACATCTTCTACACTTGGCTTTGCCACCCAAACAAATGATCCAGACAAAAGTGCCAAATTAGTGTTATGGTCCTAGATCTCCAATCTCACATCTAGAGCTTCACAGTTAGATCAGGCACACACCCATCAGTACATTTTGCAAACTCCCTAGTAAACCCTAACCCTGCAGCAGCTAGCCTTCAAGAGTTTCTTCACATATGAAGTGATGATCAAAGAATTAAACAGGAAGGAAGAGGAAAGCACAAGATAGCCACCATTTCTTTCAGGAACTAACCTGATCATCAGCTTCTTGAGATTTGGCAACGTCAAGAGGGATCTTGGCACAGCAGGGTGGTGTTCAATCTTAAGGAGCTTCAATTTGGAGATGGTGGCGAGTGTCTTTGTCATCATGAAGAATAAGCTTGTCCACTTCTGTTTGTCGCAGAGTGAAAAGTTCTAAGAAGCAAGAAAAGATTGCAATCTAACACAAAATCTGCTGATGTGGGTAACAACAACATCATCCATGCTCCATCAACCCAGTTCCCTCCTGAGAAAAACCACAAACAGAAAGCAAAAGTCTGTGGACCACAAGATGATGATGATGATGCCTACAAACTGCTTCACAAACGAGCAAGCAAAACACAAATGGAATGAGAATGGACGAAAGAAAACCCATCAGCAAAGAAAGGGCTGAGGATACAGCATTGAGAAGGATGCTTACATAGAAAGTGCAAAGAATGCCTAACGTAGGCCAAGAGAGTGAAAGGAATATAAAACACAAACGCTCCCAGGAACAGGGAAGAAAAAGAAAAGATTACACCAAGCTCCAAAAACATGAACTGACAGTAGATTTTCACACCTGCATATACTGGCATACTAGTCATGATCATCAAAACTTTGCACCATACACAAGTTCTCTCGTCTTTGGGTTATGTATACACATGAGAGAGTCTTGCTTTGCTTGCCAATCATGTTTCTCCTAATTATTAGTCTTCAGAAACAGAAATTTACATTGTTGCGAAAGGAGGAGGGCTTGAACTTGTCAGTCGCTCTTTTCATCTTTTTCACTGTCACTATCCAGAAGAACTAACAAATGGCCATTGGAGGTGAGAACCTCCTTGTGAAGAAGCACTTTTGAATTGTTCAAGGGTGGTGTTGGCTTTTGAAGATTGTTGTTGGGTAATAAACCCATTTGCTTGTTGGGTGTTGTTGTTATTGCTGCTGCTGAACAGTCCTTAATGGGAAGTATTAGTGGCTACTTCAGTTGCTCAATGGTTGGTGAACAACCCAATTGCTGCTTGTTGTCTTTCAGTGTGTGACATTGATGGAGCAAATTAGGCTTCAGCTCCATTCCCTTTTCATACTGTTGTTGTTGTTGTTGTTGTTGTTGTTGTGGTGGTGGTGCAATCTTTGTAGTGGAAAATGCCCCATGCTGGTGACAATGAAGATGACTGTGAGTCAAAGAAAGTGATCAATTTCTGTTGTGAATTGAGTACGTTGTTGTTGTTGGGATTGTTTTCTCATGGCCACTTTTGTGGTCACGAATTTGGACAAGAAAGCATGTTGGAGAAACAAGAGTGAATGTAATCTCATCTCCAACCTCAAGCACATTCTCGATGGAGAAAAGCTTCCATCCAGCTGAAATCAACATCAGTTTCTGGTCACTCCAGACATGTACAGGCCATCCTTCCCCACTCAATCTTCTCAGACTGATGGACTTCCAGATTTTCTTCCCGTATTGCACCCAAGACTGCTTTGGAAGTACCTAAGGAAGAAACAAACTCCTGAGAAATCCCTTTTATTCCAACAACAACAATCCAATTCTGTATAGCTTTTTGCAAAACAGAGCTTGAGCTTTGGCCTAGTTTCTAGAGCTTTTCTCTAGAGCTGTGTGTGTGTTCATGTGACAATTTATTTCATCCCAATTATTCAAGAAAGGGAACTCAATTGAATTTGACATGTTTTTTACAATTCAACCCACCAGCATTGCAACTTTTTGTGTTGTAATGTTTATGTACTTGCAACTTTCTATTGGAGAAGGTGATTAAAAGCGAGAGGACAAAGAATTGGGAAGGTTATAATCACATTTTA
>Ga0116226_10004773_pt1 | contig 12025 bp, 9 predicted proteins | sample S1TSphfallax_FD_89692 | JGI IMG/M metagenome (GOLD analysis project Ga0116226, IMG submission 89692) | Host-associated microbial communities from peat moss isolated from Minnesota, USA - S1T2_Fa - Sphagnum fallax MG | ecosystem: Host-associated > Plants > Peat moss > Unclassified | place: USA... | reverse complement strand
CGCCGAGGGTGAGCGTTGCAAGACGTTCGCCCGGCAAGCTCTTTGGCCCATCGCGATCATGATTCCCAGTGATCCAGATCACCTCGCGATTCGCGGATAGAGCGACAATGAGCTCCCGATGGGTTTGGGTCAGTCGCGCCTCCGCCGCCTCGTCGTGGAAGCTGTCGCCTAGAAAAATGAGCCGTCTGGGTGAAAAGGCGGCAATGTCCATCGCGAGACGATCTAGCGTGTCGTGGGTGTCGTAGGGCGGAAGCATCTGGCCCCGCCAAGCGTACGACGACCCCTTCTCGAGGTGAAGATCGGCGACCACCATGGCGCCCGCCGACGCGAGCCAAAGTCCGCCTCCGGGTAGGCACAGCACTTCCACCCCGGCCAATTGCAGGCAAAGCCCGGCCCCGAGATGGTCAGAAGATCCGCGGGTCAAAACGCTGCTCGTGGCCATCATGCCAGGGCCTCCGCGATCAGGGCGTCGGCCGCCTCGGAGAGGATCATCTCCCCGGCGCTTCCGGGCGAGCGTTGCCGGCCAATCTCAAGAATTACGGAGACGGAAAAGGGGGAGAGGTGGTCGAGAGCGGCGTGCCTGATCCGCCCCTTGATCCTCGCCAACATCTGACCGAGGCGCGCGATATCGATCAGGCCTTGCGCGGCGTCCTCTCGCGCGCAGCGCAGGAGAAGGTGGTCGGGCTGATGGCGACGCAGGACATCGTAGATAAGGTCGGTGGAGAAGATGACTTGGCGGCCGGTCCGGGTCTGGCCCGGAAAGCGTCGCTCGATGAGCCCCGATATCAAGGCGCAGCCTTTAAAGGCGCCTTTCATCATCGCGCTTTCCGAAAGCCAAGCCTCAAGATCATCGCCCAGCATGTCTTCAGAAAAGAGTTCGGCAAAATCCAGGCCGCTCATGGAATGCAGCGACCATACAGCCAGGGCGTAGTCGTTACACACGAAGCCCACAGGTCCCACCCCTTCCCGCTCGAGCCTGCGGGTGAGGAGCATGGCGAGTGTGGTCAGCGCGATGCGCCCTTCGAAGGGATAACAGACCAAAAAATGGCGGCCGTGCCTGGGAAAGGTCTCCATTAGCATCTCGCCGGGCGCCGGGATGACCGATCGATCCCGCTGGGCCTCCAGCCATTCGCGTACGTCGCCGGGCAGGACGGCCCACTGGTGGTCGTCGGACATCATGGCCCGAACGCGCTTGGCGAGGAACGTGGAGAGGGCAAATTTCGAGCCGCCCCAGGAGGGCATTTTCGCCTCCTCGCCCGGCGCGGGCGTCACCAGAACGTCCAGGCCCGAGACCCCTGCGAGACGCCAGGTCTGGCCCGCGAAAATGAACGTGTCGCCCACCTCCAGCGCTTCAAGATAGCCTTCCTCGACCTCGCCAATCTTGCGCCCACCCGGCGCGCCGCGTCGCCCCGCGATCCGAACCGCCAGCATGGCCGGCGAGACAATCGCGCCGATATTCATGCGATGCCTGAGGATCATTTGAGCATTGCGGGCCCGCCACAAGCCATCCTGCCCCCGAACGATGCGCGCAAACCGGTCATAGACCCGCAGCGCATATCCACCGGTGGCGACGAAATCGACCACCGCCTCCCAATCACTCCAGGAAAGGGCGCGAAATGGGCCGGCCTTTGTGACCTCCTCATAGAGCGCGCTCAGGTCGAATGGCGCCCCGCAGGCGCAGCCCATGACATGCTGCGCAAGGACGTCGAGGGCCCCCACGCGCGGGGCCTCTTCATCGAAGGCGCTTTCAGCTATCGCGTCCCGAGCGGCCTGACACTCAAGCATTTCAAACCGGTTGGCGGGCACAAAAAGAGCCTGGCTGGGTTCATCCAGGCGATGGTTCGCCCGTCCGATCCTCTGCACCATGCGTGACGCGCCCTTGGGGGACGCCAGTTGGATCACAAGATCGACGTCGCCCCAATCCACCCCCAGATCCAGCGTGGACGTACACACCACCGCGCGAAGTTCGCCTCGGCCCATGGCGGCTTCGACCTTTCGCCGCTGTTCGGCGGCGAGCGAGCCATGATGCAGGGCAATGGGCAAGTTGTCGTCGTTCAGCCGCCATAGCGCTTGGAAGGCGAACTCGGCCTGAAATCGCGTGTTGACGAAGATCAGGGCAGTCCGCGCGCCTTTAATAGCCTGATAGACTTCCGGCATGGCGTGCCTGGCCGTGTGTCCGGCCCAGGGGACCGTGTTTTCCGACAGCAGGACATCCACCACGGGCGCCGCCCCAGCGGCGCCATGCACCAGATCAACGTCTTCCTTGGCCCCGGGTGACAGCCAATCTCTTATCAAATCAGGATCATTCACGGTCGCGGAAAGGCCCACCCGGCGGAACGTGGGTGCGAACGTCTGTAGGCGCGCCAGGCACAGACTTAAGAGATCGCCCCTTTTGGATGGCCAGACAGCGTGAATTTCATCGAGGACGACGCAGGCAAGGGTTTGAAAGTAATTCTGGGCGCCCTCGGAGGCGCAGAACAGCGCGAGTTGCTCAGGGGTCGTCAGAAGGATGTCCGGAGGCGCTTCCCGCTGACGCCGTCGACGGGCTTGGCCCGTGTCGCCCGTCCGCGATTCGGCGCTTATGGAGAGGCCCATCTCGGCGATGGGCGCCAAGAGATTCCGCTCCACATCGACGGCGAGAGCCTTCAAGGGTGAAATATACAAGGTGTGCAGGCCGCGTGGGGCTCCGCGTATCCCCCGCTCGTGAAGCGCGATCAGGCTGGGGAGAAATCCGGCCAAGGTTTTGCCCCCGCCGGTTGGGGCGATCAGTAAAGCGTGGCGTCCTTCAGAAAATTTAGTGATCATCTCGAGCTGGTGCGTGCGAGGCGTCCAGCCCCGTCTCGCGAACCAGCCGTTGAAAGGGGGCGGCAAACCCGCCGCTGGTATGGAATCATCGTCCCGCCCATTCGCCGGGGCGCCCGAACTAGAGCGTGAGTCTGGCGCGGGCGGCATGGCTCACGTTAACATTGACCCGCGTCTGCGACAATCGATGTTCCTATTACGTTCGACGCTGACTGAGCGCAGGTTTCCCTATGAATGCATTTTCCAGCGCCTTGGATGTGGCTGTCGCCCTGGTCGTTTTGCCCGGCGCCCGAGCCGCGATCGCGGACGGGCATGACGGATGGGCGGCGACCACATCCCAGGCCCGGGACGTCTTTGAGGGCGGTCCTGTCCTCGTCGCGCACGCGGCCATCACGGCGCAGCGTCTTGGGCTTCCCGCTCCGCCGAGGTCGAGCCGTCTGCTCGACGTGCTTGAGCTGTTCGTTTTCGTGAGGCCCGCGAGCTTCTGCGCCCCCTCCGCCGCCGGGCTCGCAATCTCCATGGGACTGAATCCGCCAAAAACCGCAGTGGTGCAGGCCCGGACCCTTCGGGCCGTGGCCCAGGCGCTTCTCGCTGAGTTGGCGGCGCACCCAAAGCCCAGCCGCGAGGAAGCCCTCGCCCAGGCGGAAACCATGGCGCGCGCCGGCTGGGCCTGGGCGCCGGCCGTTCTCGGCGCGCTTCGGTCCGCGCCGCTCGGTAGGGCGTGGCGTGGCGATGGTTTTGATGTTTGGACCCGGATAGGGGAATGGGAGGATCACGCTCCGGCAGGGGAGCAGGGGTCATTGCCCCTCGCGGCCGCCGCCGTAGAGGTGCGTCTGACCGAGCTTCTGACCAGGTCAGGTCTAGCGGAGTTCCGCCCGATCCAGGCGCATTTCGCCCGTGAAGCGGCGCACGCTTTTCAGCCCCGCGAACGAGAAGGCGAGCCCATGATGATGCTCGCGGAGGCGGGAACCGGTGTGGGCAAGACGTTGGCCTATCTCGCTCCCGCCTCGCTTTGGGCGGAACAGAACGGCCCCGGAGTCTGGATTTCCACCTACACGCGCGCGCTCCAGCGACAGATCGAGCGCGAGAGCCGGTCGGTGTTCCCCGATCCCGCCGTCCATGCGCGGAAGGCGGTTGTTCGCAAGGGTCGGGAAAATTATCTGTGTCTTCTGAATTTCCAGGAGGCGGTGAACGCCGCGGCCCTGGGTGGCGGTGATATAGTGGGGCTGGGGCTCACCGCGCGTTGGGCGGCGGCCAGTCGAGATGGAGACATGACCGGCGGCGATTTCCCCGCTTGGCTTCCCACCCTGTTCAATGTCGCCCCGGCCGCTAGGGCCAGCGCCCTCAATCTGGTTGATCGCCGAGGCGAGTGCATCCACGCCGGTTGCCTTCACTATCGCGCCTGCTTCGTTGAAAAGGCGGTTCGAGCCTCACGCGAAGCCGATCTGGTTATCGCCAACCATGCCCTTGTCCTGACGCAGGCCGCATTCGATGGGGCGCGGGCCGCTCGTGGCCAAAAGACCGATGGTGAGACGTCAGCATTGAGGCGCATCGTCTTTGACGAAGGCCATCACCTTTTCGAAGCCGCCGACAACGCCTTCGCCGCGGTGCTCTCCGGCGCGGAGGCGGCCGAATTGCGTCGGTGGATTCGCGGCCCCGAGGGTAGGGGGCGTCGTGGTCGTGGTCTGGATATGCGGCTCAAGGACGTCCTGGGCCAGCACGAGGCCGCCCGAACGTCGTTGGAGGGCGCGATCCGCGCCGCCGCGGCTCTGCCGGGGGAGGGATGGTCCGGGCGAATCGCGCCGGGCGCCGGCGAAGTCAGCCCGCTGGGTCCCATTGAGGGATTCCTGGTCTCGGTGCTCGAACAGCTTCGGGCCAGAGCCTCGCCATCGGAGGTCGGCATGGAATGCTCGGCCCGTCCAGCGCCTGAGCGCGTGCGGGATATGGCGCGCATCGCCGGCGCTGCTCTGGCCGCCCTGGAGGAGCCGCTTCTCGATCTTGCCCGTCAAATAGAGGCTCTTCTTGACGATGAGGCTGATAGCCTTCCGACGACCGAAAGGATCCGCATGGAGGGTGCGCTGCGGGGGCTTGAGCGGCGGGCGCGGATGATGCTTCCGGCCTGGCGATCAATGCTCGCGGCGATCGATCAGAACGTCCAGGACGATCCCGACTTCGTCGATTGGTTTGAGGCTACCTTTCTTTACGGGCGGATCGTCGACGTTGCGTGTCGCCGCCATTGGGTGGACCCCACCGAGCCGTTGACCGCAACGGTCATCGCACCCGCCCACGGCGTGCTGGTCACGAGCGCGACCCTTGCCGACGCATCGCTCGCGGATCCTTTCGCTTTGGCTGAGATGCGCACCGGGGCAGCCCGGTTGCCCGAGCGGCCCAAGACCCTGCGGCTGGCGTCGCCGTTCGATTATGGGACCAACGCGCTCGCGCTCGTGGTGACCGATGTGAGTCGAGACGACCCCAGGCAGGTCGCCGCCGCCATGCGCGAACTATTTCTCGCCGCGGGCGGGGGCGGCCTTGGGGTGTTCACCGCGATAAGCCGGCTTCGTGCGGTGCACGAGCGGATCGCCGGGCCGTTGGCCGACCGAGGCCTCTCGTTGCTCGCGCAACACGTGGATCCGCTTGAGGTTGGCGCCCTCGTCGATATTTTTCGCGCGGAGGTGGATTCATGCCTTCTGGGCACAGATGCGGTTCGCGACGGGGTGGACGTTCCGGGGCGAGCCCTGCGGCTTCTCGTGTTTGACCGCGTGCCTTGGCCCCGGCCGGATATTCTTCATCGCGCCCGTCGGACGCGGTTTGGCGGAAAGGGCTACGACGACATATTGACCAGGGGGCGGATCGCGCAGGCCTTCGGACGGCTTATTCGAAGGGCCGATGACAAGGGCGTGTTCGTGATGCTGGACGCGGCGGCGCCGACGCGCTTATTTGCCGGCCTTCCCGAAGGGGCCCGACTGGAGCGCGTGAGCCTCGTTGAAGCCATTGAGGCTACCGCCGCTCACGTGGGGCGCTAATTTTTCAACTCGGACCTACTTAAGTCCCTTTTGGCCTATTGATGCCGGCGCTCGGACCCTTAAAGCTCCAAATGCGCTTACACCTCGTAAGACGTGGCGGGAACTTGAAGCCAGCAGCGAGGATAGCAGCATGAGACGGATGATGGCCGGCGCCATTGCAATGGTCGGCTCTTTAGCGGCCAGCGTCGCTTGGGCGTGGGCGCCCACGCCGGAGGTGGCCAGGACGCTTGTCCAGGGACAGCCATGGTCTGATGTCTCGCCGGCGGACGATGGCGCGGGGCTGATCCACGCAGCGATTGATATCGCCGCGCCACCTAAGACGGTTTGGGCCGTTATGACCGATTGCAAACTAGCCAACCGGCTGGTGGTGACCCTCACGAGTTGCAAGATCATCCAAGGCGACCTCCAGCATGGCTGGGATGTGCGCGAGCAGGTGACCCGCGGTAACTTCTTCGTGCCCACGATTCACAATGTGGTTCACAACGACTACCAGCCTTACACTCTCATAAAGTTTCGCAAGGCGGGCGGCGACCTGCGGATTGAAGAGGGTGAATGGCGACTCGAACCGCTGCCCGGTGGTGGAACCCGCGTAACCTATGTGAATCTGGTCGCGGCGAATATCCTGGCGCCCGCCTCGCTGGTGCGCGCGGCCATGAAACGCGACACGGCGAAGGTTCTGGTTAATCTGCGCCGCGAATGCGTGGCGGCGGTATCGCGCGGTGGCGCCTAGAGGGAAACAGCGGCCCTCTTCACGCTGGCGCGCACCTTCTCGCTGTCTGACCTTAGCTGCCCGCAGGCGGCCAAAATGTCCCGTCCCCTTGGTTTGCGAATGGGAGATGCGTAGCCGGCTCGGTTGACGATGTCCGCGAAGCTTTGAATCGTCCCCTCCTCAGAGCATTCGTAAGGACTCTCCGGCCAGGGGTTGAAGGGAATGAGATTGATTTTGGCGGGGATGCCCGAAAGCAGCCGCACCAGCGCGCGGGCTTCCGAGGGCGTGTCGTTGATTCCCTTGAGCATGACATATTCAAACGTCACCCTTCGCGCATTGGATAGTCCCGGATAACCACGAATGCCCGCCAGCAGTTCGGCAATAGGATAGCGCCGATTGAGGGGCACAAGCACATCGCGCAGCGCGTCGTGTGTGGCATGAAGCGAGATGGCTAACATGGCGCCTGTGCGCCGCCCAAGCGGTTCGAGCGCGGGCACGACTCCGGATGTAGAGACGGTCACCCGCCTTCGGGAAACGCCAAGGCCTTCGTTGTCACAGATGACGTCCAGCGCATCGGCCACGGAATCCAGATTGTACAGTGGCTCGCCCATGCCCATGAAGACGACGTTCGTGAGTCGCCGATCTCCCGGGCCGGCCGTCCATTCCTTGAGTTCATCCCTTGCAATCTGAACTTGGGCGACAATTTCAGCCGCGGTGAGATTGCGAACAAGGGCCTGTGTCCCGGTGTGGCAGAAGGTGCAGTTTAGCGTGCAGCCGACTTGGCTTGAGACGCAAAGAGCGCCTGAGCCGCCGCCCACATCGGGAATGAAAACCGTTTCGGCTTCAACGCCCGGCGCGAAGCGGATCAACCATTTTACCGTTCCGTCGATGCTCTCTTGTTTATCGACGATCTCTGGGCGCGAAAGGGTAAAGCGCTCGGCAAGGCTCCTGCGGACGTCCTTGGCGATATTGCTCATCGCCTCAAAATCCGTGACGCCCTGATTGTGGATCCAGCGGAATATCTGTTCGCTCCGCATTCGGGCCATGGCGGGCGCCACCACTCCGTCACCGACCAGCGCCATTCTGATCCGGTCGCGCGTCAGGCCCGATAGGTTGAGGGGGCGTGAAGCCTGCGGCGCGCTTGGGGGGCGCAGATCGAGCGTGGTGGACAAGAAAAATCCTAGCGAACGAGTCGCGCGGCGTGCCAGCGCAGGTGGCTCTCGATAAAACTCTGAACGAACCAATAGCTGTGATCATAGTCCGCCTGTCGTCTCATCGCCAGGGATTGTCCCGCTCTGGCGCAGGCCGCCTCAAACAGCTCAGGCTTCAGCTGGTCGCTCAGATAGGCATCCGCCAGGCCCTGATCGATCAGGATTTCCTGATGCCGAGCGCCATCCTCAATCAGTGCGCAGGCGTCGTAAGCGCGCCATGCACTTCGATCGCGCCCCAGATAACCGCTGAAAGCCTTGTCTCCCCAAGGGCAATTCATGGGCGATACGATAGGCGCGAAAGCGGAAATTGATGCAAAGCGCTCCGGATTGCGGAGCCCGACCGTCAAGGCGCCGTGCCCGCCCATGGAGTGCCCTGTGATGCCTTGCCGCGCCATGTCGGCGGGGAAATGCGCCGCGATCAGCGCCGGCAGCTCGACCTCGACATAGCTTCGCATCCTGAAGTTCGGCGACCAGGGCGACTCTGTCGCATCCAGGTAAAAGCCCGCGCCTTGACCCATGTCATAAGCGTCGTCGTTCGCCACGTGATCGCCGCGTGGACTGGTGTCGAGCCCGACCAGCATGAGGCCCAGTTCGGCTGCGGGCCGCTGGCCGCCAGCCTTGATCGCGACGGTTTCCTCCGTCCCCGTGAGGCCGGCGAGATACCAGACGACCGGGTGCGGCCCAGGCCCTGGTGGCGTGAATACCGAAAAACGCATCGGCGTGGATGTGGCGCTGCTTTGATGGCGATGGAACGTCTGCAGGCCGCCGTGGCAGCGGTGCTCGCCAATAGTCTCAAGATGCATGAGGTCCTCTAAAACACGACGATATGAGGCGTTCGCGGCTTTAACCATAGCGCATGAGCGATGCGTCAGAAGCGCCCAATTCCGAAGACTTCAACCTCGATCGCTCCGTTGGCCGCGAGGGCCGCGCGCTTCATCCCCTGCGAGTTAAACGGCATCGTCACGGCGCCGTTATCATCCACGGCGATCAGCCCGCCCTCTCCTCCGAGCGCGCGAACATCGTCCAACACGGCGGCGGCGGCGGCGGCAAGCGGCTGATCGCCAAATCGCATCCGGTTGGCAATCTGGGCGGCCGCTGCGGTGCGCAGGAACATCTCGCCCGACCCGGTGCACGAAACCGCCACGCGCGAATCCGCCCAGACACCAGCGCCAGGCACAGGGCTGTCACCAACCCGGCCGGAGGCCTTGGCGAAAACGCCGCCTGTGCTGGTCCCCGCCGCAAGCGCGCCGGACGCATCCCGCGCGACGCAGCCGACTGTGCCTGTGGCGAGATCATGGGCCTGGGCGCCGGCTGGGCCACCCGCGTGGGTAAACCACGTCGCGGAATCTTCGATGGCCGCCAAGCCTTGCGCCCGCGCGAACTCCGCCGCGCCTGCGCCCGCAAGTAACACGTGGGGTGTGCGCTCCATCACCATCCGGGCCGCTCTTATGGGTGACTGAAATCCCACGAGCGCCGCCACGGCGCCGGCCTGGCGCGCGCGCCCATCCATCAGTCCGGCATCCAGCTCATAGGCGCCTGCGGTATTTGGTGACGCGCCTCGCCCGGCGACGTAGAGCCCCGACGCCTCCAGCTCGACGATGATCTCGGTCACCACATCAAGAGCCGTCGCGCCGGACGCCAGCCGGTCTCGACCCGCTTCGATAAGCCCGCGCATGTGCACGACCTCACGGCTGTAGTCGCGTCCGCGCAGGGGTCCAGCCCCGCCATGAAGAGCGAGCGCGAATCGGGGTTCGGTCATCAATGCGCTTTCGCGGAGCCCAGCCTTCCGATAGCGTCGCTCGAGAAAAAGAAAAAGGTCGGAGGAGCCCATGAAGGCGGTTTTGAGTAAGGCGCCGGGGGGTCCGGAGACCCTCGTCCTCGAAGAGACGGCGAATCCGGTCGTCGGTCCGGGGCTCGCTGTGGTGTCGATAAAGGCCTGCGGCGTTAATTATCCGGACGTCCTAATCATAGAAGACAAGTATCAGTTTAAGCCCAATCGGCCCTTCTCCCCAGGCGGCGAAATCTCTGGCGTGGTGAAATCCGTTGGTGAGGGCGTGACGCATATCCGGGTCGGCGAGCGGGTGTTCGGCAGCGTTGGGAACGGCGGCATGGCCGAAGAGGTGGCCATTGAGGCCGACCGTCTGACGCCAATGCCAGACGCCATGCCCTTCGATGAGGCGGCCGCTTTTCTATTCACCTATGGGACCTCGTATTATGCCTTGAAGGATAGGGGAGTCCTGCGAAAGGGTCAGACGCTGTTGGTCCTGGGCGCGGCGGGGGGCGTGGGCCTGGCGGCGGTCGAGCTTGGGAAGGCGATGGGCGCGCGTGTTATCGCGGCCGCATCCTCCGTGGAAAAGATTGATCTCGCGCGCGCGAGAGGGGCCGATGAAGGCGTGGTCTATCCGGCGGGGCCGTTCGACCGCGATGGGCAGAAGGCCCTCGCCAGTCTGTTCAAGGACGCCTGCGGATCCCATGGCGCCGACATAATCTATGATGCAGTGGGTGGAGACTACGCCGAGGCCGCGCTGCGCTGTATGGCGTGGGAAGGCCGCTTCCTTGTGGTCGGCTTTCCCGCCGGGATCCCGCGCATTCCACTCAATCTCCCTCTGCTCAAGGGTTGCGATATCGTCGGGGTTTTCTGGGGCGACGCCGTGCGCCGCGATCCGGATGGGCACCAGGCCAATCTGCGTGACCTCATGGCGCTTTACGCTTCGGGCAAGATACGCCCCCATGTGTCGGAACGATTTCCCCTCTCCCGGGCCGGCGACGCCATCGCACATTTGGCCAGCCGAAACGCGTTGGGTAAAGTGGTCGTCCTGGTTTGAGGGGGGCTTGCCCAATTGACCTGGGAAGAGGTTCGCGAGATCGCGCTTTCGTTTCCGGGCGTCGAGGAGGGGACGGCCTATGGAACCCCGGCGTTCCGGGTGCGTGGCAAGTTTCTCACCCGACTGCGCCCCGAGGATGCCAGCCTCGTTCTCTTGGAGGTGAATCCGGATGAGCGGGAGCACCTTATCGCGGCGGAGCCGGCGACATTTCATTTCACGGCTCACTACGCCAACTATCCGGCGATCCTCGCGCGACTGGACACGGTTCATCCCGGATCGTTACGCAATCTGCTTGAGCGACGCTGGCGCGCGATAGCCCCCAAAAGCCTGATCAAGGCTCATGACGCCCAGTGAGATCTTATCGTCGTTGGTGACGATCGGGCACGGGCCTCGAAGCTGTTGTAAGCGGCGTGAAGGCTTTCTGCAGAAAGAAGCATGATTGATGATCGTCGTTGTCCTCCTGACGGGGCTTTGGGCTCTCGGATTTGGCTACCTCTTCGTCCTCCTGCGCACCGGTGTGCGCCGCCATGAGCTTCGCCCCAATCTGGAGTCAGCCGGCCTGGGGTTTGTGGTGAATTTTTTCGACACACTGGGGATAGGATCCTTCGCGCCATCCACGGCCTGGATCCGCGTGCGCCGGATGGTTCCAGACAGCTTTCTGCCCGCGGTCCTGAACACGGGCCACGCGCTGCCCACGATTGCGGAGGCGTTGATATTCATCAATCTGGTGCGCGTGAGTCCATGGTTGCTCGCGGGCTGCATCGCCGCGGCGGCGGCCGGCGCCATGGTCGGCGCGCCGATCGTCGTGCGTCTGCCGGTTCGGATCGTGCAAGGCGTCGTGGGTGTGGCTCTGGTGATTGCCGCCGGCCTTTACGCCATGGCGAATCTCAGTCTGATGCCCTCTGGCGGCGCGGCGCTTACGTTGCCGGCGCCCCTGTTCGCAGGGGCAATCGTCGGGTTTTTCATTCTTGGCGCGCTCATGACCGCCGGTATCGGGCTTTACGGCCCGGCTCTGGTGATGCTCAGCCTCATGGGACTTGATCCCAAAGCCGCCTTCCCTTGCATGATGGGGGCCTGCGCCTTCCTCATGCCCATGAGTGGGGTTGGCTTTCTGCGGTCGCGTCGGATCGACCTGCGCGTGGTTCTCGGTATGGCGCTGGGCGGCGTGCCGGCGGTTCTGCTCGCGGCCTTCGTCGTCAAAAGTCTGCCGCTGGAGGCGATACGGTGGGGGGTAGTGGTCGTCGCTCTGTATGCGGCCGCCATACTCCTGCGCTCCGCCTCAGGGGCTGGAGCTGGACGCACGGTCCTGGAGTCTGCTTAGGCTGAAGCCTTGAGCCGCTCCAGAAGGGCGCCGTGAAGCTCATTGTTGGCGGCGCAGATCGCGCCGGAAGCCAGCGGATCCCCGCCGCCGTCGGCATCGGTGACCCGGCCTGCCGCCTCGGTGACCATGAGAAT
>Ga0116226_10004771_pt1 | contig 12028 bp, 7 predicted proteins | sample S1TSphfallax_FD_89692 | JGI IMG/M metagenome (GOLD analysis project Ga0116226, IMG submission 89692) | Host-associated microbial communities from peat moss isolated from Minnesota, USA - S1T2_Fa - Sphagnum fallax MG | ecosystem: Host-associated > Plants > Peat moss > Unclassified | place: USA... | reverse complement strand
GCGAAATCCCCAGTCCTGGCCCGCGCCCATCCCATCATGGTGGGACCGACGAAGCCTCCGAGATTGCCGATCGAGTTGATCAGCGCCAGCACGCCGGCTGCCGCCGTGCCACCATACATCTGCTGCGGAATGGTCCAGAACACGCCCAGCGCGCTCCAGATGCCCACCGCCCCGAGCCCGATGAACAGCAACTGTCCCACTGGCCCGATTGCCATCACGCTGCCAGCCAGACCAACCGCCCCCACCAGACAACTCCCGGCGAAATGCAAGTGCCGCTCGCCGAAATGGTCCGAGCTGCGCCCCACCAGCGTCATCACAATGATCGCCGCGATCCATGGCAACGCGGTGATGAAGCCAACTTCCGTGGTCGACACCCCCGACAATTGCTTCACAATCTGCGGCAGCCAGAAAATGATGCCGTACGACGACAGTCCGAAGGTGAAGAACATGAAGGTCAACAGCCAGACTTTGCCGTCGCCCATGGCCGCGCGAAACGCCCCGGGCACGATCGCGCGGCGAGACGGTTCGCGCTGCAACGCGCCGATCAGCCAGCCGCGTTCCGCCTCATTCAGCCACCGTGCCTCTTCCGGCCGGTCGGTCAGATAGCCCAGGCAGATCACGCCCAGCACCACGCCGAGCCCCCCCTCGATGAGAAACATCCACTGCCAGCCGGCCACCCCGAACACACCCGACAAATGGAACAGGCTGGTCGACAACGGCGCCCCGATCACCACCGCGATCGCCGACGAGGTCAGATAGCGTGACATCACCGAACCGCGATAACGCGCCGGAAACCACAAGGTGAAGTAGAACAGCAACCCCGGCGCAAAGCCCGCCTCGGCCAGCCCCAGCAGAAACCGCAGCAGATAGAACGACGTGGCGCCGCTGATGAACACATGCAGCGCCGTCAACGCGCCCCAGCTGATCACGATCCGCGCGATCCAGACACGCGCGCCCACCTTGTGCAGGATCAGGTTGCTCGGCACCTCGAACAGGAAATAGCCGATGAAGAAAATCCCGACGCCGGCGCCGAACGCCTCGGCGCCGATACCCAGGGCCTGGTTCATCTGCAGCGCTGCGAACCCGATATTGATCCGGTCTAAAAACGACACGACAAACAGCAACATACAGAACGGCACCAACCGCCGCTCCACCTTGCGGATCGTCGCGCGCGCCAGATCACCGTCCTGGGCGCGATCGAAGGCACCATCGACACGTCTATCCGTTGATTGTCCGGACATGTCGCATCCCCCTGTTGGCGCGACAGACGGTCGGCGCTAAACTGGCCCGACAGAACCCGTCGCTGGTTATTATTTTGACGAAACCAGATGCCAGCCGATGAGTACTGTCAAGTACAATGTCGGGGCCGGGTCGTTCTCCGCCGAGGATGCCAACGGCGCCGCGGATCACGGAGGCAGCGTCATGGCCACGGCTACTCTCGCCAAAACCACGGCACATGCCCAGAGCCTGTCCGAGATCATCGGCGGACTGGTCGCCGACACATCAGCCGACGCCATCCCCGCCAAGGTGTTCGAGCGCGCCCAGGTCAGCCTGCTGCATAACCTGTCGGTCGGTCTCGCCGGCCGCTCGCGTGAGCCGGTGGCGCACCGCATGGCGTCCACCCACTGGCCCGCGCCCGCCACCGCCACGCTGCTGTGGGACGGCACGCGCGTGAGCGTCGAGGGCGCCGCATTCGCCAACGCAGCCCTGATGAACGCGCGATCGCAGGATGACACACATGCCGGCTCCACCTCGCATCCCGGCAGCCCGACCATGGCCGCCGCCATGGCGGTCGCCGAGGCCAGCGGCGCGTCCGGCCACGCGTTCCTCGCCGCCGTGGTGATGGGCTACGAGGCGCTGGGGCGCATCGGTCGCGATTTCGACCAGGTGATGAGCGCGCGCGGTGTTCGCCCCGCCGCCGTGCTGGGCGGCTTCGGCGCCGCCGCGGCCACCGCCCGCCTGATGGCTCTATCGGCCAGCCAGACCGCGCACGCGATCGGCCTTGTCACGCATCTCGCCGCTGGCCACCTGCAGGTTTGGCGCGAGGGTAGTGCCGAGGCACCGCTGCAACTCGCCTTCGCCGCCCGCAACGGCGTCTCCGCCGCCCGTGCCGCCGCGCTCGGCGCCACCGCCGCGCGCTTCGCCCTCGAAGGACCCGAAGGCTTCTACCGCGCCGTTGCCGACACCACCGCCGAACCCACCGAAGCGCTCGCCGGCGGCGGCACCTGCTGGCAACTCGATGAAGTCACCGTCAAGCCTTTTCCCATCTGCGCCATCCTGCAGGGACCCGCGGGCGTGGTGCGCGATCTCGCCGCCTCCCACGCCATTGCGCCCGACCAGGTGGCCGCGATCACCGTCTGGCTCAACCCCTATGAGGCGGCCTTCCCCGGCGTCGACCATGGCGGCCCGTTCGCCAGCAGCATCGCCACCAAAATGAGCGCGCAATTCAGCCTGGCCCTGATTCTCATCGACGGCCGTATCACCCCGCCAGGTCTCGACCGCGTCACCGATCCGCGCGTGCTCGCCCTCAGCCACCGCGTGCGCGTGATCGCCGATCCCACCATCCCGCCCCGCCACAGCCGCGTCCGCCTGGACCTTGCCAGCGGTCACAGCCACGAGGCCCGCGTCGATGCCCCAGTCGGCCAGCCAACCTTCGCCGCGGCCGCCCGCATCACCCATGATCTGGCCCCCGAAATCGGCGCCACCCAAACCCAACTCGACCGCCTGATCGACGCCGTCGCCACCATCCCGACCGCCCCCACCGTGGCCGACCTCATGGCCGCGGCGGCCGGGTGTTGCTCATCCGCTTTGGGGGGACTTGGCTTAGCGCGTGATCGCTTCTGGTAGGCGAAGCGATCACGCTCTAGCTCTTTGTTTTATCGAGCATGTTTGTAGCCCAGGTGGGTCAACCTTATGCGATCATGCTCTAAGCAAGTAAGCCAAGTCCCCCCAAAGCGGATGAGTATCACCCGACCAGCCCACGATCACGTGCGCGGCGCAATACGATCGCGGCCAGGGTGTCCAGGGTGGGTGTGGCGATTCCCACGCTGCGTGCGAACGCTTGTGGCGCCTGGACGATCTCAGCCAGTTCCATGGGCCGGTGCCGATCGTAATCCTGCAGCAGTGACGGCCGATGATCGAGCAATCGCGCGCGCAGCAGATCGGGGTCGATATCACCCGCCAGATCGTGCCCGTGGGCCGCCGCGATCGCCATCCCCTCGCGCACCAGCCGCTGGTAGATCTGCCCCAGCGCCGGGTCACTGCGCGAGATCGAGGACCTGTTTTCCGTCGCCAGCGCGATCGTCGAGCCACTCATGTTGACGATCAGTTTCGACCACACGACGCGGCGCATATCGGGCGTGTCCGGCGAGGCGATGCCCGCCGTCGCTAGCAGCTCCCGTAATGCGGCGACGCGCGGATCGCGCGCCTGGGTGACCTCGCCGATCACCAACGCGTTATGCTGTGGCGAGGTGTTCCGGATCACGCCGGGCTCGGGCACATCGTTGGCCGAATAGATGCTGCCGCCCAGCACCTGGTCGATCCGCAACATCGGCAAGAACCCCGACGCCAGGCGAAAGATTGGCAAATCCGGCGGCGCCGGCGCGCCGCGCGGCAGATCGAGCGGATACCACCAGCTCATGCCGTTCTGTGGAAACACGACCTGCGTCTCGGGGCCGATCAGCGGCGCCAGCATCACGCCACCCAGCGCCGTCGCCTTCACCGCGACGATCACCACATCCTGTGCGCCGAGCGAAGCTGGGTCATCAGCCGCGCGCGGCTGTGCGGTGGCGCGTGTGTCGCCCGACAGCAACGTCAGTCCGCGCTGCTGGATGGCGGCCAGATGCGCCCCTCGCGCGACCACGCTGACGTCGTGTCCCGCACCCGCCAGCCGCACCGCGAAATGGCCGCCGCTGGCGCCAGCGCCGTAGATACAAATACGCATGCTCTGCCCTATGGTAGGAGGATGGGCGCTGCTTGACGCATCAGTCCCCAGCGCGTACGTTTTCGCCAACGCGAATGATTATCCGATCTCGCGAATTGTGCCAACGGACGCTCCGATCGGTCGCGTTCAAAAACGGCACCAAAGGGCAGGGGGAGAAGCTTGCCAATGTCCAAGCCCATTTTGACGACCATCGTGGCTCGCCCATGAAAATGTTCGAGGCGTTGGCCAACACACCGGAGCGGGCGGAAATCCGCGACGCGATCCGCGGCATCTGCGACAATTTCGACGATAGCTACTGGGCCGAGAAAGATCGCACCCACAGCTTTCCGTATGAATTTTCCAAGGCGATCGCCGAGGGCGGCTGGCTTGGCATCGCCATGCCCACCGAATTCGGCGGTGCCGGCCTCGGCGTCACCGAGGCCGCCATCATGATGCAGGAGGTCGGCCGCTCCGCCGGCGCGTTCGCCGCCTGCTCCACCATCCATATCAACATCTTCGGCCTGCACTCCATCGTTCGCCACGGCACCGATGCGCAGCGCGCCGCCTGGCTGCCTGCGATCATCGACGGCTCATCGCGCGCCTGCTTTGGCGTGACCGAGCCGGACGCGGGGCTCGACACCTCCAAGATCAAGACCAAGGCGGTGCTGCAAGGCGATCACTACATCATCAACGGCCAGAAAATCTGGACCAGCACCGCCCAGCAAGCCGACAAGGTGGTGCTGCTGGCGCGCACCACACCGATCGAGCAATGCGCGAAACCCACTGATGGACTCTCGCTGTTCTATGCCGATCTTGATCGCTCGGCCGCCGAAATTCGGGAAATCCCGAAGATGGGCCGGCACGCCGTGAACTCCAACCAGGTGTTCTACGACAATATGCGTGTGCCGAAGGACCGGCTGATCGGCGAGGAGGGTCGCGGCTTCCGCTATATTCTCGACAGCCTCAACTCCGAGCGCATCCTCAACGCCGCCGAGGTCGTCGGCATGGGCCGCCGCGCGCTCGAACGCGCCGTCGCCTACGCCGGGGAGCGCGTGGTGTTTGGCCGCAAGATCGGCCAGAACCAGTCGATCCAGCACCCGCTCGCCGAATGCTGGGCCGAGCTCTACGCGGCTGATCTGATGACGCTGCACGCAGCCGAACTGCACGACGCCGGCATGCCCTGTGGCGCGCAGGCCAATGCGGCGAAATATCTTGCCGCCGATGCCGGCTTCAAAGCCTGCGACCGCGCCATCCGCACCCATGGCGGCATGGGCTACGCCGCCGAATATCACGTCGAGCGCTATTTCCGCGAGATGGTGGCAACCCAGCTCGCCCCGGTCTCGCGTGAGATGATCCTCTGCTTCATCGCCGAGCGTGAGCTCGGCCTTCCCAAATCCTATTGAGTACACCAGCATGAGTTCGTCCGTGACTGACGAGAAGCCGGCGATCCGCACCGAGCGGCGCGGGGCCGCGCTGTGGATCTGGATCGACCGCGAGGAACGCCGCAACGCGATCAACAAGCGCGTCATCGAAGGCATCGAGGCCGCCGTCCTGGCCAGCATGACCGACCGCGCCATCCGCGCCATCGTGCTCACCGGCGCCGGCCGCAAGGCGTTCTGCGCGGGGGCCGACCTCACCGGGGGCACCGACACCTTCACCCTCGGGCTCGACGAGCCGATGACCGATTTCGGCAAGCTCGCCCGTGTCATGCGCGGCGTCGGCGTGCCGGTGATCGCGCGCGTCAACGGCGACTGCGTCGCCGGCGGCATGGGCCTGATGTCGCTGTGCGACCTCGCCGTCGTCGCCGACCATGCCCGCTTTGGCCTTCCCGAAGCCCGCGTCGGCGTGTTTCCGATGCAGGTGCTGGTCTATCTGCGCGGCATGATCGGCGCGCGCCACGTCAACGAGATGTGCCTCACCGGCGACCTGATCACCGCGGCCCGCGCCGCCGAAATCGGCATCGCCAATTACGTCGTCGATTTCGACAGTCTGGACGCCCGTGTGGACGCGTTGGTGACCCGCCTCGGCGAGATGTCCCCCGTCGCGATCAAGCGCGGCAAATACGCCATCGCCGCGATGGAAACCATGGCCTTCCCGGAAGCCCTCGCGTTCGCCGAACAGCTGATCTCGGTCACCGCGCTGACCAATGACGCCAAGGAAGGTCTCGCCGCGTTCAATGAGCGGCGAGCACCGCGCTGGAAGGAGGAGGCGACCCATGGCTAAGCAAAGCGTGCGCATTGGCGGGGCCTCGGGCGCCTGGGGCGACAGCCCCGGCGCGCTCACCCAACTGCTCGCGGCCGGCGTCGATTACTTCATGATGGACTACCTGGCCGAGGTGACCATGTCGCTGCTGGCCCGCGCCCGCCTGAAGGACCCCGCCAGCGGCTACCCGCCCGATTTCCCCGCCTATCTCAAGCAGTGCCTGCCCGAGATCGCCCGCCAGGGCGTCAAGGTCGCCACCAACGCCGGCGGCGTCAATCCGGCCGGCTGCAAGCGCGTGCTGGAAGCGATCATCGCCGAGCTCGGCCTCGATCTGCGCGTCGCCATGGTCGAGGGCGACGACGTCACCCCCCTCATCGAAGACCTCCGCGCCGCGGACCTGCGCGAGGCCGTCTCCGGGGAAAAACTCCCGGCCCGCCTGCTCACCGCCAACGCCTATCTCGGCGCGCTGCCGATCAAGGCCGCGTTCGATGGCGGCGCGGACATCGTCGTCACCGGCCGCTGCGCGGACAGCGCGCTGGCGCTCGGCATTCTTATGCATGAATTCGGCTGGGCCGCGGACGATTATGATCGCCTCGGCGCCGGCAGCCTTGTTGGCCACATCCTGGAATGCGGCCCGCAAGCCACCGGGGGCACCTTCACCGACTGGGAGAGCGTGCCGGACTGGCACAATATCGGCTACCCGATCGCCGAATGCGCGCCCGATGGCAGCTTCGTCGTCTCCAAGCCCGACGGCACCGGCGGCCTGATCGTGCCAGCCGTCATCGCCGAGCAGGCGCTCTACGAAATCGGCGACCCCGCCGCCTATTTCCTGCCCGACGTCACCGCCGATTTCTCGCAGATCCATCTCACCCAGATCGCGCCCGACAAGGTCCGCGTCGAAGGTGCCCGCGGCCGCCCGCCCACCAGCCAATACAAAGTCTCTGCCACCTACCAGGATGGTTATCGCGCCGTCGCCACCGTCTCGATCGTCGGCATGGACGCCGCCCGCAAGGCCGAACGAACCGGCGAGGCCCTGATCGCCCGCGCCCGCATGCTGTTCCGCGAACGCGGCCTGCCCGACTTCACCGACACGCTGATCGAACCGCTCGGCGCCGAAGCCTCCTATGGCAGCGCCTCCAAGGCCCGCGCCGCGCGCGAGGTCCTGCTGCGCCTCGTCGTGGTGCATCGCAGCCGCGAGGCGATCGAACTATTCGCCCGCGAGCTCGGTTCCATCGGCCTCAGTTGCGCGCCGGGCACCACCGGCATCTATAGCGGCCGCCCCAAGCCCACGCCGCTGGTGCGCCTGTTCACCTTCTTCCTCGACAAAACCACCCTCGGCCACCCGACCATCCAGATCGGTGACGCCGCCCCGGTGCGCATCGAGGTGCCGATGCATGGCGGCTACACCCCGCCGATCGCCAACGCCGTCGCCGACGACACGGTCCCGGCCGAAGCCACGGTCGATCTGCCGCTGCTGCGCCTCGCCTACGCCCGCTCCGGCGACAAAGGCAATTCCTCCAACATCGCCATCATCGCCCGCCGCCCGGAATACCTGCCTCTGCTGCGCCGTGAACTCACCCCGGAACGTATGGTCGCGCATTTCGGCGACCTGGTCGCCGGCCCCGCTGTGCGCTTCGAGGCGCCAGGCCTCCACGCCCTGAACTTCCTGATGGCCAACGCACTCGGCGGCGGCGGCATGGCCTCGCTCCGCATTGACCCCCAAGGCAAAGCCTACGGCCAAATGGCCCTCGAAATGACCGTGCCCGTGCCGGCGTCGTGGGGGGTTGGGGTGACCTGAGCGGGAGCCCAGCCTTACTTGCTTCCCTCCAGCCACCCCACCCCCCCGGCGCTGCCCAGGCCCGGGGCCACGGACGCGAGGGTGGGTCGTTTGCCATCGAACGACACTGGCAGAGCGGTCAGCGTGAAATCGCTGCCTGGGACTGGCTGAATCAGGTCCAGCGCCCGCACCTGCGGGTGCGCGACCGCTTCGGCGACGGTATGGATTGGCGCGCACGGCACGCCGGCGGCTTCCAGGGCCGCGAGCCAGTGGTCGCGCGGTTTTTGCGTCAGGATCGCGGTCATCGCGTCGGTCAGCGCCACGCGATTTTTCAGCCGCGCGCGATTATCGCGATAGCGCGGATCACCGGGCCAGTCAGGCTGCTCCAGCGCCGCGCTGAGCTTGGCGAACAGCCGGTCGTTGCCCACGCAGATCAGGAATGGCCCGTCGGCCGATTCGAACGCCTCATAGGGCACGAAGTCCGGATGCCCCGAGCGATGTCGCTGTGGCGCCTGGTTCTGGTTCATCAGCGCGTCGATCTTGGACGCGCCCCAGCCCAGCCCGGTTTCCAGCAGCGAGACATTGACGATGCCGCCGATCCCCGTGGTCTCACGCCGGCGCAACAGCGCGAGCGCCCCGATCACCGCCCACATGCCGGTACCCTGGTCGCACAGCGAGGCGCCCATCCGCATCGGTGGATCGTCCGGCCCACCATTGATGCTGGACAGGCCGCTGAACGCCTGCAGCAGCGGCTCATAGCCGGGGCGCAGCCGCTCCGGTCCCTGGTGCCCGAACGCCGACAGCTCGCAGTAGATCAGGCGCGGATGGCGCGCGCACATCGCCGCCCCGCCGATGCCCAGCGCGTCGGTCACCCCCGGCCGCAGATTATGCACCAGGATGTCGGCGTCTCGCGCCAGCTCGTCGAGCGCCCGCAGCCCGTCGGCGCTTTTCAGGTCCAGCACCGCGGAGCGCTTGCCACGATTGAACACCTGGAAGATCAGCGAATCGCCATGATGGAACGGCACCCCCATGCGACGTCCGTCATCGCCGCCGTCGATCCGCTCGATCTTGAGCACGTCGGCGCCGAGATCGGCGAAGATGGCACCCGCATAGGGGGCTGCCAGCACCTGGCCGAGTTCGAGCACCCGCAATCCGGCGAGCACACCAGTGGGAGAAGAATGGTCCGCCATACGACGCCGATAATGTCAGCCGCGTGGGGCTGGTCAAGTGCCGCTGGCCGCCGCTCGCGCCAGCCACGCTGTATCCGATCCTGCTATCCGTCTATGGTCGTCAGCACATCGTTGGGGGCGGAGCCATGGCAGTGCGCAAGATCGTTGGTCTCGGATGCGTCGCCCTGCTGTCGATGAGCGCGCTCGCAGGCGCCGTCGCCCAAACGCCGGCGACCCTGCGCATCGGCATGCGGGACGACCCCGACATGCTCGATCCCGCCTTTTCGCGCACCTATGTCGGTACCGTGGTGATGACGGCGATCTGCGACAAATTGTTCGATTTCGACGCCAAGCTCGCGATCGTTCCGCAACTCGCCAGTTCCTACGAATGGGCCGATAGCAAAAACCTGCTGATCCATGTTCGCCCGAACGTGACCTTTCAGGACGGCGAGCCCCTCGATGCCGCGGCCGTGGTCTTCAACCTGCAACGCGACCTCACCACGCAGGGGAGCTTTCGGCGCAGCGAGATCGGCGCCATGGACCATGCCGAAATCGCTGATCCGATGACTGTGCGGGTGGTGATGAAGCAGCCATTTTCGCCCTTCGTGGCCGCCCTGACCGATCGGGCTGGCATGATGGTGGCGCCCAAGGCCGCCGAGGCCGCGGGCAAGGATTTCGGGTTGCATCCGGTGTGCGCCGGCCCGTTCAGCTTCGTCGACCGGGTGGCGCAGGATCACATCACCCTGCAGCGTTTTGCCGGCTACTGGGCGGCCGATCGTATCCATTATGACCGGGTGACCTACCAGGTGATCCCCGACAGCAGCATTCGCCGCGCCAATCTTGAGGCTGCTACGCTCGACATCGCCGAGGTGGCGCCGCTCGATGTCGATGCGCTCTCCCACAATGCCAGGCTCGCCATCGTGTCCGCGCCGAGCCTTGGCTATGGCGCCTTGTCGGTGAATGTCGGCAACGGGCCGCGCGCCGACACGCCGCTGGGGCGCGACCCCAGGGTGCGGCTGGCGTTCGATCTGGCGATGGATCGCAAGGCGTTGAACGAGGTGGTGTTCGCCGGTCTCTATGTGCCGAATGCGCAGGCGACGTCACCGATCGCGCCGCTGTACGATCCCGCGATCGCGGTCCCCGGGCCGGATATCCCACGCGCCAAGGCGCTGCTGAAGGCGGCCGGCGTGACCACGCCGCTGCGGGTCGATCTGTTGGTGTATAACACGCCGCAGGGTGTGCAGGCCGGCGAGGTGATCCAGTCGATGGCCGCCGAGGCCGGGTTCGACGTGCATGTCGTGGCGGCCGAGTTCGGCACGGCGCTGGCGGCCGTGGTGCGCGGTGACTATCAGATCACGCTCGGCGGCTGGTCCGGCCTGCTCGACACTGACAGCAACAGCTGGAGCTTTCTGCACAGCGGCGGCGCGTTGAACAACGCGCATTATGCCAACCCCAAGGTCGATGATCTGCTCGATCAGGCGCGGGTGGCGAGCGACATCGCCAAGCGTCGGGAGCTTTATGGTGCGGTGTCACGCCAGGTGAACGAGGACCTGCCGCTGATCTATCTCTGGACGCCCCGCAACATCGAGGGCGTTTCCCGTCAGGTGGCCGGCTTTGCCCTCCTGGCGGACGGCTTGCTGCGGCTGCAGGACGTCCGCCCGGCGCAGTAGACCATGATTGTCACGTGATCGGAATGGCTTCTTCGGTATAAAAGGCCACCGGCGAGACCCAGGGGGAAGCAATGTCGCTGCACGAAGACATCATGCCGTCGGTCGTCGAGGCGGCGGCGGGGTTGGCGACGCAAGGACAGTCGGGCTCTCATTTGGCGCTCGCAGCCTTCGTCCGGGCGTTCTATCACCACGTACCGCCGGCCGACATTGAGCGCCAGGACCCCCACGCCCTGGCTGGGGCGGCCCTTGCGATGTGGCATTTTGCCGCGATGCGTCCCCCCGGTCGCCCCAAGATCGAGGTGACGCCAATGGTCCCCGATGGACCCGGCAGCGTGGTGCGCATCGTCACCGACGACATGCGGTTCCTGGTCGACAGCGTCGGTGCCGCCCTCAACGGGCTCGGCTTCATCGTCGAGCTCATCATCCATCCGGTGCTGGAGGTGTCGCGCGACGAGGCCGGTCGTTTGCTGGCTTGCGCGCCGACGCTGCCCGATGGCGCGCGCGAATCGATGATGAGCATCACGCTGGCCGGCGAGGTGTCGCAGTCTCGGCGGGAGGCTGTGGTGCAGCGGCTGGAAGCGGTACTGGCCGATGTGCGCCACACCGTCGCCGATTGGACGGCGATGCGACAGGCGGTGCTGGCGATCGCAGACGAGATCGCCCATGCCCCGCACAGCTCGGGCGCGGAAGACGCGGCGTTGCTGCGGTGGCTCTATGCTGCAAACTTCCTGTTCCTGGGCACCCGCGAATACGCGTTTCAGGGCGGTGATCTCTCGGTGCTGCCGGGGCGCGGCCTCGGGGTGCTGCGCGACGATAAGGTTCTGGTGTTCGACGGACTGCGCGCCCTGACGCGCGCCTCGCCCGACGTGCAGGCGTTTTTGCGCGCGCCGCAATTGACCATGATCTCGAAGGCCAGTCGGGTGTCCACGGTGCATCGCCCGGTTGCGATGGATACCGTGATCGTCAAACGCTTCGACCAGCACGGCGATGTCCAGGGATTGCGGCTGATCGTCGGGCTGTTCACCGTCGATTCCTATTCCCGTCTGCCGCACGATATTCCCGTGCTGCGTCAGAAAGTGAAGAATTGCCAGGATCGCGCGGGTCTCGCGGTCGACGGCCGCGATGCTCGCATGCTGCAGCATATCCTCGACGCGTTCCCGCGCGACGAATTGTTCCAGATCGACGAGGCCCAGTTGTTCGATACGGCGATCGGGGTGCTGCATCTCCAGCAGCGCCCTCGGCTCGCATTGTTCGTGATGCGCGATCCGTTCGAGCGGTTCGTGACGTG
>Ga0116226_10004770_pt1 | contig 12028 bp, 10 predicted proteins | sample S1TSphfallax_FD_89692 | JGI IMG/M metagenome (GOLD analysis project Ga0116226, IMG submission 89692) | Host-associated microbial communities from peat moss isolated from Minnesota, USA - S1T2_Fa - Sphagnum fallax MG | ecosystem: Host-associated > Plants > Peat moss > Unclassified | place: USA... | reverse complement strand
CCAGCGCAGGCCGGGGCCGAAGCGGATTGCGTCATCCAGTTCGTCGGTGGTGGCAACACCTTCGGCCACCATGTGCAGGATCTCGCGCCAAAGCGCTTCCTGCAATCGGTCGCTGATGTAGCCGGGGATTTCGGTGCGCACGCGCAGCGGGCGCATGCCGATGCTGCGGTAAAATTCGGTCGCGGTGTCCAGCGATGCGGGCGCGGTCTTTTCCCCGCCCAACACTTCCACCAGGGGCAGAAGATACACGGGATTGAAGGGATGGCCGACCAGAACACGCGCCGGAAAGCGGCATTCCGAGGCAAACAACGTCGGCAACAGGCCGGAGGAGCTGGACGCAAGTAGCACGTCAGGCCGCGCCGCTGCATCGAGCTGGGCGAACAGGCGGCGTTTCAGATCCTCGTTTTCCGGGGCACTTTCCTGCACGAAATCCGCGGCTTCAACCGCTTGCTCAACGCGTGCCACAAAACGCAGGCGGGAGGGATCGGCACCAGGCTTTAAACCCAAGCGAGACAGGGCTGGCCAGGCATTTTCGATTTTTTGGCGCATGCGCGCTTCGGCACCGGCGCCCGGATCCCAGGCCACCACATCCAGCCCGTGCGCCAGGCAGCGCGCCGCCCAACCGCCGCCAATTACGCCGCCGCCCACCAGGCCGACGGTGCGGATATCGCCCACGCCGCTCATCGTGCGCGCAGCCCCAGCTTGGCCCGGGCCTCCGCCGGCGTGACCACGCGGCCGCCCATCAGGCGTATGATCTGCACCGCCCTCTCCACCAGCGATCCGTTGGAGGCAAACACCCCTTTATCCAGATACAAATTGTCCTCCAGGCCGACGCGCACATGGCCGCCCAACAGCACCGCTTGCGCCACCATCGGCATCTGCATGCGTCCGATTCCGAAACCCGCCCAGATGGCACCCGGCGGTGCGTTATCGGCCATGGCCTTCATGGAAACCGTATCCGCTGGCGCACCCCAGGGAATACCCAGGCAGAATTGCATCATCAGCGGCTGCTCCAGCAAACCTTCCGACAGCATTTGCTTCACGAACCACAGATGGCCGGTATCGAAAATCTCCAGCTCCGGCTTCACGCCAAGTTCGCGGATGCGCTTGGCGCCGCGGCGCAGGTAATCGGGCGTGCTGATGTAAATGGTGTTGCCGTCGCCGAAATTCAGCGTGCCGCAATCCAGCGTGCAGATCTCGGGGCGCAGCTTTTCCACATGCACCAGGCGTTCCAGCGGGCCGATCAGATCGGTGTTTGGGCCGGCCTGGTAAGGGCGATCATCGGGCCCCAGCTCGAAATCGCCACCCATGCCGGCGGTGAGGTTGATGATCACGTCGGTGCCGCTGGCACGCACACGCTCCACAACCTCGGCATACAGATTTACGTCGCGGCTGAAGCGGCCGGTGGCCGGATCGCGCACATGCATGTGCGCGACGGTGGCGCCGGCCCGCGCGGCCTCAATCGCCGCTTCGGCAATCTGCGCCGGCGTAACCGGAATAGCCGGGTGCTTGCCTACGGTATCGCCTGCACCGGTTACAGCGCAGGTGAGGATGACGTCCCTGTTCATGCTGCCTATACTGCCTTACGAGTGAGCACCAGTTTTGTCGCTTTTCGACAAGCGCTTGAAGGGAAGCGACTTACGTTACGAAAGCAAGAAAGCAGTTCTTTTTTGAAAAAAAGAACCAAAAAACTTTTACTTCTCCGCCGCTCCCACGATCGAGGCCATGGCCTGTGTCGTTGCGCTGGCGCAAGAAATAAAAGTCTTTTGCTTCCCGCAGGGCGGGCTCCGCCTTTTTCTTCAGAAAAGAAGATTCTTCCTTACTCTGCCAACGTCGCATCCACGGCGCGTTCGAACCCACGCCTGGTATCAGCCAGGCACGCATCGTCATGCGCCGCGCACATGAACCACGGCTCGCGCGAATCTGGTTCGCACAGCACACCCTGATCGTGCAGATGTTGCGCCAGCGCATTGTAGAAGGCGTAGTCGCTGCTTTTCCAATCGCGATAGGTGCGCGGCGCTTTGGCGTCGAAATAAAGCCCGCTCATGGAGGGATGGCCGACGAAGCTGTGCGGAATGCCGCGCGTGGCGAGAATGCTGCTCATTGCCTCGCGCAGCTTCGTGCCATAGGCCGCCACACGCTCCAGCGCATCGGTTTCTTCCAGGATCTGCAACGTGCGATCGGCGGCGGCCAGTGAAATCGGGTGCGCGGTATAGGTACCGCCATGCGCGACGCCGCGGCCCAACTTGCGCATGATGTCCTCCCGCCCGGCGAGGGCGGAAATCGGGTAGCCGTTGCCCATGGCTTTGGCGAAGGTGCACAGATCGGCCTGCACGCCGTATAGCTGCTGGGCGCCGCCCTTGGCGACGCGAAAACCGGTTTTCACTTCGTCGATAATCAGCAGCACACCATACTTTGTACACAGATCGCGCGCCGCACGCATGAAGGAGGGATCGGCCGCGATGCCAAGGCAATTGCCCATGATCGGTTCGATCAGCAGGCAGGCGATGGAATTGCCGTGGCGGCGCAGCACATCCTCCAGCCCATCGGCATCGTTGGCTTGCACGAAATGCGCAAGGCTGCGCGAATTCACCGGCACACCTTGGCTGTAGGGCTGCACTTCCGGTTCGCCCACCTGGTTCCACGCATGCATCGGCACATGCCACATGGCCGCGTCGAACAGGCCGTGATAGCTGCCTTCCAGCAGGATGTAGTTGTCGCGCCCGGTAAACGCGCGCGCCAGGCGCAGCGCCGCCATAACCGCTTCGGTGCCGGAGTTGGAGAACCGTACCAGCTCGGCCGCAGGCACCATGCGGCTGATCCGCTCCGCGACCGCAAGCTCCATCTCGGTGGAGAGCGCAAACACGCCGCCAAGCTCCATGCCGCGGCGGGCGGCTTCATCTACCCGTGGATCCGCATAACCCAGGATCGCCGGGCCATAGCCCAAGCGGTAATCGACATAGGTGTTATCGTCGAGATCCGTAATGCGGCCGCCGCGGCCGTGCTTCACGTAGATCGTTTTTTCATCGCCCCAGTAACGGAAATTCGAAGCGACCCCCAGCGGAAGCCGCTGCACGGCCCGTTTGAACTGCGCGTTGCTTTTTACCAGATCCCTGCTCATCGCCATCGCCCATCGCAACCTAGGGATAGACTAGCCGCAGAAAGCCTGGCGGTCCAGTGAAATTTATATGGCCATTCAATTTTCCTGGCTGATCGCAGGTGTATGCTGCGGCGGTGGGGCTTTATCTTCTAACTTGCAAGATACGGTTATTGGGGCCTATTCTATATACTCATTCAAAGCTTGGGTGGGTGAAGCCATGAACGTGCCACTGCTGGCCGAGCGCTTCCAAACGGTTGAGCGCGACGACTATCCGCGTGGCCTGCCGCCCTGGTGCTACAAAAACCCCGGGATTGCACGCCTGGAACATCCTGAACCGCATGTTCACACCTGATTACGACGACCAGTTGAACCTGAACACCGGGGTCGCCCGCGGGGTAAGCTGGTTGCTGCCCACGCCTTCACCCAAATGGTCGGAGCGCCGCTACGCGGCCATGGTGGAAGGCGTGACCACGCATCTTCCCGAGGCAAACCGGAAATGCTGGCGCTTTTACAGCATGTTGCCCAATCTGGGCATTGATGTGTATCCCGACCAGATGGATTTTTTTCAGGTTCTGCCCAATTGCCCCGGCAAGTGCACAATCCGTGGCGGCACCTACGGCCTGCCGGATGGCCGTCGGGAGATGCGGGTGCTGCGCTATTTGAACGCTTGCATAAACCGCCAAGTGCAGCGCGAGGACGAGGATCTGTGCAAGCGCGTGCAACGCGGCCTAGCCTCCAGCTTCTACAAGCCCGGGCCGCTTTCAAAGCTTGAGGTTTGCGTGCTGCAGTTTCACGACTTGATACGTAGCCGCATACCGGAAACGCTTTTGGCGGAACAGACCTAAGAAAGGAAGTTCTTCTTTTCTGAAGAAAAGAAGCAAAAGACTTTTATTTCTTTTGGGGCGCTGTGCGGATTCTTACGCTGCGAACGATAGAAGAGTTTTTTGGTTCTTTTTTCAAAAAAGAACATTCTTCTTTGCTCTCCAGGCCTTCAGCGCGGCCCCAGCCTCCTGCGCGCCACCGCTGCCCTGCGTCGTTTCGATGGCGCGGATATCGTTCCCCTCCCACGCACGTTCCAGGCGTGCCGCCAGATAGGCCATCGCGCGTGCAGTGCGATCGGGCGACGCCGGCCCATAACGGCGCACCCGCACCCGGCTTTGGCCGCGCGCGAGTGGTAGAACCTGGCGGACCGTCATGCCATCGGGCCGTTCTTCCACAAACAGGTTTGGCCAGATCAGCCGCCGTTGCACCACGGCACTTGCTTCGTCCAGCGATGCACACAGCCGGACATACATGTTTGCCGCATGCCCGGCCGCTTTGCCGCCCACCGCATGCGCCTGCAAAAACAGGGCGCCCGCTTCATGCCCATTGGCTGTGCGCGCACCCGTCCCGAACGTGCGGGCATCCGTATCAAAATACGCATCCGCCCAGTGTTCCACAACCAGCTTCCAATCCGCCACGACATCGAAGCTGCGGCAGGCCCCGGCAGGCGCTATGGTCATCGCCGGAAGCCATGGCGCCTCGCCGGCCTTCTCCACCTCGTGAGTCACGAAAATCATTGCGCCCTGCACGGCCACATGCAACGGCTGCAAAACCCCGCCCGTTTGGCGCACCCCGTCCAGACCATACATCGTGCCGTCGGCGCTGCAGGCGAAGGCGCGCGGCAACCGGCCGGCTTCGCCCGCCACCAGCATATGCGGCCGGTGCAGGCAGGTGTTGACGAAAGCACTGATCGCCGATCCGCCGCCGCGCAGGATCAGCACACGATCGATTGCCGATTGCCAAGCGACGTAATCGCCCTGATGCGGAATATCCAAAGCGCTGCAGCCGAATTGCCAGCTACGCCGGAACATCGCCAGTTCCGCTGCAAGCGAAGGCTCCGCCGCGCCCAATTCAGCCGCGCGCGGTGCAGCAAACTGAACGGGGAAAACCGAACGTAGATAGGCCCGGCAGCGCTTCTTGGCGGACTCACGGTCCACATCCGCTTCTTCCTGAAACGCGATCTCCTGCCACATCATTTCCAGGCAGCCGATCAGCCCCAGCGCCACGGCATCCGCGTCCAGATGCACAAGCCGCGCCTCACAAATCACCCGCGCCACCAGATCCTGCACGAGTGCTGCAAACGCCAGGTCTCGCTTGCCGCAGATCGTGTAGTATTCACGCCTGGAGTTAGATTCGCCCCAGAACGAATACCACACCGAAACCTTGCGTGCGCTCGCGACATTCGGATCGAGGTAGAGGTCGATCAGCCGATCCAGAGCCGCCATCGGCGTGTGCCGCAATTCCGCCAGCGGCTCCAGAACCAGCTGTTCGAATTCCACCGCCAGGTGCTCCAAGGCGGCCACCAGCAGCGCCGCCTTGGTTTCGAAATAGAAATTCACGATGCCCGGGGACATGTCGGCGATCGTGACCACCTTGTCGATCGTGGTGCGCGAGGGGCCGTGCTGATGCAGTGCCGTTATGCAGGCATCGATCAGTTTCAGCCGCTGCCGCGCCCGTGAGAGCCGCTCCGCCGGTTTGGTGTCGCGCAGTATTGGTTTGGCCATGACCCGATCAGCAATCCCTTGGGCGCTTGCAGCCCTATTCGCCCGTCTTGATGCGGGTCCAGCTGCGGGTGCGCAGCCGTTCCGTCGCCGGGCTCACTTCTTCCGATTTGTACAAGTGCGCCGCCATGGCAGAGGTGGGGTAGATGGCGGGATTTTCCAGAATGTCCTTCAACACGAATGTGTTGGCCGCTTCATTATCGTTGCCGTAATGGATCTCGTTGGTGGTTGCCGCGATCACCTTCGGATCCAGCATGTAGTTCAGGAATTTATAGGCCGCCTCCACATGGGGCGCGCCGGCGGGGATCAGCCAGGCGTCGTACCAGATGTTCGCGCCCTCCTTCGGAACGGTGAATTCCATATGGATATCCAGCCCGACCGCCTTCGCACGCTTCAGGGCCGTTTCATAGTCGCCCGACCACGACATAGCGATGCACAGATCCTTATTGGGTAGGGCGTTCATGAACGCAGCGGAATCGAAGGTGCGCACATAGGGCCGAACCGACAGAAGCAGCTTTTCCGCCGCCGCGTAATCCTCGGGCTTTTGGGTGTTTGGATCGAGGTGCAGATAGTTCAGGGCAAGCTGCAGCACATCCTCGGCGTTATCCATGAAGCTCACGCCGCAATCGGCGAATTTCGAAATGATCTCGGGCTTGAAAATCATATCCAGGCTATCCAGCGGGGCATTCGGCATACGCGCCTTGATCATGTCCACGTTGTAAGCGAAGCCGTTCACGCCATGCAGGTAGGGCACGGCATGGGCATTGCCTGGATCGAATTTCTGCAGCACCTGCAAAATGGCGGGATCGAGGTTTTTCCAGTTCGGCAGCTTGCTTTTGTCGATCGGCTCATACGCGCCGGCCTTGATCTGCCGGCTGAAATAATCGGTGGAGGTGGTGACCAGGTCGTAGCCGGATTCGCCCGACATCACCTTGGCTTCGAGCGCCGAATCCGAATCGTAGGTGTCGTACACCACGTTCACGCCAGTGAGTTTCTCGAAGCCGGGAATGGCGCCGGAGCCAATATAGTCCGCCCAGTTGTAAATATTCAGTTGCCCGTCCTCGGCCTGCGCGGTGCCGACACACACGCCGAGAACGACCGGTACCAAAGCCAGATAACTCAGCAAGCCTGCCCGCATCACTCTTCCCTCAGCCTTGCAAAATCCGTAGTATTCCCGCCCGGGATGCTATTGAACACAGCGCCGCGCCGCAACGCCGATCTGAACGGCGGCTTCTTCCGGCAAGATGTCGCGCCGGATCAAGCCACGCCTCATCGTGGGGCAGCATTGTGGACGGTGCGGATTGGCGGGAGTGCACGCAAATGACGGATCTGGTTTTGCTGGAGGGCGGCCGCGCCGTCGCCCTTTCCGGCGCGGACGGGCACATCACGCCCATCCATCCCCTATGGCTGCGGGAACGCTGCACCGATCCGGCCAGCATGGACGCCACCACCGGGCAGCGCCTGCAGAACCCTTCCGACCTCGATCCCTGCCCTGGCATCGAAAGTGTCCGCCAGTCGGCCGATGGCGCGTTGCATGTGCGCTTTACCGATGGGGCCAGCGGCGCCTTCACGCTCGCGCGCATTCTGGCGGAGCTGCCGGAAGCCGGCGATGCCACGCTGCCGGCGCCGGCACCCTGGTCTGCCGCGCAATCGGCGCATGGGGCTTTCGCGTGGGGCGATATGGCCGACGGGGCGGCGTGCCGCGCCGCCCTACGCGCATTTTTGACCGACGGCTACATTATCCTTTCCGGCGTGCCCTCTACCGACGGGGCCGTGCTGCAGGTGGGCCGGCATTTCGGCTTTCCGCGCGAAACCAATTTCGGCACGCAGTTTAATGTGCGTTCGGTGCCGGGGGCCAGCGATCTCGCCTACACGTCGCTGGCGCTCGACCCGCACACGGATAACCCGTATCGCCAGCCGGTTCCGGGCATTCAGCTTCTCCACTGCCTGACCAACGAGACCGAAGGCGGGCTTTCCACCCTGGTGGACGGGCTGGCCGTGGCGGAGGAACTGGGCCGCAGCGCGCCGGATGCTTTCGCAATCCTCACCCGGATTCTGGTGCGCTTTCACTATCGCGATGACACCACGAACCTTGTGGCGGAAGCGCCCATCTTGTCTCTCGATGCTGCTGGCCGTTTTGCTGCCATCCATCACAGCCCGCGGCTGGATTTCGTGCCCTTGCTGCCGATGGAACAGCTCGATCGCTTCTATGCCGCAAGGCGGCTGCTGGATCGGATGCTGCGGTCGGACCAGTTTGAGCGCCGGTTTCGCCTGGGCAATGGCGATTTGATCATGTTCGACAACCAGCGCCTGCTGCACGGCCGCACCGGGTTCGATCCACAACAGGGGCTGCGACATCTGCAAGGTTGCTATATCGATTCTGATGGGCCGCGCAGCCTGTATCGCGTTCTTTCAAGGACACGCTGATGCAAATAGTCAATTTCCGCCGCATGGCCGACGGCACCGCGGAAGAATACCGCATGCTGGATGGGCTGGAACGCCATTATGCCGCGGCGCTGCCTGCGCGGCTGATCGCGGCACTTCAGCGGCTTGACGGTTCGCTGGAAGGCTACCTGGTGAGCCGCCTGACACATTCGCTGCAGACCGCCACCCGAGCCGAACGCGATGGCGCCGATGAGGAGATGATTGCGGCCGCGCTGTTGCATGATGTAGGCGACGACCTGGCGCCGTGGAACCATGCCGCCTTTGCCGCTGAGCTTTTGCGGCCTTATGTGCGGCCGCAGATCACCTGGATCGTGGCGCAGCATGGGCTGTTCCAGAACTACTACTATGCCCATCACACCGGCGGCGACCAGCATGCGCGCGAACAGTTCCGCGGCCATGCGTGGTTCGAAAGCTGCGCGGCGTTTTGTGAGAACTGGGATCAGTCTTCGTTCGATCCGGATTATCCCACCGAGACGCTGGCGCATTTCGAGCCGCTGATTGCTGAGGTTTTCAGGAAGAAGCGGTATTCGCTTTCGTAGGTGGAATGATGGGTGACGCTTCGCTTACCCATCCTACGGGTTACGCGGCATTTCGCCGCCGTGGCCAGAACATAAAAGTCTTTTGCTTCTTTTCTTCAGAAAAGAAGGCCTTTCTTTCTTGTTAAGTCAGCAGAATCCCCGCATCCGCATCCCAGCTCACAAAAACCTCATCGCTCCAATCGATTCCCCACTCCGCCGTGCGCCGCCGGTTTTGCGCGCTCACCACCAGCATCGCGCCGGTGCTTGTCTTGATCCGGTAGATAGACTGGTTGCCCAGATAGCCCAGTTCCCACACCACGCCGCGCACGCAATTGGTGCTCGCGCCCGTGCACGGTGTTTTTGACAGGGTGATTTTTTCCGGCCGCACTGCCAGGCACACGCGTTGACCCACGCTGAACCGCCCTGCATCGTCCACCACAAGATCGGCCTCCAGGCTCTGGCACTGGAGCGCGATGCGCCCCGGCTGCAGCGAGGTTACCGTCGATTCCAGCATGTTCATCGAGCCGACGAAATTGGCAACGAACCGGTTGTGCGGAAACTCATACACTTCGGCCGGCGTGCCCACCTGGATCACGCGGCCATGATCCATCACCGCAATGCGCGTGGAAAGCGCCATCGCTTCCTCCTGGTCATGCGTTACCAGAACGAAGGTAGTGCCGAGCTTGTACTGGATGTTCATCAGCTCGAACTGCGTTTGTTCGCGCAATTTCTTGTCCAGTGCGCTCAACGGTTCATCCAGCAGCAGCACTTTGGGCCGCCGGATCAGCGCGCGCGCCAGGGCCACGCGCTGCCGCTGGCCGCCGGAAAGCTGATGCGGGCGGCGCTTGGCCAGGTGCGCCAGCTGCACCATGTCCAGCGCTTCCTCCACGCGCTTTTTCCGTTCCGGTTCCGTGATCGGCAGGCGGCGCAATCCGTAGCCGACATTCTCCGCCGCACTCATATGCGGAAACAGCGCGTAGCTCTGGAACATCATGTTCACCGGCCGTGCATGCGGCGGTACGCCGCGCATGTCCGCCTCCTCGATCGTGATTTTGCCGGCGCTTGGCTCCACGAATCCGCCCAGCATGCGCAGCAGGGTGGTTTTGCCGCAGCCGGAGCCGCCGACCAGCGAAAAGATCTCGCCCTTGTAGATGCGCAGCGAAACCGCATCCACCGCCGTCACCTGATCGTACAGTTTCGAAACGCTTTCGATCACCAGCTGCGGCTTGGCCTGCGGATCGAGCCACGGACGGTCCGGCGAGGCCGGTTGCGCATTGGCCTTCATCGCGGCGCCGCGCCTAGCGGTCGGCAGGCGGGGTGAGTTTGCGTCGCTCCGGCACAAAGAACGGCTTTTCGACAACCACCGCCTTCGCCACGCGCCGTTCCCATACCAGCTCGCGACACAGATAGATTTCGGCCCATACCTCGCTCCCCAGCTTGAAGTAAGGCACATCCAGCATCGCCAGCGCAATGTTGCGTTTGCATGTTGGCGACCACAGGCCGGAACTGACGGCCCCGACCTGCTTGCGGCAGGATTTGCTTGCATAGAGCAGCGCCTTTTCCGCAGGTTTTTGGCCCGCGATATCCAGCCCCACCAGTTTTCGACGGGGCCCCGCCTGCTGCTCCTTCACCAGGGCGCGGCGGCCGTTGAAGTGGGATTTGCTCAGGTCCACCACCCAATCCAGCCCTAGTTCGTAGGGCGAACGGTCGCGCCCCAGATGCACCGTGGTTTCCGCGGAGACAAAATCCACTTTGGGCATCAGGAACCCGGCTTCGATGCGCGCCATGTTCAGCGCGGCCGAGCCGATCGGGCGAATGCCGCGCGACTTTCCGGCCAACATCAGTTCGTCCCACACCTGCTCGGCGTCGGCCGGCGCCATCCAGAGTTCGTAGCCGAGGTCGCCGGTAAATCCGGTGCGCGAGACTGTCACTGGCACATCGAACAGGTTGAACCGGCCGATTTCGAACGGCTTCAGCCGCTCCACGCCGGCGAGCCCGGCTTTTTTCAGCACGCCGCAGGATGTGGGGCCCTGGACCGAGAGGGCGGCGATGTTGTCGGTGACCTCCTCGATCGCCACGGAATAGCCGATGGCGCTATCCAGCAGCCAGTTCAGCTGGCGTTCGGCTGTGCACAGCAAAAACTCCTCAGCGCCGAAGCGGAAGATCGTGCCATCGTCGATCACATGGCCGGAATCGTTGCACCATACCGCATAGGCCACGCGGTTGGTTTTCAGCTTGCGCAGGTCGCGCGTGACCACCCGGTTCAGATAGGCCTCGGAATCGGCGCCGGTGATCCGGTATTTGATCATAGGCGTGAGATCATACACCGAGCAGCTGTTGCGTATTGCAAAATATTCCTGCTCCATCGTGGTGAAAACATCCACGGTGCTGTAGCCGGACCAGGCAATAAACTGGTCCGTCACGCAGGCGGCTCGCGCACGCGCGTGGAACGGCGTCGGCAGCAGCGGCTTGCGGAAAGCGTCTGGCGCTGTGAGTGCGTCCATCATGCGGCGAGGTCCTGCAGCACGGCCTTCGCGGCATTATGGCCGGCCAGCCCCGAGACGCCGCCGCCCGGATGTGCACCGGCGCCGCATAGGAACACGCCGGGCACAGGCGTGTGATACTGGGCGGCGCCGGGCAGCGGACGCAGCATGAAAATCTGGTCGAAGGTGAGTTCGCCATGATGCCAGTGGCCGCCGGCGATACGGAATTCACGTTCGATGTCGGCCGGCGTCAGAAGCTCGGCCGCCTCGATTTGGCCACGCAGGCCGGGGGCGTACGCCTCCACGGTGCTTATGATGCGGTCTATAAAATCCTGCCGCCCTGCCTCCCAGCCGCCGCGCAGCGTGTACGGCGCATACTGCACCACCATCGAAAGCACGTGTTTGCCGGAGGGTGCGAGGGCGGGATCGCTCAGGGTTGGACAGACGATTTCGATGGCCGGGTTTTCGGAAAAGGCCTCGTATTTCGTGGAATTGAATGCCCGTTCAACATAGTTCGGCGAGGGCGCGACGATTAGCCGGCCGCGCAGCGATTCCGGTGCGACGCCGGTGAAGGTGGGCGGGCCGGAGAGGGCCAGATGAAGTTTTGCCGCCAGGCCGCTGGACCTGAAATGCGTGACGCGGCGGACGAAGCCGGTATCCAGATGCTCGGCGCCGACAAGATCCATGAAGGTGATGCGCGGGCTGGCGTTGGAAATCACCCGTTCCGCCATGATCTCTTCGCCGCCCAGCAGGCGCACGCCGCATGCCTTGTCGCCGCGGACGAGTATTTTTTCCACCACCGCATCCGTGCGCAGTTCTGCGCCGAAGCCGCTTGCAGCCGCGGCGATGGCTTGTGTCACGGCGCCGACGCCGCCGGCCGCACTGGCCGACGCCGCGCCATGTTCGGCCGCAAGCCGGTATAGCAGCGTCAGCGCGCTT
>Ga0116226_10004769_pt1 | contig 12028 bp, 11 predicted proteins | sample S1TSphfallax_FD_89692 | JGI IMG/M metagenome (GOLD analysis project Ga0116226, IMG submission 89692) | Host-associated microbial communities from peat moss isolated from Minnesota, USA - S1T2_Fa - Sphagnum fallax MG | ecosystem: Host-associated > Plants > Peat moss > Unclassified | place: USA... | reverse complement strand
CGCCCCCGCCACCTACGTCTCAGCCGCCCACGTTTCTGGCGGCCCGCGCCGCCTCGCCTAGCGCCCCACCCTGACCGCGCCGGGGCCGAAGACCTGCTTGGACACCGTTCCGACGACCCTCGTCACCGTGACATCGCCGGAGCCGGCGATCGAGACCTTGAGGCTTTGGGCCGTCCCGCGCAGCCGCACCGCGCCCGATCCGGCGATGGAGACGGTCATCGCCCCGACCGCGCCGCCGGCCAGATCGATATCGCCCGATCCCGCCACCCGCGCGTCCACGGGGCCGGAGACCTGGGCGACCGCGATATTGCCCGAGCCGCTGGAAACCGCCTTCAATCCGCCGCGGATATCGCCGGTGGAGACGCCGCCGGTGGCGGCCACGCTAAGGTCGCTCGAGCCCGCCGAGCCGGTTCGAAGCGCGCCGGAGCCGGCCTGGTTGAGGCGAAGGCGGCCCTGGACATCGGCGATGACCCAATCGCCACACCCCAGGTTGGTGAAATCGACACTGGCGCTCTTGCCGATCTCGCCGAACACCGCCTCTCCCGCGATGATTCGAACCGCCATCGGCGCGCGGATCACCAGTTGGGGCAGCTGATCGTAGGCGATCATCCCCCGCCCCCAGACCGAGACACCCCTCGCGCCGCCCGCGACCGCGCAGCTTCGGATCTGGCGCCCGACATCGCCCGTCACATAGAGCCTGTCGCCCACCCGGCGAATCCGGATCGGCAGGCGCGCATCGGCATGGACCAGGGTTGCGTCGATCGTGGCTTGGGCCCGCGGAATGATCGTGACCCGGGCCGCCGCGCCGCGGATCTCGACGGCGGGCGCCGCGCGGCCGGCCACGGCGGCGGCGGAGGCGATGCCCATCACGCCGACGGCGAGCCAAGGACGCATGCGGAACTCCGCGTAAGGACAGTGGGAAAGCAGTCTAGCGGAGGAAATCCGCCCGCGGGGCGCGATTCGCCATCAGGGCCTTGATGGGTCTGGAGCGGGTAGCGGGAATCGAACCCGCATCATCAGCTTGGAAGGCTGCTGCACTACCGTTGTGCTATACCCGCGTTTTCCAGAGATTCCTCCGCCTGGCCACTCCCTGCCCGGGGGTTACGATCGACAGCGCGTGGTGGGGGAAGCAGGACTCGAACCTGCGAAGGCGTACGCCAGCGGATTTACAGTCCGCCCCCTTTGCCGCTCGGGACATTCCCCCAAACGCGCTCTCGAAAAGGACCGGCCCTGGCGCCCTGGACAAGGCGGGACGGGCCCGCTTCATCCATGGAAAGCCTTCCGACCGGGCCCCAAATCATGGGGAACCATGATAGGAGCCCGAAGGGAAGCCCGTCGCGGGCCCCAAAAACGGAGCCGGACTTATAGTGGCCTACAACCCCCGGCGCAACGACCGCGGCGCCGATCGCCCCTCCCCGGCGCCCGGTCCCGAACATGCCGCCGGAACCGGCCATCGCCGCCGGCTGGAAGCGGCGCGCGACGAATGGCTGTGGGGGTGGCACAGCGTGATCGCCGCCCTGGAAAATCCGGCCCGGCCCAGGCCCAGGCGTCTGCTCGCCACCACCGACCGCGCCCGGGACCTGCGGACGAAATTCGGCGGGGGCCTTGCGGTGGAGATCGCCGACGGCCCCGCCCTGGGCCAGATCCTTCCCGCCGGCGCCGTCCACCAGGGGGTGGGGCTGCGCACGCCGCCGCTGGAGCCGATCGACCTGGAGGTCCTGGCCGGCGAGGCCCGGGGCGTGCTGGTGATGCTCGACCAGGTCACCGATCCCCAGAACATCGGCGCGATCTTTCGCAGCGCCGCGGCGTTCGGCGCGAAGGGGGTGATCCTTCAGGATCGTCACGCCCCCGCCCTGGCCGGCGCCCTGGCCAAGGCCGCCGCCGGGGCGATCGACAGGATCCCCCATGCCCGCGCGGTGAACCTGTCCCGGGCGCTGGAGCGGCTGGACGCTCTGGGATGGCGGGCCGTCGGCCTGGACGGCGAGGCGTCGGACGCCCTGGCGACCGTGCTGGACGGCGCGCCGACGGTGCTGGTGCTGGGCGCCGAAGGCGAAGGCGTGCGCCGCCTGGTGCGCGAACATTGCGACGTCCTGGCCCATATCCCGATGCCGGGCGGCTTCGAGAGCCTGAACGTCGCCGCCGCCGCCGCCGTCGCCCTCTACGAGGCCAGCCGCCCGCGCTGAGCCCGCCCGCGCCCCCTCCGTCGGCGCTTCGCGCCGCCACCTCCCCCGTTTTACGGGGGAGGAGCAGAGGAGCCTCGCTCCTCCCCCGCGTGGCGGGGGAGGTGGCCGGCCGAAGGCCGGACGGAGGGGGCCCGCCCGCGCCCCGCGCGTCAGGCTTCGTCCGCGCCGCCGAAGCGGGCGGTCCAGGTCTCGACGTCGGCGGCCTCGATCTTGCGGAACATCACCGGCGGGGCGACGACCGGCGATCCGGCCGCGAGCCGCGACAGCTCCGCCGCCCCATCCGCCGAGGGCCAGGACGGCGGCCAGGCCTCGCCCACCGCGCCGGCCATCGCCTCGGCGGCGAAGGGGATCACCGGGGCGCTGACCCGGGCGTAGAGGCCGACCAGATTGATCGCCGTCCGCACGATCACCGCCGCCCGTTCCGGATCGCTCTTGATCGCGCTCCAGGGCGCGGCTTCCTGCAGGTACTCGTTGCCCAGCACCCACAGGGCCCGCAGGGCCTGGGCGCTCTTGCGGGTCTCGATCGCCTCGAACTGCGCGGTGAGGTCCGCCAGCCGGGCCGAGACCTCGGCGAACAGCGCCTGTTCCAGCGCCCCGGGCGCGCCGCCGTCCGGGATCACGCCGCCGAACCTGGCCTCGCAGAACTTGAGCACCCGGTTGACGAAGTTGCCCAGCACGTCGGCCAGGTCCCGGTTCACCGCCGCGGTCAACAGGTCCCAGGTGAAGGCGCTGTCGGCGTGTTCGGGACTGTTCGCGGTCAGGAACCAGCGCCAACAGTCGGCGGGCAGAATCTCCAGCGCCGCGTCCATGAACACTCCCCGCCCCTGGGAGGTGGAGAACTTGCCGCCGTACCAGTTCAGCCAGTTGAACGCCTTCAGCACATCCACCGTCTTCCACGGCTCGCCGGAGCCCAGGATCGTGGCCGGAAAGCTGACGGTGTGGAACGCCACATTGTCCTTGCCCATGAACTGCAGATAGCGGACGTCGGACGCGCCTTCGTCCTCGCGCCACCAGGAACGCCAGTCGCCGCCGCTCGTCGCCGCCCATTCCTCCGTCGCCGCGATATATTCGATCGGCGCGTCGAACCAGACATAGAACACCTTGTGCTCGAACCCCGTTCGGGGCTGGCCGCCGCGCGTCACCGGCACGCCCCAGGCCAGATCGCGGGTGATTCCCCGGTCGATCAGCCCCTCGTCCAGGTGCTTCAGCGCGATCGAGCGGGCCAGGGCGGGGAACTCGGCCTTGGTCTCCAGCCAGGCGCGAATGTCCGGCTGAAGCCTGGACTGCAGCAGATAGAGGTGCCGCGTCGCGCGCGCCTCCAGGTTGCGCGAACCGGAGATCACCGAATAGGGGTCCTTCAGGTCGATGGGATCCAGCAGCGAGCCGCAGTGGTCGCACTGATCCCCCCGCGCCTTGCCAAAGCCGCAGATCGGGCATGTCCCCTCAATGTAGCGGTCGGGCAGAAAGCGATTGTCGTCGATCGAGAAGATCAGCTGGTCGGTCCGCTCCTCGATCAGGCCCCGGTCCTCCAGGACGTCGGCGAAGTGCTGGGTCAGGCGGGCGTTCTGGGGCGAGGACGACCGGCCGAACCAGTCCCACGAGAGCCCGAACGCGCGGCCGATCGCCGCCTGGGCCAGGTGCTGCTCCGCGCAATAGGCGGCGACATCCTGGCCCGCCGCCGCCGCCGCCAGCTCCGCCGGCGTGCCATGCTCGTCGGTGGCGCAGATGTAGAGCACCTCCCGCCCCCGCGCCCGCTGGAACCGCGCGTGCACGTCCGCCGGCAGCATCGACCCGGCCAGATTTCCCAGGTGCTTGACGCCATTGATGTACGGCAGGGCCGAGGTGATCAGGATGCGGGGCATGGGTCTGAGTCTGAAGGTCCGGCGCCGCTCGGCAGGCGGGCCGGGCGATTGAGCGGCGCATATAGGACGGTCGGCGCGGGTTTCCCAAGGCTTGGGCAAAATGGTCGGCGTGGGTGAAAACGATCCGGGGGACCCGTCAGGGGTGTGCTATGGCCGGCCTTACAGGCCGCTGTCGGCGGAGCCTGAATCGGTCTCAACGCGGGGTGGACAACGTGACCAGTGAAGAGACGGCCCCGGCGCCCGTGATGGAGACCCTTCGGTCCGAGTGGCTGTTCGCCCTCCACCTCGATATCGCCTGGGACCGGGCGCGGACGATCGGGGCCGCGCCGCTGGGTTGGCGCGGCATCTATCCGGTGAACGGCGGACGCTTCGAGGGGCCCCGCCTGAGCGGCGTCGTGACGCCCGATGGCGCGGACTGGGTGATCCGCCGCGCCGATGGCGCGACCATGATCGATGTGCGCCTGTGCCTGGTGACCGGCGACGGCGCGATGATCGCCATGAGCTACACCGGCCTCCTCGTCGTCGCCCCCGAGGCCGCGGGCCGGTTCCGCCGCGGCGAGCCGGTCGCCTATGCGGAGACCTACATCCGCACGACGCCGCGCTTCGAGACCGCCGATCCGCGCTACGAATGGCTCAACCGGGTCATCGCGGTCGCGAATGGCGGGCCCCCCGGCTCGTCGCCGACCTATCAGGTGTTCGCCATCCTCTGATCCCTCCCCCAGGCGGCGACGGGGGCGCGGTGCCAGGGCCGCGGATGAACGGGAGACGCGCATGCAGAGAATCACCGTCTCCGTCGATGACGCGCTGTCCGACGCGTTCGACGTGATGGCGCGGGCCAGGGGCTACCAGAGCCGCTCGGAGGCGATCCGCGACCTGATGCGGATGGCGACGAACGAGCATTCCCAACAGACGAGCGGCGGCCACTGCGTGGCGGCCCTGTCCTACGTATACAACCATCACACGCGGTTTCTCGCCGGGCGGCTGATGGACATGCAGCATGGCCGCCATGATCTGGTGCTGGCCACCACCCATGTTCATCTCGATCACGATCATTGCCTCGAGACCGTGCTGCTGTCCGGGCCGGCGGCGAACGTCCGCGCGTTCGCCGACGAGATCCAGGCCGAGCGCGGCGTCCGCTACGCCGCCCTCAACATCATACCGGTCGATCAGACCTTCCATGAACCGACCGATGGCGAGGGTCACCCTCACGCCGACGCACCGCACCTGTCCCCGCGCCTGGGCTGACGCGCCGGCGGACGTGAGGGCTCGTAAGCGCTATTTGCCGAAATCACCTAACGATGGCTTTCGGTTAGGAAAAACTGCCAGTAAGTTCCTACGATCAGCCGAGAGCGGCGGTCGGAGCGTTCAACATGAAGGGGCTGTGCGCGGGTCTCGTCGTCATGCTCTCCACCGTCGGCGCGGGCGCCCTGGGGCAGACCTCGACGAGCCCGCCGCCCGCGGATCGGCCCAAGCGCGCCGATGCGCCAGGCGTGAAGGCCCCTGGCGCCGCCAGGTCCGCCGCGACCGCGGTCTCGGAGGTGGTTGTCACCTCGCGCTCCGATCTGATCGGCCAGGCGATCACCGCCAGCCAGGGTTCGGTCAGCCAGGAAGAGCTGAAGCTGCGCCCCGCCTATCGCGTCGGACAGATCCTGGAGAGCGTGCCCGGCCTGGTGGTCACCGTCCACAGCGGCGAGGGCAAGGCCAACCAGTATCTGGCCCGGGGCTTCAACCTTGACCACGGCACGGACATCGCGAACTTCATCGACGACATCCCGATCAACCGGTCCACCAACGCCCATGGCCAGGGCTATTCGGACCTGAATTTCATCATCCCCGAGGTTCTGGGGGGCCTGGAATACACCAAGGGACCCTACTACCCGGACCTCGGCGATTTCGGCGCCGTTGCGGCCGTGCACATGCACATCAAGAATGAGATCCCCAACCAGATCTCGACCAGCATCGACACCTTCGGCGGCTTTGGCGGGTTCGTCGGCGGCACACGGGCGCTCGATCCGGACGACCGGCTGATGGGGGCGTTCGAGGGCGACAAGGTGAACGGGCCGTGGACTCCGTCCAACGACTTTCGCAAGATCGCCGGCGTGCTGCGTTTCAGCCACGGGACGACCGCCGATGGCTATGACCTGACGGCTCAATACTATCACGGCTTCGGCAACCTCAGCACCGACCAGCCCCTGCGGGCGGTTCAGGAGGGCCTGATCGGTCGCTATGGAACGCTCGATCCCACCGACGGCAATCGCTCCGAGCGGCTTTCCCTGTCCGGCCACTACGCCGCCGAGCTGGACGGCTGGAGCGTCGTCTCCAGCGCCTATTATCTCCGCGGCCGTCAGACGCTGTGGAACAATTTCACCCACGTCTTCGAGGATCCGGTCAACGGCGATCAGGAGCAGCAGGACGAGAGCCGCGATCTGGCCGGAGGCGCCGCCGCGATCAGGCTCCACGCGAAGCTTGGCGACATCGATAGCCAGACGGCCGTGGGCGTCCAGGGCCGCTACGACGCGCTGTATGTGGACCGGCGGCATACAAGACAGCGCGTTGTCCTCGACTACTGCGAAAAACTGCTGCCGGACGGGTATACGGCGGTGGCCTATTCGGTCGGCCAGTCAACCTGCACGGCCGACCGGGTCCAGCTCGGCGATGTGGGCGCCCATGTCGATAACGATACCCGGTGGGCGTCCTGGCTGCGGACCGACGTCGGCGCGCGGGAGGAAATCTATTCGGGGCGAGACCTCAGCCTGTTGCCCGGAACGCCCCACTCGCTGACCCCCTACACCCAGAGCCTGACGTTGTTCCAACCCAAGGGCGATGTGGTGCTGGGGCCATGGTGGGGGACGGAACTTTATGTCAGCGCCGGTCGGGGGTTCCATTCGGACGACATTCGCGGGGTCTCCGGCACGGTCCCCGTCCTGGGGATCTCGCCTTTGGCCGGCCCGACGCCGCTGCTGGTCAAGGCCGACGGGGAGGAGGTCGGCCTGCGCACCGATGTCATCCCCCTGACCCGGGTCCAGATCGCGTTCTTCAACCTGCATCTGGCGTCCGAACAGGTCTACGATCAGGATGAGGGGGAGGACCAAGCCGGTCCCCCCAGCACCCGGGACGGCATCGAGTTTTCCGCCGAATACCACCCGGCGCGGTGGCTGGAACTCAATACCGATCTCTCGTTCGCCCACGCCCGGTTCACCGATGTGACCCCCGCGACCCTGTCCAACGACTATGGCGACAATGGATTTTACATCCCCAACGCGCCAGGCTTCATCGGTTCGTTCGGCGCGATCGTCGACAACCTTGGGCCCTGGTACGGCGGCGCGCAGGTCCGCATCCTGGGCGCCATTCCCCTGACGCCCGACAACCTCGAGCGGGACGCGGGCTATACCGAGACCAATATCAACCTGGGTTACCGAGTTTCGAAATCCCTGAAGGCCCAGGTCGAGATTTTCAACGCGTTCGATGTGAAGGCCAACGCCGGCGCCTACTATTATACGACCCGTCTGGCCAACGAGCCGGCGATCGGCGCCTGCGTCCCGAACCAGCCCTGCCCGTTCACCGGCGTCGCCGACCATCAGATCCACCCGCTGGAGCCGATCTCCGCCCGCTTCTCGATGACCGCGACGTTCTAGCGGCCCTCCGCCTTGGCGGCCCGCCAAAGGGACCCTCTGGCAACGAGCGCGTGCGCGACGGCCCGGCCTCTGGCACTATCGGCCCGAACGGACCGGACGAACCGGGCCGCCAATGAGAACCCCGAGGAAACGCCCGATGAGCGAAGTGTGGAGCGGCGCGCGGCGCCTGGAGTCGGCGGACCTGCACACCCGGATCGCCCGGGCCGCCGCCGGGCTCGAGTCCCTGGGCGTGGGCGCCGGCGACGGCGTGGCCATCTATCTGCGCAACGACTTTCCGTTCTTCGAGGCCAGCGGCGCGGCCGGGGCGCTCGGCGCCTACGCCGTCGCGGTGAACTGGCATTATACACTGGACGAGGCGCGCTATCTGTTCGAGGACTCGGCCGCCAAGGTGGTGGTGATCCACGCCGACCTGCTGGCGCCCATCCGCGCGGCGATTCCCTCGGGCGTGACGGTGCTGGTGGTTCCCACCCCGCCGGAGATCCAGGCCGCCTATGGCCTGGCCGACGCCGATTGCGCCGTTCCGGCCGGCCTGACCGACTGGAACCTCTGGCGGGACGGCTTCGATCCGCGCACGGCCCCGCCCCGGCCCGCGCCCAGCGCGATCATCTACACCTCCGGCACCACCGGCCGGCCGAAGGGCGTTCGGCGCCCGGCCCTCGACGCCGATCACCAGGCGGCGATGACGCGGATGCTGGCCCAGTCCTATGGCTTCACCGAGTACCTGGATCCGGCCAGCGGCAAGTCGACCGCGGAAATCGTCACCGCCGTGGTCGGGCCGATCTACCACTCCGCCCCCAACGCCCACGCCAATTTCGCCTTCCGCAACGGCGCGAATGTCACCCTGACCCCGCGTTTCGACGCCGAGGGCCTGCTTCAACTGATCGAAACGCGGCGAATCACCCACTTGAACATGGTCCCGATCATGTTCAACCGACTGCTGAAGCTGCCCGAGCCGGTGCGCGCGCGCTACGACCTCTCGTCGCTGCGCTTCGTCGCCCACGCCGCCGCGCCGGTCTCGCCGCCGATCAAGCGGGCGATGATCGAGTGGTGGGGCCCCATCATCAACGAATACTACGGCTCGACCGAGATGGGGAACGTCACCTTCTGCACCGCGGAAGAATGGCTGGCCCATCCCGGCACGGTGGGGCGGCGGATGCCGGAGGCCCTGGTGCGGGTGGTGGACGCCGAGGGGAACGACGCGCCTCCGGGCGTGCCTGGCGAGGTGATCGGCCGCCAGCCTGGAATGGGCGAGTTCACCTATCAGAACGACCCGGCCAAGCGCCGGGCGATGGAGAAGCAGGGCCTGATCACCCCTGGCGACATCGGCTATTTCGACGAGGACGGCTTTCTGTACCTGTGTGACCGCGCCAACGACATGATCATCTCCGGCGGGGTGAATATCTATCCCGCCGAGATCGAGGCGCAGCTCCACAAGATGCCGCAGGTCGCCGACTGCGCGGTGTTCGGCATCCCCGACGACGACTATGGCGAGGCGATCTGCGCCGTGGTCCAGCCGCAGCCGGACACGGCGCCGACGGAGATCGACGTGAAGGCCTGGCTGCGCCAGCACGTCGCCGGCTACAAGATCCCCAAGCGCGTGGAGTTCGCCGCCGAGCTGCCCCGCGAAGACTCCGGCAAGATCTTCAAGCGCAAGCTGCGCGCGCCGTTCTGGGAGGGCGCGGGGCGCTCGATCTGACGGCAATGCGCCGCCTACGGCGCGCGGACCTCAAGACCGCCCAGGCGCTTGGCCTTCCTGATGAAAGCCTGGTCGAAGGTGACAAAGGCCTCGCAATCCCTGGCGGCGGCGAGATGCAAGGCGTCGGCGAAATCCAGCCCCTGGGCCAGGGCGTCCAAGGCTGTCGCGACCCGCGCGGGATCTTCGAGGGTGACGGTGGGCAGCCCCGCGAACGCCCTCAGCGCGCTGGCGAGAGTCTCGCCGCGATAACCCAGAGCGCCGCGGAGCACCCACTGGGTCTCCAGGATTATTGTGGTCGCCAAGTAGACCCGTTCGCCATCGACGATCTCGCGCGCCTTCGACGCCTGCTCGGGATGATCGCCGGTCAGGTATCGGACGACGATGTTGGTATCAATCGCCAGCATCGCGCCGCCGGGCTTCTGCGGCGACAGCCGCATCCATCTCCTCGAGGGTCAGGGGCGGGCCGTCGCTCCGGAGGCTTCCGAAGACATCGGACGGACGCGTCGCTGGAAAGATCGGCGCGGCCCGCAGGAGAACGCCATCCGCTGTGTCTTCCACCACCAGCCGAGTCCCCGCCCGCCAGTCGCGGCCCTGCCTGATCGTGGAGGGCAGGATCACCTGGCCCTTGGTGGACACGGTGGTGGTCAATACGGCTGGCGGCGGCATGGGTCTGGTCGTCCAACGAGTAAGGCGTAAGTAAGATAGTCAAACCCCGTTGGAGCCGCAAGTCTCTATGGAACCACGGATCGGGCGGCTCCGTGCGTCCGACCAGCCAGACAGCCGTTGCCACCGGCCCCGGCGGCGGGGCATAAGCGGGGTCGGCGGGCCGGCTTAGCTCAGTTGGTAGAGCAGCGCTTTTGTAAAGCGAAGGTCGCGGGTTCGAACCCTGCAGCCGGCGCCGTCCCCTCCTTCGTTCCCCAAGGGTCCCGCGTCATGTCCGTCATCGCCTGGGCGCTGACCACCGGCGAGACCGGCATGCGCACCCAGGCCCGGGGGCTGGCCCAGGCGGTGGCGGATATCGTGATCGAGAAGACGGCGCCCGCGCGTCGGCTGTGGCCCTGGGCGGCGAACGCCGATCGGCTGGCGCCGCCCTGGCCGGACGTGCTGATCACCTGCGGCCGGCGGTCGGCGGCGCGGTCGGCCGCCGCGCGGCGGGCGAGCCGGGGGCGGACCCTGGCCGTGCATATCCAGGATCCGCGGACAGCGACCCGCGCCTTCGACCTGGTGATCGCCATGGGCCATGACCGGATCGCCGCCGGCGGCAATGTGATCAAGGTGTCGACCGCCCTGCACGACCTGACGCCGGAGGCCCTGGCCGGCGCCGGCCGTGTTTGGGCGCCTCGGTTCGCCCACTTAAGCCGCCCGCTGGTCGGGGTGGTCATCGGCGGGGACCTGAAGGGTCGGCCGTTCTCATCGGCCGACGGCGCCCGCCTGCTGCAAGGGCTGATCCGCCTGCGCGCCGCGACCGGCGCCGGCCTGGCGATCACCCCCTCGCGCCGGACGCCGGAGGCGGTGAAGGCGATGCTGCGGCGGGCCTTCGCCGGCGATCCGGGCGTCTATCTGTGGGACCTTGCCGGCGAGAACCCCTATCTGGGCATACTGGCCCTGTCGGACCGGCTGGTGGTGACCAGCGACAGCGTCTCGATGGTCTCGGAGGCGCTGGCCACGCCGCATCCGGTGGAGATCTTCGACCTGGGCTTCGCCCGGCACGCCGGTTTCGTCCAGAGCCTGGTGGACCAGGGCCTGGCGCGTCGGTTCGAGGGCGATCCCTCCACGCCGATCACCTCGGGGCCCGTCAACGCCACGAACGAGGCCGCCCGCGCGGTCAGGGCGCTGCTTCAGGCGCGCACCGGCATGGCGGGATAGGCGAGCTGGTCGCGGGCGCGCCAGTCGGCGGTCACATAGTTCATGATGATCGTGCGACGAACGCCCGCGATCGGCCGCCGCTGTAGTCCATGCCAGGTGTCGGCGCCGGGCACGAACACCAGGGCGGTGTTGTCCTCGAACGCCGGCCGCGCCGCCCAGGTCTTCGGGTCGCGGTAGACATCGGTGCCGAGGTCGGCCTGGGCCGGCGAGTCCGGCAGATAGATCAGCATCGTGAACCGCTTGACCCCCAGGTCGGTGTGCGGCTCCAGCCAGAAGCCGTCGGTGTCCTGGGCATATTCGAGACGGACATAGGTCCCCGCCAGATCCGCGCCGGTCGCCGCCTCGATCGCGCCCGCCACGGCCGCGCACTGGAAGGCGTCCGCCACCGCGGCGCAGAGGTCGAAGGCGGCGTTGTTCGCGGCGTTGAAGTAATGCCTCTGGTCGTTATGCAGTTCGCGCTTGCCCGACACCCCGCGCAGGTCGGGCCGGGGAAACGGCAGCCGCCGAAGCTCCGCCGTGACGCCGGTCGGAAACACCCTGGAAACCAGCCAATGCCGATAGGGTTCGCCACGGGGGCGGGCGGCGGCGAACGCCGAGGCCAGGCTGTCCGTCACCGAGGCCGTCAGTTCGGCCCGCGAAGGGCGCGACACGGTCATGAAACCGTCCATCAGGCCTGCATCGCCCAGCCTTCCACCGCCATCGCCGCCTGGCGCAGGGCCTCGGACCGGGTGGGATGGGGGTGGGAGGTGCGGGCCACATCCTCGGACGCGGCGGAGAACTCCATCG
>Ga0116226_10004768_pt1 | contig 12029 bp, 7 predicted proteins | sample S1TSphfallax_FD_89692 | JGI IMG/M metagenome (GOLD analysis project Ga0116226, IMG submission 89692) | Host-associated microbial communities from peat moss isolated from Minnesota, USA - S1T2_Fa - Sphagnum fallax MG | ecosystem: Host-associated > Plants > Peat moss > Unclassified | place: USA... | reverse complement strand
TGGGTTGGATAGCAAGCCTTGCATCATCTGCTGGATTTGGGGGTTCTGCAGCATCTGCTGCATTGTGCTTGGATCCAGCATTCCCCCAGCACCCAATGATCCAAGATCTGGCAAGCCGAGACCTGGCAGTCCTCCCAAGTTGGGAAGTCCTCCACCTGGCACAGCTGTTGGTGCAGTTCCAGCTGGTGGCTGACTGGTTGGCACTCCACCTGCACCAGCTCCAGTAGCTGGTACCACAATCATACAAAACTCATCAGCTACAGGTGAAGATCAGCTCCAAAGACTTGCTCCCTATTTGAATCTCATCTAGTAGTGGAACCTCACCCAACCTCACCCTATGTCTACAGACACGGCCTACAAGGCCCACCAACTCAACCAATTGAATACTGTATCTTCATTAGTATTGACCTTCTCCATACCTTATCTGGATAGAAATGATAGATGACCCAACAATAAGCTTCTAGAGATCTTAGATCTGATAATATACCAGTGGAAAGAAAGAACAGGGGGAAAAAATCCCCAAACATAAAAACAGGGAAAGAGTAAGAACCAGTTTGAACAACAGCAATAGCCACATGCAACTTCAGTGGCCTTTAACAGCAACATATATGGTAACAACCAGCTACCATAACATCCCTACTGACTTCATCAGCTCTGGCCAGTGTGTATAGGTTAATGTCATACATATATCTATGAGATTGCAGAGAAATCTCCACAAAAAAACTTTGGAGCCAACACTACAAGAATGAGGGCAGTCATAACCTTATGAGAGTCACTCACAAGATATCAGACCATCAGCTTCATCATGAATAGCAGTGATGAGATGCCATCAGTACACACTGACTTCATCAGCTCCTGATGGTGGCTGGGGATGAGTGTACAATAATCCTCCCAACACTTTGGGCCAACCACTACACAGACATCTTCATCTTATGTTTGTGTAAATTTCTGGAGGCAACAGCAAGACCCAGTCATGATGTTGGCTAGCACATAAGAGACATCACTAAGCAAAAGTTTCAATAGTCTACTCAATCAAGCTGCAACAAGCTTGTGAGGTCAGATTTGTTTCATTTTAGTTTGTCCCTATACAACCAAGCATCTAAGCCTAAGGCATAGAGGGGCCTACATTAACCAACAGACAGAGTTTCTGCAACAACATTCATACTCATTGGAGACACAGCCATGATGCTGACCCACCAACATCAACAAACAGAAGAAATGAAATCAACCAACACTCCATAAAAGATCACTTGTGAAGGTGGTGGCCTTTTGCCTATGCTCATCCCTGGAAGAAGAGAGAAACCAGAGAGAGATTGGAACACATAACTAGCCCTTTGTATAAGCTGCTACAGGGAACAAAGTAGCAGAAAGTAGAAATTCACAATTCCATGGTTTTCTTCCTAAACTCCTTTTAAGACTCTACAATCAATATGTCAAAAGGATAATTTAAGATAATTTTAACCAACAATTGCACTCAAGTTAATCATGGTATCTCACTGCAACCCTACATTGCTACATGAGCATCAACAAAAAGCTTCATACAAAGAGAAGTCACATATAATGAAATACTTACCTGAAGGGTTCCAGGGGTTCGGAAGGGGTGCCGTGTTTGGAACAGTAGTTCCAGTGCCCAGTTGTGTTCCAGCACTATTATTTGTGCTCAGAGTTTGGCTGCGTCCTTGTGTAACTCCCTGAGAGCCCAAAAAAGCTGCAAAAGGGTTGGATGCCAAATCATTTCCTCCCTCTCCACCCATCGTTGCTGCATTCAACAGAGGCTCTTGAACTGTTTCATACATGCGCCTAAGCATGTTGAAGCCTTCTGGTGACGCTTCAATGTTGCTCATGGCCCGATCAGTATTCCTCATCATTTCGCGCATGAGTTCTGGATTCCTGGCAGCATCCAGCGTCTGCCGCAGTGTCCCAGGGTCATTGAGTATTTGTGCCAGGTCAGGGTTGCGGTCAATAATATCCCTCATCTGTGGATTACTCATGATTAAGGTGCGCATAAGATCAGGGTTGTTCATCAAATTCTGCACTGCTGGCATGTTCATCATCTCTCTCATCAGATTTGGATTCTGCATCAACTGTTCTTGCACCTGCTGAAACTCTGAGAATCCAGCACCACCGCCCGCACCAAATCCACCCAAATTAGGGAATCCAAGACCATTGCCCCCTGGGCCAGTAGTGACCCCTAGCCTTGCAGAGTTGGCTGCTGGAGCTGCTGCTGCAGGGACCTGTGCTGGACTAGTAGGTACTGCTGTTGCACTGGAGGCAGGTGTAGTTGATGCCGGAGCTCCACGAACCAGATGGACTGTGTGATCATGTTGCAGGCCTGGTGCAAAGAAAAATGAAATGGTCAGAACCTAGGTCACATCCCAACTGTAGGAGAAGTGATGTCCAAGACTCTGAAATCAATTATACACAATTGAAATGAAAGTGAAGAGTGCCAAATCACATGGCACCTTAACCCTATCAATTGGGCAGTAGTGTGCACAGATATGGAGCTGCAGATGACAACTCAACTCTGCATGTTATAATCACCATCACTCCTAAACAATGAGGAAGCTACTCAAATACCATCTCCACAAAGGGACCAGGTTCCTCCCTCTAGAAAGGAGCACCAAGCTGGTAACAAAATCCCAACACAACTAACTGATATTCAAAACAACCAGATTCATGAAACTGTCATTTCTAAAAGGACAACATGTTTCTTTCATACAAGCCTACTTCTTGAGCATATGAAGCATGTGATCATCATCATCACATCCATTAATCAAGAGCATGTCCTGATCTAACACAGGGGTCAAACACATAGAAAACAGATATCAATCCCCGCTTTGCAACAAACCATCAGGTCTGCAAAGCTTGATAAGAGGATGCTACTCCTGTCCTTTGCCAACACAACCATACAAAATTGACATCCTTATGCAATTCTATATCAGGCAACAATAGATCAGCATTCCACCACAAGCCCTAGTCCCGAAACCAGACCCCATGAGAGGAAAAAGGGGCCAGAATCCGACTCCATGGCAAACAAAAACAACAGTGACACACATCAATACGGCCATCTATATATCCGCATCTGGAACCAAATCTCATAAAACAAAGCTGGCACATGCGTCTCTTCCCACCGGAAAAACGTAGCGTATCCGACATCCCGACGGGAGAAGCAACAGCCATTAAAAAAGCACAACAATCGCAAAATAAAAGCTCCATAGGCAACGGCGGTACGGAGCCAATAACACAAGGACCCAAAAAAAAAAAAACGCACCATAGCTGTCGAGGGAACTTTCATCTTTCAGCACACGTCCTTTATAGATGAGCCGCTGTTGGTCGGCCGGAATCTCCGAGCGCTCCACTAACATCATCTTCAAGTCCCGCACCGTCGACGCCAAATCCACCGCCAGAGAAAACTTGTTACCATTTGAGCATCGCACATGCACTGTGACACTTCCGCCGCTGGCATCCACTCCTCCCTCCGCCTCCTCTCCCATCGCCAGAGATCCTTTCGAGAAAACAGCAAAGAATAAAAAAAAAACCTCTTTCCACTTCCCCTGTGCTCTTCCCCCACACCACCTCTCCAGACAAATCTCCTTTTCTCTCTGTCTGTCTTTCTCTTGTCTGTCTCGATATCAATCGGCAGTCTGCCTCTTCTCTGAGACAAGGGCTGCAAACAAAAGACGTCAAAGAAAGCAACTACCTGCTGCTAAGGTTTGCTCGCTGGAGCTCTCGCACATCGCCCTCGCCCTCTTTGTCATCGCCACCAGGGTTTGCTCTCGCGTGCTTTACGTAGCCTTCGGCACGAACCACGAACCATGAACGAACGAACCAGCGACAAACGAAATACGAACGAACGCCGAACGAAATACAAACCAACGACAAACGAATCACGAACGAACGAAAAAACGAACGATGAACGGACGATATACGATTACTAACGAACGAGGTACATGCCAGACGCTACTTCTTTAACTTCGCGTCGGTAATCCTAATTATACTGCAAATTAGGGTAGTTTTTTTTATGTCATTTTTGATGTAAAGGCCCCTTGCATTAGGGCAAGATCTCACCATCATGCCAATTTAGGGTAGTCATTTTCGATGTAAAGGCCCTTGCATTAGGGCAAGATCTTGCCATCATGCCAATTTAGGGTAGTCATTTTCGATGTAAAGGCCCTTGCATTAGCGCAAGATCTCGCCATCATGCCAATTTAGGGTAGTCATTTTCGATGTAAAGGCCCCTTGCATTAGGGCAAGATCTCTCCATCATGCCAATTTAGGGTAGTCATTTTCGATGTAAAGGTCCCTTGCATTAGGGCAAGGTCTCGCCATCATGCCAATCTAGGGTAGTCATTTGTCACACAAAGATCACCTTGATAACTTGTTCAAATCGCCATTAACAACTCAAGTTAATATTAGAGTCACTAAATCATGAACATAACTCAGGTTCATCTTAGAGTCATTATAATTATGAACATATATGGCCATTCATTTTGGAGCGAGACTCCTTTTTTTTGGGTGCCTTTTTTGCTTTCATGGTTAGTGGTTCTTCATTACTTTCAACTTGGCTCAAGTTGCTCATAGCTTACTACTTATTATTTACAAGTTAAAATTTAAACCCTTAAACCTTTATGTCGCAATGAAAATTGGAATATTTGTACAATGCAATCTGATTTTTGGATGATTGATTCTTGTGTTGAATGACAAGTTTGGATTTTTCATTGTTCAACATTCAAGTAGTTCATTCTAGGTTTATCGCCCAACATCAAAGTTTTGTTCTATTATAACTTACTTCAAAACTTCAAGTTCCATCCAACATCAAAATTTTATTTTGTTACAATTTACATCAAACCTTCAAGCTTACTATTTCAAAGCTCAAAGTCTAGACTTTACAGCCCAAATCTATCACAAGTAAGCAACTTGTAACCCTATTTTTTTTGTATGTTCTTGAATTTTTACTAATTTTTTCCTTAAACCTCTACATATTTCAATTTTATTCTTTTTTTTTGTGTATGTTGAGTTTTGCAATTGAAATTGCTATGGAATGGGAACTTGGAAGTTGAGGTCCACCAAATTCATCATTTTTTAAAGCTTTTAGATGGCACCTATGATCATAATGCCTACAATCTTTAGGTTTAGATGTTTTTTCAGAGAGGTTCAACCAATCTAAAACTTGAAATCATCCCCAAAGTGAAGTCAAGCAAATAAGGGGAGATTTGAAATTGTCTTGCACAAATTTTTTAACCTACACCTTTTTCTATTGAGACCGATGTGGATATTATTGTTTTGTTTGCTATCTATTGCCTTCATGTGTCTGTACTTGAATCTATCCCTTTAAATCCAAATGCCACTCATGCCATGGCCAAAAAACACCTAAACCTAAATAGATAATGTGAGGAAATTCCAAGATGTCTAATCCATGAAAATGCTTTGGGTTGAAGTTGTGTTTGATGTTTGTTAAGAATTTAATATCAATTCAATGCAGGGTTTGTAACAAAATTGAACGCAAGGAAAAAAATTTGTTCACCAAGTAGGATTAACTTGATAAACATGCGGAGGAAAGGAAAAATGAACAAAGATTGAAAGCTATGGATCCTAGGTGGTGAGCTCATGCCAAAAATGAAACATTGTGTGTATTAATGAATCGATTTTCTATTTTTGAACAAGTTAAAGGTGAAGTTGAACAAGACAACAAAAAGAAAATAATAAAATCTCTATTTATTTCTATGTATTCAACAAGGGAAAGCAAATGATTAAATATGAAGATTACAAACCCTTGTTTTTCTTTTTTTGGAAGTTGAAAACCAACCTCAGGAAACATTGGAATGGCATAATCAAGTGGGAGATTGTTGAACATGTTCACAACCAAGTTTTTGCAACTAGCAAATCTACTAGTCAAATAACTAGGTTTGTGGCATTGACTTGTGACAAAGTGACTGCTCTAAATAATTAGAGTTGGATTTCTATCCATGACTATTGTGTTCAAGATTGGTGCAAAATCCATGTTATGCTTCCAATTGCACACATTCTTGAAGGTTCCAACGCCCAAATTTTGACAAAGGTTGAAATGAATTTTGTATTTAGTGTTGGAGTCTTAATAGAGTTTGAAATGCCCTTTAGATTGTTATGCTTTTGTGTAAATGGTGTGATACCTTTCAAGGTGCTTGAAGTAGGGTTACAATTCAATTTTGAAATTTGCATGCTCTTTTTTTTATAGGGATCCACTATATGGCACACAATACCAACTTAGCAATCTAACTTTTTTTAGTTTGCTTATGGTGGCACACCTCAAAGATTTGCTCCAATCCATTTACACATTTTTCTACCAATTTCCAAAATGTCACTTAAAGTTAATTAAACTAGCCCAAATCATGGAAACAAAAGGCAATAGGTTGTTTCATAACATAAAAATTCAATGGCTTGGTGTGTTGAATTTGTTGAAAACATGTACTTGAAAATTATTACCATTTGTCGATGAAAATGGAAATTGATTCAACAATTGTGACTTTGGCAGCAAGCAATTTGGATTAGTTTTATGATGATTGGGTTTAGGGGGCAAAATATTGAATTGGATTGAATTGGGGGCAAAATATTTGGGCAAGGTATACAAACCGTGCCACTTCTAAATTTCTTTTGTAATTCGAATTATTTATGCAAAGGCAATGGCAAAAGTGAAATTTTAATGTGCATCTATAGTTGAAGAATTGATTTATGAACTTGGTAATCATTTCCTTCTCATGAATCAATGGATGCATTTAGGGTGGTTTATCACCAATATTGGTTGGGCCTTGACCTTAAAACTTTCTTTCAATTGCACCTTAATGTGATTGAAGATGTTTATTGTGTGGCAAAAAAATGTGACAGCTAATAATTGTGCAAGTTTTTGACTTGTGGAAAATGGGTGATGTTTTAATCATTAAGCAATTGATGTTTAACTTTGATATTGGGAAGCACCATTTTTATTTTGCAATTGGGCATGTAACATACCATTTTCCCTTGAGTTTTTTTTATTGGTTATATGTTGCAAATTTTTGAGGTTTTTGGTTCACATTTGAAATCTTATTAAGCTTGTTTTGTTGTAAGTTGTCACTTGTGTGATGATGAGCTTTGAGGTCTCGGTGACATTTTTAATTTATGGTGACTTTTGTTTACCTAATCTTGGTCACTCTACTTTCAACCCTATTCAATTCAATTGGAGATTTTCACCTTAAGTGTCACAACTTTGGCCCTTGACAATGGACATCCTTCCAACAAGTCTTAAATCTTGACTTTGGAAAGTTGTAGAAACTATTTACTACTAACTTTTTTTGTGTGTTGTCTATTAATGTTGCTTGTATGTGTAAATCCACCATGTGCTACAATGGGCAAGACCAAATTGGTCAAGAGGTCCAATTCTCTCACATGGTTGTTTTTCATAATTTGAGATTTTAAGAAATCAAATCGTCCATATATCTAAGAAAAAACTACAATCTCACCAATGAAAGAACTATTAGTTACTCATTGTCACTCAAACATCTACCAAAATTAAAGTCACCTCACTAATGCCAAGCTTAATGCAGGGGGGGGGGGAAGGGGTGGGTTAGGGTTTAGTAGCTAACCATTTTTGACAACTCTTAGCTTAACATAGCCAAATTGCTACCCAAAGGGCCGACTAAGTAGCCAACTGCACAACACGGGGAATATTAAGGAAAAAAAAACACTGATGAGAACATGGAAGAAATTTTTTTTGGTGGTGTATGTGTCCCATAACCATGGTGGCCTACTGCTAACCACAATTGTAGTCTAGTCAATCAACAGGTTATCAAGTAGTAAATACAGACCTATACACGGTGCCGGGTGGTAGGTTCATATTGGACTTGTCCTTAGTTAGATATAAAATACGGAGCAGAATGCATCTGAGCGGAGCATTCCAAAGTGTAAAAGTCTGTAGGTAGAATACGAGAAGATGATTTCCAGTCACCATGACCAATTCTGCAATGTTAAGAAGGCTCACACCTGGCCCTATCAATAGGTACAAAACCATTCCGTACTAGAGAGCAGACAAGGTTTGGCCATTTCCAGGTCCTAGCAAAGCCTGGCAGACCATAGGCTCACTAGAACTCGGAATTGGCCAAACACTACCCACTCCCCAGCATTAAAAGGTCTGTGGGTATGTCGAACAAAATCGACAAGGCCTGCCAATTAGGTCTCCCGAATTGGTACCCATGCTCAACACTTGATTCACCATTAGAACTAGTCAATTAAAATGGAGAAAAAGACCCAAATTTTATTAATATACGCTCTTTGGATTTATCCAAAGTCTATGGTTTCAAGTGGTCGAATTTATATATATATATATATATATATAATGTTGGAATTCAAATTATTAATATTTTAATATATTTTCCAAAAATAACATGAAAAAGCACATAGCATGTGCCTTTTCATGGACTACCATATTTCTTTCCTAATAATTATCTTATTCTCCACCCCCCACCCCCCACAAATAGGGTGCAGCAAAAATGTATTTATTGTACATAGATTGTTTGTGTAGTGTAACTTGAAGGGCTTTAGGCGGATGAGGTCTCTGAGTCTGGAATTTGTAAAGAACCAGAACCAACCAACCAACCAAAGGTTGTTCAAAAATTCAAAGAACCACCCAAAACACTGGTCTTTTCACTTCACTATGTCTTTACCTTACCATAACCTGAAAAGAGCTTGTTCCATTTTCAAAAAGTTTAAAAAAACCAGAACCAGAGGTTATAAACAGATGAGATAATCACCACCACCCAGCATTGGTCAGAACTCAGGACCCACGAGTTTTCTTCGTGTAAGATGTGAGATCTGTAATGGAACAAGTGTAAAGTTGTAAGTTTTGTGGATTACTAAACTCTCCTCCAAGCCAATTGCCACAATTTTGCCAAAACATAATATTAAGAGTCGACCTTATGGGCCCCAATGAGACACTCCAGAGTCCACAAGGTGTGCACATTGAGTCAAAACATTGATCTGTTGTACATACTGCAGATTAAACTATTCACTCTCAAAGGCTTGAGTCCCACCTCATCTCGCCCCTTAATTTGGTAAATATCCCCCCAGTCGTATGTGAGCTTTACCCATGGTAAAGCATGAGGCAACCATTATCATGATTGCAGAGGAGGGGTAGGGTTCTTAGTTCTTCCACCTACTCTTGAGAGTGGGAGGGATAAGAAGTCTGTAAGTAGGCATAAAATCCCTCCCACTCTTTTAAGGAGTGGGTGTAAGATCCTTCCTCTATTCTAGGAGGGGAATATTCATGTATATAAAGGTACCCTCCAAATACACTAGGAAATTTCTCTGAGTGCTTTACAAGGCCCAACAACTGATGGAAAACCTGACATCAACCAAAGTGCAAGACTAAATTGCAAACTACTTGAAACTGACTATTGAATTTAACTGCCTGATGTTTCTGCCAAACACAACATATTGAATTATGCCTGTAAACTTTTTTTTCTACCACCCAGATTTGCAAATCACCATGTGTAATTAAAGCTGCCAATACCCACCTCCTAAACTAACTAGATGCATGTCCTTGCACATCAACAGTAGAGGCCACTATCTATGCTCTCCCTTGTACCCAAATGCACTCTCCCAGAACCTTCCTCACCCTTCAATCAAGTTGCTGAATCCAAGTTCTATCCTTGACATCTTTGTTGCAGGCCAAGATCTGATATTGATTACAAAATGTTCTATAAAGGGGGATGAGGAAGTAAACAAGCCTCTTAACACCACGACCAGGAATTTAAATCATACAAATTGGAGGGAGCCCAAACCTAATAAAGATCCTCCCTCTGACCTCTTCTGCCATCCCGCATATCATCCCTTCTCCGATCCAAATACTCTCTTGATGAACTGCGTATGGGTGATCGACTTCGCTCTCTCCCATCTCTTGCCCACCGTGATCGCAGAGGAGGAGTGAGTGGCCGCCGATCACCACCCCTCGGGTCACCATGATCCAAACCTCTCCTGTCCCGATATCGATCCTCTCTCTCTCTCTCTCTATGTGCAAAGAAGCCACGATCCATTGGCCCTCTATCTAACATGCCCCCCCTATCCAATGGAGTCCTGCCTTCAAACCGATCTCTGTCCCGGAAACCCTCCCGTTCATGATAATCATCACGATCCCTCATGTCCCTTCCTGGACGGAATTCTGACAGCCGATCTGCCATCCGAGGTGGTGGCCCATGGTCAAATTCATGAGGGCCTCCTCTGCCCCAAACCCCTGGTGGTCCACCAAATCCACTTAACCCTCTGCCTAGCCCACGCCCACCCATTGGAGGGCCTGCCCCCATGAAGGGGCCATGAGGTGGTGCCCCGCGAAAGCCACCTTCAGGCCCACTTCCAACTCCAATGCCCATTCCACCCATGCCACTCCGTGGCTTATTGCAGTTGTTGCAATGAGTTCGCCTTGCAAAATTGAGGTTGCCACACCTACATACGACACAGCTGTTAGACCACCTGGAAAACTCAACATGCTGTGTGGATACATCATCTGTATAGAGCAAACCCCATGTCTTGGTGAACATGCCAGACAAATTACCACTGAAGGCTTGAAAAACCATTAATTCCATGATAGTAAAATCCAGCTGAAAACCATGTACTGAAGAACACAAAGAGACCTGCAATTCTGGCAATGATAATTTTATCTCATACTAAGGTGTCTGAACTGACTTACGTTGGCTCTGGGCATATCCAGTCCCCTTCCCTTGGTGTAACATTCGGATTGTTGCGCCCAAAGCTTTCTCCACCTGGTGGGAATTCTTCAGGTCCTCCAAAACTTGGACTAAAACCTCTTCCAAATGGAGGCAATCCACGACCCATTCCTGGAGGCCCTGACACTGGAATAGGAGGAAGACGGTCTGGATACCGTCCCCGTCCTCTTCCCCCCCTATAGCCCCCAAAAGGAGAAGCATCCCTATCATAATCAGATGTATAATCCCCCCTTCTTTCACGAAGATTAGGGCTGGCACCTCGAGGAACATGGCTGAGTGAGACCTGGATCTTACTTCCTTTGAAATCATAACCTGTCATGCAGAACAATTCAAATTGATTTCTCCAGAACCCATGAGACATGAGTTCAACCATAGCAGAAAACTATATCTCTCATAAGAATTGAGAAATCTCCATTCTCACAACTAAGAAAAAGCAAAGCAAGGTTAACACTTCTTCATTAAGCCACAGAACCTACCATTAAACCAGTTGACAATGCCTTGTGCAGATCGAGGATCATCCAGAACCACCTCTGCCTCCCGTATTCCTGTCTCTTTGTCTCTAAACAGTTTCACCATAGGTGCACCTGATTTTCTGTCCACCTGCATATATTTCGAACATAAGAGAACCAGTCCTTTGGAACAATTCCAGGTACTTTCCAACAACACAACATACAACATAAAAATAGAGGTACTGGTTGTACACCCAACTGCAGCAAACAGCATCCATGTTTGAAACCTCCTAGCAACTCAAATATCCACCTTTTTGTTGCCGATATCAAATACAAGAACTAACCTTAATGGCACCAGTGTCACTGAGGAGGCCAGCAAGGCTTTCTTCTGTAACATTCTCTGGAAGGTTTGATATGAATATGGTATCCACTACAAGACCCCCGTTTGCACCTGCACAGCATATTGCAATGTGTCAACCTCCCTCAGCTGATCACATCCAATGTCAAGCCACAGTATATATGACTAGGTGACATACCAATCAACATTCAAAAGCCCTGTGTGATACTATTTGAAATTTTGAACTACAATTCCATGCCATCAAGAAAAAGGTTAAGTAAAAGTACACTAAGGTCTTGAGATATCCCAAAGCTCCAAGACAGGCGAAAGGATGATGTGTCTTGGAATTGTTCATGAGAAGCTAATCCAAACTGTAAATATTGATGCTATTCTCTGTAGATCACGGTTTTAGCCATACCCTTAAGTAAACATATCCTCAGCTTCTGCAGAGAAGGCACTATCTATACAAGAAGTTGAACCAGATGAGTTTATGCTAAAATCGGGGTCAAACGTTGA
>Ga0116226_10004767_pt1 | contig 12029 bp, 6 predicted proteins | sample S1TSphfallax_FD_89692 | JGI IMG/M metagenome (GOLD analysis project Ga0116226, IMG submission 89692) | Host-associated microbial communities from peat moss isolated from Minnesota, USA - S1T2_Fa - Sphagnum fallax MG | ecosystem: Host-associated > Plants > Peat moss > Unclassified | place: USA... | reverse complement strand
CGTATGCACCGAAGCATGATAAAGATCGCCCAGTCCACCGATCACATTGGCCAGCGCAAACGAAGCAGACGGCAGCACAAACATAGCCAGCGCGACCAACACCTTGCGTTGACCGAGCAGCAGCCCCAGCTCGCGGAAGAATCCAAGGAAGCTCTCCTGCGCCAGCTTGCGGTCCGGCCCAGGAGCTGGAATAAACGGGAACACCAGCGCAGGCAGCATCACCAGCACACCCAGCAACACCGCGGCCAAAGGCAGCGACAATCGCTGGATCAGCTCTCCTGCAACAATCACCATCACACCGCTGCCGCCGATGTTCGCTGCGTTGGCCCAGGCACTTACGCGAGTTTCGTCCTCTTTAGGCAGCACATTCGCAAGCCAGCCAAACAGAGCGTTCGACGAAAGGTTCACCGCGGACACACCTACCAGCAGCGCCGCCTCCACCACCGGCACGCGATGCACATTCCACACCGCAACCGCCAGCGCCACGGCCGAGAGCGCAGCAAACCCCGTAGCATATGCTCTGCGGCTGAACCGGACATCGAGCACCGGGCTAACCAGAAAGCTCCAGCACAGTGGAGAGAACACGATCGCTGTAATCGCGGTGATCGTCGCCTCCGGCAGGTGTTGCTCCGCCAGCAACTGCGGCAACGAGATCACGGCAAATCCGAGATACATCCCGAAGGTGGCATTGGACATGCCCATCAACCACACGGGCGCGATGCGTGACGAACGGCTCAAAACGTCTCCTAAATCTTAGGATATCGCTCTTCGCCTCTCATTCCGCCGAAACCTCAAGCTGCTGCCTCCGTACCGACCTTGGCCTTTGGCAACAACTTCAACATCACTCCCAGCAATACACATGCCAGAATGCCGTAGCCGGCATCGGCGACGAACTCACCCGTGATGCCATGACCGGCGTAGGCGTGTCCGTCCACTACCTCCATGTAGACGATGGGAAAGTTGCTCGCCGCTCCCAGCACGCTGAACGTCGTTGCAGCCAGCGGGTTGTTCTGTCCGATGGTCTCAAACGCTATGGCAAACATGCCCGTAATCGCCAATGCTTGAAACACATTTTCGCCCAGTAAAGAGAGCGCGAAGACAGTTGGCGTCCTTGGCAGCAGCAACAGGCTCAGCGTAAAGCAGGCACCCACAACCCCAATCGTCAGATACAAAGGACGCAGCTTCATCCGCCTTGCGAAGAGTGGAAACACCAGGCTGCCCACCACGCCGGCCAGCGCCACCCCAGCTCCGCCCACCACGCTTACCTCATGCATCGAGGCATGGAACTCATCCCCCAGGCCGCTCAGAATATTGGTCAGCGTGAACGAGCCAGAAGGCAACAGAAACATCGCAAGCGCAACCAGCACCTCTCGACGACGCACCAGCGCAAGCACCTCACCGAAGAACTGCCCAAAGCTGTCGCGTGCCAGCCGCGCATCCGGTAAGGTCACCGGGATGAACGGGTAGATCGCCACCGGCAACAGCAAGGCCCCGCCCAGCAAAAACCCTGCTACAGGCAAAGGCACACGATGGATCAACTCGATTGCCACCATCGCGATCAACCCGCCGCCACCGATGTTGGCCACGTTGAACCATGCGCTCAGCTTGCTCTCGTCCTCCTTCGGGATCGCAGTGGAAAGCCAACCACCCAGGGCGTTCTGTGTGATGCTCGCTGACACAAAGCCACCCAGCAAGAGCCCTTCTAAAAGGGCAAGACGGTGCAGGTTCAGGATGGCCAGCATGACCATCACCGCCGCAATGGCAGCCGATGCGGAAGCATAAAATCTGCGCGTGAACCGAACGTCCAGCATCGGGCAGATCAAGAACGCCCAGAACGCAGGGCTCATCGCTGCTGCGGTCATCGCTGCAATCTGAGGCTCAGGCACATGCTGCTCCGCCAGCAGCTGAGGCAGTGAAATTGCGAGCAGGCCGCCATACATGCCGAACGTGGCATTGGTCAATCCCATCAGCCATACGGGTGCAGTTCGGCGGCGAAGCTTCAAAGGGATCTCCTGAGGATTCTGCCTGGTGCGTTGGACGTGCCGGTAGAAGCAGCGTACACGCAAGCGAACCTCTGTCCTAGCTGAAAATCCTCATACACTGCCTTCATTTTGAGCGAGCTACAAACCGGCACCAAAGCAAAGCGGGCAGGCATCGCTGCCCACCCGCTCTCACTCGATTCTCTACGCTCTGCTTCTTACTTCGCGGCCAATTCCGCCTTGGCGCCTGCCTTCAGGGCCTCGGCCTTGTCGGTGTGCTCCCAGGTAAAGGTGTCGCCGCTGCGACCGAAGTGGCCGTAAGCGGCCGTCTTCTTGAACACCGGCCTACGCAGGTTCAAGCTCTCGATAATGCCCTTCGGTGTCAGTTGGAAGTTCTCGCGCACCAGCTCGATCAGGCTTGGCTCGCTGATGGTGCCCGTCCCGAAGGTGTCTACGCGTATGCTCACCGGCTCAGCTACACCAATCGCATACGCCAGCTGCACCTCGCAACGGTCAGCCAGGCCGGCTGCCACGATGTTCTTCGCAACATAGCGCGCCATGTACGCAGCTGAACGGTCGACCTTGGTCGAGTCCTTGCCGCTGAACGCGCCGCCACCATGCCGGCCCATGCCGCCATAGGTGTCCACGATGATCTTGCGACCAGTCAGGCCCGTATCGCCCATCGGTCCACCGATAACGAACCGCCCCGTCGGATTGATGTGGTACTTCGTGTTCTCATCCAGCAGGTGCGCAGGAATCACGGCCTCGATCACATGCTCCTGGATCTCCGCGCGAAGCTGGTCGTTGGTCAGCGTGCTCTTCGGGTCCTTGTCGCTGAACTCCGCATGTTGCGTCGAGATCACTACCGCGTCCACGCGCACCGGCTTGTGGTTCGCGTCATACTCCACCGTCACCTGGCTCTTACCGTCGGGGCGAAGGTACGCCATCTTGCCATTCTTGCGGACCTCGCTCAACTTCTCTGCCAGCTTGTGCGCCAGCGAGATCGGCGTCGGCATCAGCTCCGGCGTCTCGTTGGTCGCGTAACCGAACATCATGCCCTGGTCGCCGGCGCCGCCGGTGTCCACACCCTGTGCGATGTCCGGGCTTTGGCGGTTGATCGTCGAAATCACGGCGCAGGTGTTGGAATCGAACCCCTTCAACGCATCGTCGTAGCCGATCTCCTTGACGGTGTTGCGTACCAGCGTCTGGAAGTCCACATACGCCTTCGTTGTGATCTCGCCTGCAACGACCACAAGGCCGGTGCAGGTAAGCGTCTCGCAGGCCACGCGGCTGTAGGGGTCTTCGGCCAGGCAGGCATCGAGAATGGCATCGGAGATCTGGTCGGCAATCTTGTCCGGGTGACCCTCGGTCACGGACTCACTGGTAAACAAAAAACGGTCAGTAGTAGACAAAGCGGAAAGCTCCCTTTTTCAAATAGCCGGCCCCGTCCCGCGCTCAAACGCAAAGACGCCCGACGACCGGTCACCTGGCACAAGGCCTAGCCCGCGCTGGCTCCGGTCGCTCCACCCAGCCCAAACCGCGACTGCACCTGGAACCCCCTTATTCTACCCTCCCCCTAGCCTCTGTCCAAACCCCGCCTCCGCTCTGCACAAAAAGCCCCAAAGCAAAACGGCGTCCACCGAAGCGGACGCCGTTTCTTGTAAAACAATCAAGTTAGAAGTCCAGCCGCAGACCAAACTGCATAATGCGGGGATCGCGATACGACGAAGTTGCAGGCGAGATCGTGCCGAACGTGCTCGATGTCGACGTGACAACGTAAGAGTTGATGTTGGTGTGGTTGGCGGCGTTGAAGGCTTCGGTACGGAACTGCAACCTGAACTGGTTGGAGAGCTTGAAGTTGCGGAAGACGCCCACGTTGAGTACCTGATAGCCAGGTCCGTTGATTGTGCCCCGCTTCGCCGTCCCCGGAACATTGCTGTTTGGGTCCTGCGCCTCGAAGGCCGCCGTATTGAACGAGGGAGCTCCCGCTTGTCCCGGTTTCTTGGTGGTGCGCAACCGAATGCCGTTCACGCTGGAGTTCGGGTCGCCGACCTGGTTCAATCGGATGCCTGCATTGGTGTTGCCGAAGACGCTCAGTCCGGCGTTGTCGTTGATGATGTTGTTAGGGTTGCTGGCGTTGGCCTGCACCGGGCCCGCGGGCGTGTTGTAAACCACAGGAGCGCCAGCGGTCGCGCTGCTTGCCGAAACGGTGAATGGAAGCCCCGAGGCCACTGAATAAATGCCGGAAAGCTCCCATCCGCCCACAAGATGACCGACGAGGCCATGTTGCTCGCGATACCACGGTAGCTCGTACGCTCCATCCATGGAGAGGATCAGCTTGCGGTCATCCGCCGCACGGCCATAGTCGCCGTTGGGGTTGTAGATGTTCTGGATGAAGCCGGAGTAATCCGCAGGCGAGTTCGTCAGGTCACGCGACCAAGTAAAGTTGCCGTCGATGAAGTTCTTTCCCTTGAACTTCTTGGTCACCTTCAGCTGGGCTGCGCTGTAGTTTGAGCTGAAGATCGTCCGCATCGCATCGATCGAAAAATAGCCAAGATACGGCTTGATCTGGTTGAGCGGAAGCTCACAGTTAGAGGTGATGATGGCGATCGTCGTCGTTCCAGGAATGTAGCACTTAGTGCCGCTGCTGTTGCTGTTTGGGTTCACGACACCGCGCCAGGCTCCAGGCACCGGCTGGTTGATCTCCTCTGCGCCTGCAAGGTGGGTTCCGTGCGTTCCAAAGAAGCCGAAGTCCATAAACACGTTGCTTGGAAACTGCTGTTGAAGGTTCAGCGAATACTGCTGGACGTAGGGCGTCTTGGCGTTCAGCGGCAGTGCCTGAATGCGTCCCGGAGTGGTTGAAACCGTCGTCGAGGGATTGCCACCCGCCGGATTGTCGAGCGAAGTCTGAGCGACAGAGTACGTCTGGATCGCCGGAGGGTTGGTAAAGTCTGTCGTCTCCCAGTAGCTGACCTCCAGCTCGTCATACACCCAGCCGTAGCCGCCGCGCAGCGCCGTTCTGCCGTCGCCGAACACGTCATACGCGAAGCCTACACGAGGAGCGAAGTCGTTCTTCTGCATCGTGTTGGTGTACTTGCCGTAGGGTGAGGACTGATTGTTGTTTGCTGCGCCGGGGTTGGCAAAGATCAGGCCGTTCAGGTAGTTCACCCCAACGTAGTCCGCGCCCGCGTTCGGCGACGTCGATTGCCCCGCGTTGCTACCGGTCTGGTTGCAGCTACCGGTGAAGCAGGCCAGACCTGTGGCGGCAATCGTTGGTGCCTTCGACGCCGAATACGTGGCCGGATCGAAGTTGTTCTGGAAGCCGGCGAAGTCCTGCGGCGGCGTGACATAGCCGTAACGCAGGCCGATGTTCAGCGTCAGCCGCGGCCGGATCTTCCAGTTGTCCTGCACGTAGGCCTCGTAAATGTTCTGGTTGATGTCGACACGCGGTACGCGATTACCCTGCGTAAATCCGCTGTTCGCGTTGCCGGTCAGCAGGTTCGCAAAGGCCTGTGCCTCGGTGATACCCGTCGTGTACGTCGTAACTCCGGTCGGCAGGGGCACAGCCGCTGCACCGAAACCCGCATCGTTGTTGAAGCTGAACGCGCCTTGGTTGTTGCCGCTCGTGGAGTTCTCCTGCTTCTCGTAGTGCGAGTAGGAGAAGCCCACCTTTACCGTATGGGTGCCCAGCGTCTTCGTGACATCGCCAAACGCCTGGTGGTTGATGCCATGATCGTTGTAAACCGCGCTGCCTCCTAGGCTCTGAAGGCCCGAAACCGAAACGGTTGGCACCACGCCTACCGTATTCGCATACGCGCCAGCCACAGTAATGTCCGGCGACGCCGACTGCAGCAGAGCTCCCTGCGGAACAGTGTTGATCGATCCATTGGAATAGGCGTAGCCCAGGTTGAAGACGGTCGTAGGCGAGAACAGATAGGTTCCCTTGGCCAGGTGTTGCGTTCCAGGGTTTTTTGAGATCGTGCCGGAAAGGCCCGGAATCGGCACGGCGACGAACGTACCCGAGCCGATGAAGTCCGGGAACGTGTCATGCACATACCGATACAGCAGGTTCAGCCTCTGCCCTACCTGCTGGTCGATGCGGACCACCGTGTCGAGGTTCGGATAGCGGTTCGGGATGGTGCTGTTGATCGTGTGCGGATCAAGGCCCAGTCCGACGTTCGCTGCCTCATTCGGCACCGGGATGATGCTGTAGATGTCCTTCAGATACGCCGCTGCCGTCGGCGAAATGTTCGACACCTTCGTGCCATACGCCGTGCAGGTATTGGCCTGGGTGCTGGGGTTCGTCGTAAACGCCGTGCAGACGTTGACCGGACCACGTGTATACGCACCGCCCGAGGTCGGCTGGTAATACTCCTGCGAGAAGTCGCCGGCACGTTCCTCCGAGGTCGGCACCAGCGCCGTGCCGGTGCTGTAAGTAACCTCTCTCAGCCAGTTCTCGGAGACGAAGAAGAACGTCCTGTCCTTGCCGTTGTAGAGCTTCGGGATGATTACCGGTCCGCCGATCTTGAAGCCGAAGTCGTTGTAGCGATACTTGGGAATGCGTCCTGAAGCCGTCGAGCTTCCGCCAATGTAGTTGTTGTAGTAGTTGTTGGCGTCGAAGAAGTCGTTGCGCAGATACTCATACGCACTGCCATGCAATTGGTTGTTGCCGGACTTGGTCACCACATCCACCTGCCCGGACGCGTTGCGGCCATACTCTGCACTGTATTGCCCGCGCAGCGTCTTGAACTCCGAAATGGCATCGACGCTGGGGTAAACGTAGAGCGTCAGGTTCGCTCCGCGGTCCAGGTTGTCGGCACCGTCGATCGTCCAATTGTTTGACGTGTTGCGGCCTCCATTGACCGAGAAGTTCACCGTCGAGGAGGCACCGTTCACGCCGACTGGACCGCGCTGTAACTGGTCGGTCGTGCCGCCATACGCAACGCCAGGCTGCAGGTTCAACAGGCTCTCATAGTTGCGCGAGACCATCGTCAGTTCAGTGATCTGCGCGCTGTTGATCAGGCCCGCAGAGGTCGCGTCTTCCAGGTTCACTGCCGAAGAGTCCGCACTGACGCTTACAGTGTCCGTGGCGCTGCCGGGTACCAGCTTCCGGTTGAACGTAAGCGCATCGCTAACGTGCAGCACAATTTTCGTCACCTGTGCGGTCTCGAAGCCAGGGTCTGTGATCTTGAGCGTGTAGTTGCCCAGCGGCAGGGAGTTCGCCGTGTAGAAGCCGGACGCATTGGTCGTCACGGTCCGCACCACTGCGCTGCGGTCGGTATCGATCAGGCTTACCGTCGCCCCCTTGACCACAGCGCCGGTCGAGTCCGTCACCGTTCCGCTGATGCTTCCGGTTGTCGCATCTTGTGCCGGAGCCGTGGTCATTCCCAGAGCAAAGGCGGACACCGCCAGTACTCTCATCCATGCTGAAAACTGCTTCATAAGAAGCCTCCTGAAGTGTGTGGAACCATCCGCCGAACAAGATGGTGGTCGATCAAAGGGAAACCTGGCTGCCGCGTGGAAAGTGCGATCAGTCGGTAGGCGCTCGTTCTAAGCGGCGGCTCTTCATCGGATATCCAAAATACGGAGACACGCCCTGAAGGGACGTTGAGAAAAAGTTGACCGCCGATGGTCGTGCAAGCCGCTTGTACGTCTTGAAGAAATTAGTATGCACCTTTTGGGCGCATATGATCAAAAGTTTCCGCAATCTTGACTGAAATGCAGCGTAACGGCCGCTAGCTGCGTATACAAGTGATGACTTCCCGCATCGTCACTCGTCCTGCCTCTGGCAGCAACAACGCTTTTGGTTGCAGCACATACTTCCACGCTGCCCAGCCCAGCGCCCCCAGCAACAACAGCATGACCAGCACCCCAAACCAACGTCGCCGGGTCTGCGCATTGCGCCGGTCCCGGCTGCGCCGGACATTCTCTGCAAAGGAGGCCCAGTCCGGCTCCGGCTCTTCCTGTGCCACGTTCGGAAACCGCTGCAGCCACTCCTGCTCATCCAGCCCCAGATGGCGGCAGTAACTCCGCACGATCCCCTTGTTGAACACCCCACCCGGCAGCTGCTCGTAGTCTTCCTGCTCCAGAGCGCGCAGATGCCGCGTCGGCACCTTCGTGCCTTCGGCAATGGACTCCAACGTAACGTGGCGTCTTTGGCGTTCTAGTTGCAACTCTCTACCGAATGACACTCCAGGCTCCAGCAAGCTGCGTCGGCAACCTGCACTCCAGTTTCGACTCGGTTCTCTCAATCAAGCTCTACGCTGGCGTGCTGCTCAGTCCACGCGCGAGCTCACCAACTATCGGTGGTGCCATAGCGACACAGTTCAGCGTTCAGAATGCCACATTTCTAGTGCAGACTGGAAGCGAATGAATTCAAAAGGTTATCGGCAAAGGCTCCCCAGCATCTCTTGCAAGGGCAGCATTTACCTGTCTGCCTGCTTCTCCAGCTCCAGCATAGCCATCTCGACGGTCAAAGGCGTGATCGCCAGGGCCATGGGCAAAAAAATCCTGACCTCATCCATTCTCCCGAAGATCAGCCACAGGCAGGCGTATCCAACGCCGGCGATCAGGAATGCCCCACCCGCACCTTCGCCCGCGTAACGAAGCCGCACCGCCCGAAACAGCGTCCACAAGAACGGTGACACAAAGATCAAGGCGGTCGCTACCACGGCTAGCGGAAAGTGTTCGTGCAAGAGCATGAAGACAGGCACATCGCCATAGGTCGCCTGCGGATACCGGAACTTCACCAGATACACCTGAACCGCCGCGACCATGAGCCCCGTCGCTGCCGCAGTTGCCATCGCCACTCCACGTCGTAAAGAAAGCCGCGGGCTTACCCCGCTCGCACTGGCTGCAAACACTCCCATGCATACCATCAGAGCCACATCGGCTCGTATGAAGCTCTGGGCCGTAGCCAGTAGAAAAAATCCAAACACAATCGCCGCCTGCTCCAGGGCAGACGCCTCGGCGTCGCGCCGCGGCGTCCACAACCAAAGCATCATAGCTACGATTCCCACGACCGGCAGCGTCGCCACCCGCTGGTACCAGATCACCCAGTCCACTAGATAGAACGTCAGCGCCGCAAACGCCGCCGAGCCGAACCACTGCGAGGCACGACCTGCCCGCCTGAAGACCTTCGTCTGGAGCAGTAACTGGTACAGCAAGAGCGCGGCAAGGCACGATCCCAGCACATCGAAAAGCCAGAAAACGACGCTCAGTCTCAACGTATGTCCATGCCAGGCCACATGCTGTGCGATCCAATAGGCGGGGACCACAACCCCCACCCGGTACTGCTCCGGCGCGCTCGCAGTGCCCCGCACAACGTCCCCCCAGGCATCCGGCACCGCTTTGAGCGTCTGGTTATACAGCCCATAGCCGCGGCCGCAGATGCCGACCAGAAACATCACCAACAACCATCGGGTTATTCTTCGCATCCTCTGGCTGTCCATCCTGCGTCCTCTCCTACATAGGCCCCAGTTCCTCAGTCTACCCTTGCGCAGCAGGAAGACGCCTTGCCGCGCGGCTCAAAACTGAACTCGCCAGTCTCCGCGCAGATCCGGAGGCTGTACGCCGCTCATCGGTGTGCGTAAACTTGCGTTGGATGCGTGTCGAACTCCCTCTACGGATACCGCTTGCGAAGACCCTCCTCTTCGCATCGTCGCTGTTCGTTGTTCAGCTTTTGGAGCATACCAGTCTCACCTTCAGTCTTCTGTTCTTTGCCTTTATCGTCCTTGCCAACATAGCTTTCAATGTTGCCGGTGGATTCTCCCGTGCCTCCGGCGCTTATGTCATCCTCTTCGCGCTCCTTACCTGCGGTGTTGGCGTCACCTTTAAGGCTGTACTCGGCGAGGCGGCAGACTCCAACCTGCTCGTCCCAAATCTCGATATGGCCTGCTACACCGCCAGCATGTTCATGATGCTGATGGTCATCCTGTGCAACAAGACCATTACCGGCAAAAGCGAGGGCCTGGCCCCCAAAGAAATCGACTACAGCCTCGCTGCGTTGGGCTGTTTTGTCATCGCCCTGACCCTTAACACCCTGAACGGTGCCGGGTTGGGGGGAGCTGGCAGTGTGCTTTCCCTTCTTGGACAGCTCAACCAGTTCTTTCCCTTGGCGATCATTCTCGGCACCATCGGTGCCATCAAAGACAGCGGTGGCAAGCGCTCCGTCAACTTTGTCAGCGGCATATCGATGGCTCTTCTCTGCGTTGGAGGTGCTCTCAGCTTCAGCAAAACCGGCATGCTCACTCCTTTGGCGGCATGGGTCGTCGCAGCATCGTTCATGCGCTTCAACCTGCGTACGGTTCACATCATCGTTCTCTCGGTCTGCGCGGTCTTCGCCTTCACGGAGGCCCCCACCATAGCCGGTGGCCGCGTTCTGGTCACCGAAGGCGCAGGAGCTGGTGAGCGTGCCAGCATCGTCTACTACCTCATTACCCACCCCAACGAGGCAAAGCAGCAGCAAAGCCAGATCGATGCCGCCGCGATCGCATTGCGCGGACACGCCGGCTACTACAAAAACTCCCAGGGCTTCCTTGAACGTCTGACCATGATTCCACCCGATGACAGCTTCTTCGAGTACACCAGCCGCGGCAACTACGTCGGCTACAGCCCGGTGATCGAAAACTATGAAAACCTCGTCCCACACTTCATCTTGCCGGACAAGCCGGTGCCCATCAACGGCAACTTCTACGCCCACCAGATCGGTGGCTACCTGGCCGACGACGACGACACCACTGGCATCTCCTTCAGCCCCGTCGCAGAGGCATACCATGTCGATGGCTGGGTCGGCGTCTGCCTTCTTCTTCCTGCCATCTGGCTCACGCTGTTCGTCGGTGCCGACTACATCTGTGGTGACCTGCGCCGCTCCCCATGGGGGCTTCTCCTCGTCGTCATCTTCGCCCACGCGGCTGCCGAAAGCCTTCTCGGTGCTCTCATCTGGCTCACCGGCTACGGTCTGCTGGGCATCGTCTTTGCCATCCTCTTCTGCACGGAGTTCGCTCCGGTGATCGGCGCTCTCTTTTACGGCAGCAACCGCCGCCCTGCACAATCCAAACCGGCGCGACGCGTTCCTGTTCGGCCAGTGCACTCCGCCTGACCTTGCGTTTGAGCCAAACCCCATCAACCCGCGTCCGGCTCATCCTCAATTTGCAGCCAACCCCTATACTTGCGTTAGACACCAAGGCCCCTGCTGAACTCGATTCACCGCAGTCCTACTGAAAATCATTATGAACAAACTGATCCTCGGCAACCTCGTCCATCGCCCGTTGCGCTCCATCATCAGCGCACTCGCTGTCGCTATTGAGGTCGTCATGATCCTCTCCATCGTCGGCATCTTCTACGGAATCCTCAACGGCGGACGCTCCCAGCAGACTGGCACTGGCAACGACATGATCGCCCGCCCCGGAGCCACCAACGCTCTGCTCAGCTCCGGCACTGCCTCCGCTGACGTCCGTATCGCCAACATCCTTCGCTCCATGCCTCACGTCAAGGTTGTCAGTCCTGCCAACGTCAAACTCACCCTCGGCTCCGCTGTAGAAAACATCTTCGGCATCGACTTTGACAGCTATAACGCGCTGCGCCCCTTCAATTTCGTCTCAGGTGGCCCCTTCAAGGGACCCTATGACATGATCATCGACGATCTACAGGCAGCTGGCGGCAAAGGCTACAAGGTTGGTGACACCATCAAGGGTCTTAACCACACCTTCACCATCTGCGGCATCGTGGAGCATGGCAAAGGCGCGCGCAAATTCGTCCCCCTCACCACCATGGATGACATCGACGCTACCCCCGGCAAGGCCGCCGTCTTCTTCATCCGCACCGACGACGCTCCCACACAGGCCGATAAGCAGCTCATCCAGGAAGATGTACGCAAGAACATTCTCGGCACTGACGGCCTTCAGGACTGGTCCGTGCAGACTCTCGACGAGTTGCTCTCCGAGCTCACTCCGGAACACTTCCCTGGTTTCAAGATTGCTCTTAGTGTCGTCATCAGTATCGCCACGATCATCGGGTTCCTGGTCATCTTCCAGTCCATGTACACCGCCG
>Ga0116226_10004766_pt1 | contig 12029 bp, 13 predicted proteins | sample S1TSphfallax_FD_89692 | JGI IMG/M metagenome (GOLD analysis project Ga0116226, IMG submission 89692) | Host-associated microbial communities from peat moss isolated from Minnesota, USA - S1T2_Fa - Sphagnum fallax MG | ecosystem: Host-associated > Plants > Peat moss > Unclassified | place: USA... | reverse complement strand
TCTATTCTCATATTTTTTTAAAATACTAATATATACACTGATAAGTGTAATCTTTCTTATGTTTTGTGATCTACGAAACTAATAAGTACGTTATCGCGAATCATCTTAGCAAAACGATGAATAGAAAAGTTTGCCAGATGACGCTGCCTGCTGGGCAATATAAGTTATATGTAAAATCCACTTTAAAATTGTGGAAAATTGATCTAATATATTCTCTTTATTTTCAATCAACTTCAATAATCTTTCAGAAATGATAGAACAATGATCGATTCAGTTGAATACCTCCTACGAAAAATGTTCATCAAATTTTCTAAGAAAATTGATTATTTTCATTTTTTAAGAGGAACATTTGCATCAAATTCATTCTTGGATTGGTTATTTAAATTCATCTTTCTTTTCATATATTTTATCATTCCATTCTTAGCTCTGTGGAAATAAACATCAAATTACTTCAATTCTTAGTTTCAATTCAATGACGGATATTCGAAATTTTTTTAAAAAAGGTTCTATTTCATCACCATCAAACAATAATAAAGTATTGAAAAATTTAAATTTAAAAATGATCATTTTTATTTTTAGCGAATACGAGAACATGTTGATAATGAAGATGAAGATGAAGATATCTTTATATTAAAATCTGGTCAAAAATCGAGTAAAACAAAGACTAAATCAGTCGATGAAAATGTTTTAATAACAAAATCGGATAGTATAACACCAAAGAAAAAAATGAAAACAAAAGAAGTTGATCCATTAGAAAAAAAACGACGAGTAGAAAATTTTAAAACATTTATGAATCGAGGTGGACCTGATGCACCTGGTTCAAAACCAATTCCCACTGGAGCACCAAATTGTCTTAAAAATTTAACATTTGTTATTTCTGGTAAGCAAAAAAACAACAACAAATATGATTGATTAATTATTTAAAATTTGATTTTATTTAAGGTGTTCTTGAATCATTAGAACGTGATGAATGTAAAGATTTAATAGAAAAATATGGTGGTCGTGTAACAGGATCAATTAGTAGTAAAACAAATTATCTTCTTGTTGGTCGTGATGGAGGTGAATCGAAAAAAGATAAAGCTCGAGATTTGAAAGTCAAAATTATATCAGAAGATGATCTTCTTCAACTGATTGAAACACGTCCAGGTGATGATGAAACACCTAAAAAAATTTCAGCTCCAACATCACAACTACCACCACCACCTTCATCACCTGTTAAATCAAAACCGAGTACTTTTAAAACCATTGGCGATGTAGATAAAGCTAAAACTAGTTTATCTACTTCTCCTACAATAAATAATGATTCACCAACAACACCAAAACTATCAATAGATGAATCAACACTCATGTGTAAATATACATTTGAATAGATTTGAACTTTTTTGCTATAGAAATTTTTTAGGGGCTGATAAATATAAACCTCGTACAGTTAAAAATCTAATTGGACAACAAGGTGAGAAATCTTGTGTTCAAAAATTAATTGTCTGGTTACGTGATTGGTATAAACATCATGGACGTAGTGATGAAAAAATCAAAGCTAAACCATCCAATGGTTTTAATCGTAATGAAGATCCAGCTTTATTTAAAGCTGCTCTTCTTAGTGGTCCACCTGGTATCGGTTAGTAAACCCTCTTATTATCACCCTATTTATCTTAAATTTCTATAGGCAAAACTACCGCTGCTCAACTTGTCTGTGAATCTCTTAATTTCGAATATATTGAAAAAAATGCTTCAGATCAACGTTCAAAAAAATTAGTCGCTACTTTTTCAAGTGATTGTCATAATATAACTTCTTTTTCTAATAAATGTTCAATGTCTAATTGTGTATTAATTATGGATGAAGTTGATGGTGTAGCTGGTAATGAAGATCGTGGTGGTATACAAGAACTTATTTTACTTATAAAACGATCTCGTATACCAATTATTTGTATTTGTAATGATCGACAACATAAAAAAATTCGTTCATTAGCTAATTATTGTTATGATTTACGATTTTATCGTCCAACTATACAACAAATTCGTGGTGCAATGATGACTGTTCTTCATCGAGAAAATATTCATCAAATAAAACAAGAATTATTAGATGAAATAATCAAATCATGTAATCAAGATATTCGTCAAACACTTCATTCATTAAATTTATGGGCAATAGAAGGTGAAACAAATTCTAATGCATCGAAAATGATTAATAAATCAATAAATCATAATCCATTTGAATTATGTCGTTTATCATTTTCGGATGATTTACGTGAAAAATCTTTAACAGATAAAATGGAAATCTTTTTTTATGATTATCAATTAATACCATTATTAATACAAGAAAATTATTTACAATGTTTACCAACATTATCAAATCTTGATAATCAAAAACGAAAAATAACTGATATTGAACATTTAAATTTACTTGCTAAAGCTACTGAAAATATGTGTATTGGTGATGTATGTTCACAAATGATTTATAGTAAAAATGAAAGTTGGTCATTATTACCATATCAGGTATGTGATTTTTTGAGGAAGAAAAAAAAAATGTTTTTTTATTAAAAGGCAATTTTTTCAACTGTTGTACCATGTTCATATGTTCGTGGACATCTTCGTGGTATGGTTAATTTTTCATCATTTTTTGGTCAACGTTCTCGTACAAATAAAAATGAACGATTATTAAATGAAATTGAAAAACATATTTGTCTTAAAATTGCATCAGCTAATAAACAACAATTTAATCTTGATTATTTATCATATTTATCAAAAATATTTATTCAACCTTTACAACAATTTCAACAACAAGGTATTGAACAATGTATTACATTACTTGATGAATATTATCTTAATCGAGATGATTTTCAAACAATTATGGAATTAAATACATGGGGAAAAACAGGTAGAAATCTATATGATCAACTTGATACACAAACAAAATCTTCATTAACACGTATTTATAATAAAACCGCGCATCGAACACCGTATGCTGTAATTGATATGAAAAAATTAAAAAAAACAAAAGGAAATTTGGATGAAGATGATGATGAAGAAAGTGATGGTGATGATGGAGAAAATGATGATGAAGAAGAAAGTAATATAGAAGAAGATGCTATGATTAAAGTGGCTAAAAAACGTGCAACAAAACCTACAGCTAAGAAACCTCGAGCCAAATAGATGAATTTTTCCAAGTCTGTGTATCATCTAGTGTGCTCTGTAATCGTTAATATTTTGTGCGTGTGAGATGATGAATTTAAATAAACAGAATAGATTATCTAATGAAATTCGCAATACTATTTTTTTTTACCAGGCTTCAGTTTCCTAATAATAAATGTTTATATTTTGACAAATCCCATTGCTTCCGATTCGATTACAGAATATTCCTAATAATGATCAGTCAAGTTTTTAAAAAAACTATAATTGGGTGAATTTTGTCGTATTGATCTTGTGTCATTTTCTACAAAAAACCGACAATGTAACAAATCTATACTAAAAATAAAGTAAATATAGTATGTCGACTTTTTTGATTTTGATTCAATTAGAAACGAAATAAGAAAATTATTAAAAACAAAAATTATAAATACATTTTATTATACCACTTTTTACATAGAAACAATAGATGTCGCAAAACGTAATTTTCGTATTTTTTAGACAAGCACTTCACTCTCATTTCTCAATGTTCATATAAAATCTTTCAACATATGTAACAGACAAACTAGACATTAAATCTCATCTAATTTTCGTTTGAAAATATTGTATAAAGACGATATATATTTTCAAGATCTATCTATTTTAGATATATGAAGATCTTCACCCTGATTAAGTAGATATCCATAAATAAATCAATTTTCTCAACAATTAGATTATACACTTGTTTCCAGATGAGCATGTGTACAATTAGAGACAGCATACATGTGTTGATGATGATGATTGTAGCTAATTATAAAGCACTGACTGATGTTATCGTTTTTTTTTTCTAACATTGAAGAATAATTTGTGCATGCGTGCGTGAAGAAAACATGGTAGAAAAGTTCACCGACTGCAGTTATCTACTGTATCATTATCATTGCACGCGCACACATCATTTGATCGGCATCTCTTGTGGTTCGAACAACTGGTGTGTTGTATGTTTTTTTTTAATGCCTATTGACCGATAGGCATCACATACAATTAGTTGTATTACAGCAGCATCAGCATTAAAAATATCATAGAGCGTTCATAATTAGGCCTTCTGAATGACATTTGAGTATGAGTTCAATTTCTCATCTTGTTTATATTTGCATCTCGTCAAAATGATTTCCATGTCGAGCAATATCAATTACGAATAGGACTGCTTCATTATTATCGAAAGAATTCACCTGTTACAATGAATGTATAGAAATTAAAAAAGAGATCACATAGAAAATATGATGTGTGAATAGCCGTATTGCTTCAAGGTGATACTTGGCACTGATTAATGTCAATTCTACAAGAGACCAGTATGAAGCTCTTCAAATTTAGATTGACAAGTATAACAAGTTATAAAAAATTCACTCTGTGTGACATGATGAATCGATTCTATTTCATATATCATCTATTTAATGACTATGATTAAACTGGGCGTGATTGCAGACATACACACGCACATACATATATATACATACATGTAGACATTCACTCTTTTAACTCATCAAATGGGTTAGTAGACATAAAGGATGGCGCTTCCTTGTGTTGCGTAAAAGTCTATCACGCAAGTCATTTATAATAGAATCGACAAAACTTTCTCGCGTAATCATAAGGAGGTGCAAACATTTCCGTTGACAATCAAGATAGTACTTTTAAGTGTACTGACCACATCCGAATCATTCTTTTTTCCTTTCTTTTATCATCATCTAACAAAGAAAAAAATCTAAGATGTCCTCAGGACTAACATTTTTCCGCATTTCTTTTTTTTTTCGTTTACTAAGTAAATGGAAAAGTCACTAACATGATTGTGATGCGGATGGCAGAGGAGAAAAAACTTGATTCAATTGTGTGTATACGTTAGCATTTACCCATTATGTAAAAAAAGGGGAGTGCTTACTTACATCATGATTTTTTTTATATGTATATCTTCATCATCTTCATCTCTATTCTAACTCAGTATGGAAAGATTGCTGATCCAATTCTAATCTAATCAAAAATTAGATGAGGATAATAAAAAGAGGTTATAATCCTTGTAATTGATTAATTGAGAAGACTATACATTATATTTGTGTATATATAAAGAGAAACAGAGAGATTTATAGGAAAGCATCAGGTAGCCACATGCCTTCAAGCATTATTGATAATGAGAAAAAGAAAGCCGCTTTTCACATTTTTCTTAATTCTATAAATAACTATCGGGCATTAGTTCACGAAAGTGAAGTGCCTGTCAGTAAGAATGTGATGACTTTCAAGTGGATGATGCTGCCAAGAACACTACTTTTCACACTTATACTTAGACACTACAATACCATGTCCATCATTCACATACAATATATATATAAAGTGTAATTATTGGTTATAGTAGTCGCTTGAGGTGTTGTTAACTAGACACCCTATTTGTCCATTGATAATAGTAGACAGTACATGTCTCAAATGATATATGACTCGCCACACATCTCAATCGGTCGTCGCATTCAAATACACACATATTTTGCATAACTTGTTATTATGAATGGTCTGTCTATATTACCCTATTATGCATCACTAAATAGAATAAAACGGATGAGACTTTAATTCTCCTATCCAACCTGTCAAATAAAGTTTAGCATATGAGATTAGATATAAATAGAAAAAAAAAAGAAGTCGATTGATAAATAAATCGACGACCTTTCGAATATAATTCATTACCTCAATGACAATTAAAGTAGCATATTTACATATACGAAAGGGCAAGATCACACACAATCATGCAGACCTATAGAAATCATGGTGACAGATATGCATGTCAATGATCGATGAGTACTCAGCAATGATCTTTTCTAGAACGATCAAATTAGCAATCTACCAAAAAGCAATATATTCCGTAGAGATTTGATATGTGTGTGAAAGTAATGACCTTGTATTATTTGGACAGGACATTAGAAAAGAAGAACAAGAGAGAAAAAGAAAGAGCTGTTGGTTTGATGGTCATTTAACAGACTTCTTATATTCCCGTACTCACATTTCTCTTCCCCAAGGGAACGAACGTGCATACATAGAAATTATATTGATTTAACTTAAACAGCACACACACACACACATATTTCATCTTATGATGTAACAATTCACATTGATACCTGAACGGAAACGACTTTTTTTTTCTCTTTTTTAATAATGCAATGCAATGCAATGCAATAAAACAACCAATTGTTAGATTTTTAATACTAATGAAAAATTCACATCTTCTTTATGGCTTCTCTTTTTTTTTCAATCATCGTTTATCATTTTAATAAATGATAAAAAAACAAATGTACAACAAGAAGAAGAAGAAGGAAAAAAAAGAAACGAAAGAAAACACAAAAGCTCGATTGTATCTGACATACATACAAATACACATCGACATACAAATAAAGATTATTATCATCAAGAGACATAGATTAAAAAAAAAGAAAGAAAGAAAAAAAAGTTAATTTATTTCTTAAGCTAGAAAAATGGCACTTTAGAGAAGAAAACAGCAGGAGATAGATCATCATCATCATTTTCTTCAAAAGACATATAGACATTCGGCATATTTCAATCACCGGCACAAAAAGAAAAAGAAACATGTGTATAACATCTGTTACTAAAGATAGTATTCGTTAAGTGGTGTAATATTTCGACAATTAAATGATGTTGTTGAACTAAGTACTTTTCTACATTCATCATCATTTTGAAAAAATTCCATTTTATTATTTGATTGATCTAATGTGGATTTTAATTGTGTACGATATTGTTGTGTTGTTCCTGAACGTTGATTTGGTTGACATGTTGTTATTAGACTGTTATTATTGGCAGTTGGCGAAGATGATGAGGATGATGAGATTGGAGTTGATGGATTTGTCTCATCACAACTTGTACTACTATCTTTACATAGAATGATATAATTTTCATTAGATGACAAGAGAATTTTGCCCGTTGTTTCCGTCACTGATGTTGTTATTGGTATGTCTTGTTTGACTAATTTATTTCCTGTTGACTGATGATGAGGATGATGATGATGGCATACATCCATTTCAGATGATCCATAACAAGAATCATTATAGGATGAACTTGTATCACTATTTCCATTTGTTTTAATCGATTGTTGTAATTTTGTATAGGGACTATTAGTGCTTATGTCTATATAAAGAAAACAAAAAAAAAAGAAAAATTGATAAGTGAGTTTAAAATAAAAGATGAGAAATAATACTCACCATTTGCAAGACTACCATCGCTGAGTAAACAATGATTCTAAAACAAATGAATGAATCCCATTTAGCAGACTGACTTTATATTCTATCTTGGATTAGTGAATGAATAAATGGAAGGCCCCATTTAGCACGTGCAATTCGTTTATATGAATAGATATGAATGTTTGTGTCTGTCTGGTATAATGAAATTTGAGATACGATCATCTTTTGTTCAAACTTTTTTTCATTTATTCATCATCTTACATATCAATATATATGTGTATTCGATAGGCGGAGAAAATCGGGTCAATGCTCGATTGAACTTATTTCTTTGCTCTATATTGATTCAAGCAATTCTCATCTTATTCAAGGTTAAAGTAACCATTTATATATTACATCGTATAGTACTCTTTTATTCTATGATAAGTATAACGACTGATTGAATAAGATTTCTTTGTATTCTTGAAAGAAGCCTCGAAAAGATTCTATTTAAAATGTTGTTTTTGTTTCCTTGAAATACATTTATATAGTTGGCATCAAACTTATTTTATGTGATAATTATAATATGATGTTGAATAGAAGAAGAAGAAGAAGAAAAAAAACTCTGGAGGTTTTAATCATGTAATATGACACGAACGGTCAATTGCACACACACATATATAGAGATGACTCTTATTATGTTCTTTCATTCTCATTTTTCTAATGAGGAAGATCATGGAGTTTGAAATAAGAGCTAATCATACATAACTTACCTCTGTGTAACAGATCTGATCTTTACTTGCTCTTGACGATGAAGTGAGAAGTGTTAGACGTTTTTCTGATGATGAATTTATTAATGGTGATGGTGATTGTTTAACAAGTAAGTTATTTTTTTTCGATAGACGTTTTGATATTTGTCGTTTTCGATATGTAATACAAGCAATAATACAAACAATAAATAAAATAAATAATAATATAATAACAATAATAATAATAATCATCATTTCTATTGTTAATGATTGATTAAAAATAATTTGAAATTTTTTATAGGAAAATTTTGATAAAATTTGTCGAAGTGATTTTGTATTTGAATAAAGAACTAAACGTATAGTTTGATTGGTTAATTTTGCTGATGGATATTGATCATTATCATTAATAATTACCATAAGATCAATAATACCAGTACACTGTTCATTTTTATTTAAATAAATTGTTCCATTAGATGATAAATGTAAAAATGTTAAATTACATTTTGATACTTGTCCAAATTGAAATGAAAGAAAATTTGATGGTGAACGATCACGATCAGTTGCATTTAAATGTATGATACTTGTATTATCAATATTAATATAAATAAGATGAGATTCTGGATGAAGTTCAGGTGAATATTCATTAATTGGTTTAAGACAAATTTCAATTTGACATGTAGAATTAAAATCATCAGAATCTTTAGCAATAATTAAGGATTTTATACAAGGATTTGTATCATAATCAAGTTGTTTACGTACAAATATTTCACCTGTTAATGAATTAATCATTAAATCTGATGATAAAATTGAATAATGAATTAAATTTTCATCACGATCAATAGCTTTAACAAAACCAATGGATGAATTAATTGAAATATTTTCATTAATATTATAAAATAAATATTTTTTTTTTTCAAATTCGGGTTTATATTCATTTTTATCTAAGACATAAATATATAAAAAAACATCGGTATATAATGATGATGGATGTTTTCCATGATCATGTGCACGTATTGTTAAATTATAAAAAGATTTTTTTTCTCGATCAAGTTTTTTGTTTAAAAATAATTCACCTGTTATTTCATTTAAATGAAAAAAATTTTTATATTTATTTGTTATTAATTCATATGATATTTGACTATTTTCATTTAAATCAGTATCATTCGCTTGTATTTGTATAATTGCTTGTTGATATTCTTTTTCTTCTTCAATTGATAGATTATAAAATAATTGAGAAAATATTGGTGGTGAATCATTTATATCAGTAATTATTAATTCAAGTTCACGTACAATTCGATGACGAATTTTGAAACCATTATCTTCAACAATTATATGAATAGAATAATTTGATTTTTGTTCACGATCAAATAATTGTTCAGTATATATTGCAAACATATTATTTATTGTATTTGTTAAATTTAATTTTGGTTCAGATGGTTCAATCCAACAATTAACTTTTCCATTTAAATTTGAATCAAAATCTTGAATAATAATATGCATTAATAATGTATTTATTGGTGTTTCTTCACTTATATATAATGTATTATTAATTAAATGAAAATATTCTGATACACGTATATTCATTATAGGAATATTATCATTTTCATCTTCAATATTAATTATAATTATTGTATAAACTGGTACGGATACAGGACCGGAATCTTGTGCTGTTACTTGTATACGATATTCTTTATATTGTTCATAATCAAGTGATTGAAGAAGATAGAGATCTCCTGTTTCAGAATTTAATTGAAATGTTTGACGAATTAATTCTGAAACTTGTGGACTAAAATTATATGTTATATGACCATTTTCATTTGAATCATTATCAATTGCATGTATACGAAGAAGTGATTTTGTTAAAGATGGAAGAATATTTTCAGATATATTTATTATATATGGATGTTGTTGATCAAATGATGGAACATTATCATTAACATCACTTATAGATATATGAATAGGAATAGTTGATGTTAAATTTCCTCGATCACTAGCTGTCAATTTAAGTTCATAAAAATCGCGTGTTTCACGATCTAAAGGTTCAGTTACATTTAAAGCTAAAAGAAAAAAAAAGATTAATTTAAAGAAATATAGATTTGTACCAATTTGATTTGAACCAAATGACACCAGTTCAAATGGAATTATTTTGGTAGGTTTTTCAAGCCAATAAACAAGTTCGTCATCTTCACCATCTTTATCTGTAGCGCTTGGAATGGGTAACACGTGTCCAACTAGAGAAATACAAAGAAAAAAATACACATCTGCTTCCGTAATGAGACTTCGAAGCTATTTAGAAGAAAAAAAAATTCGTTTAAAGCGTCTGCTATAGACTTTCCAATTAGCTTTCAGAATGTCAGAAACTCGCGTATTAAAGGTCATCTATTGTGTAACAAACATACCAGGCACGCCTTCGCTAATGTTAAGTTGAATATCTTGACCATTTGATGAAATATCTAAAAATTGTGGTCGATATTCGTTAACATCTTCAACAGTTAATATTAATGAAATAATATCACGTGGTTGACTATTTTCTTTTAAAACAAAATCCATTTCAATTTCACATGGATGACATTGAGAATTTTCACATAATTTTATTCGACAAAATTCTTCACGATCAATTAAACGACTTGTACGTAATTTTTGTCCATCAACAAGAAAATAAGTTGTATATGGAGAATTTAAATTTAAAAATTCAATAGATTGATGATAATTAACAGATAACATTTTATCTAATGATGTTATTGTATGATATAAATCAACATTTTCTTTCACTGATGTACGATATTTTAAACGTGATGATAATGTTGATGAAATAAATAAAAGAAATAAAATTAAAAGAAAACGTAACATTATATCGATGAACCTAAACAATCATTAAAAAAAAAATTATCTGATAGATATTTAGTTTTTCCTGAATAATGATAAATGAATAATGAGAAAAGACAATGATGCTGATATATATATATATATATGTGGCATCGTTTATGTTTCTTTTCCGGTCTGATTATCGTCTCTCTTTCTCTCTCTCTCTCGCGCTTTCTCCCCCCTTGCTACTGTCATTTTGGCTATGATGATAAATTCCGTTTGTTTTCTCTGACCCTGATCTTTTCTGTCTGCCCTTTCCATTTTTTTGGGTAACCATCAAGTAAGAATAAAAAGCGAGAAATCTTCTTTTATACCTGTCTTGAAATGCCATCAATTCAACAAGCTTCTGATGTATGAGTTATGTGTTCGATGATCGACGAGTGTCTGTTCAACAAAAAAAAAATGCAAGTAAAGAAAGAGAAAAGAATAAAAGAGAAAAAGAGAAAGTAGGCGACAGAGAGAGAGAGAGAGAGGGAGCAAAAGAGAGAAAGAAAAATATTGTTGAACAAGAAAAGAACGAGAAAGAAAAAAAAATTGTATCAGGAAGGAAGTATCTTGCTGACCAAGTTGACTACTGGTACTGTTGTTCGATAAGCGATCATCTAAATGCCAATTTATCTCGGAACACAAGTTAGCCGATGAGCTAATAATCTCTATGCCATACATATATTCATACACATACAATTATTTGTGAGTAGAGTGACAAATGTATTGTCTGCTTGAGCGATCAAGCTCGAGTAATTGAACCCTGATGAGTTGATGATAGGAATAGTTGTAGTACTACGTAGTAAAGTTGAGTGATTGTGCTCAACCAGTTATATATATTTTTTTTTGACTTGTTCTCATGCGGCCTTTATTTAAAATAACATCTCCTCTATAACGATGATGATGGTGACGGGGAGAAGGATGGGAATGATGACACCTCCTCAGGGTTTTTTCCTAGCTCATATTCAATTCTCATGTGAGACTATAATTAACATATGGAATTTATATAATGATAATGTTGATAATGATGAACACTACAAAAAAAAAGAAAAGAATTTAATGAAGTAGAACGCGTCATTGGCATAAGCAGTTAAGTGATAATAATTGATTATTCTACGATTTA
>Ga0116226_10004762_pt1 | contig 12034 bp, 6 predicted proteins | sample S1TSphfallax_FD_89692 | JGI IMG/M metagenome (GOLD analysis project Ga0116226, IMG submission 89692) | Host-associated microbial communities from peat moss isolated from Minnesota, USA - S1T2_Fa - Sphagnum fallax MG | ecosystem: Host-associated > Plants > Peat moss > Unclassified | place: USA... | reverse complement strand
CAAGTGGATATTTCCAAGTTCAAACTCAATTTCACACTATTTACCCTATCCATATTTACAAGTCCAAATTTAGTTTCATACTTGTTATGATGTGCATATTTATATAGGTCCAAACCCAATTTCGCACTATGTATCTATAAGTTACAAATTGGTCATGACCTTACCTTTGTGCTCATGATCAAGGTTGGGCCAAGGCAAGAGAAACAAGGTAAGAATGAAATCAAGGCATCGTAATGTTTAAACACACTCCCAAGGTGAGTGGTAAGTATTTGTGAGTGAAAGGGAGGAGCTCCCATGATTCATAAAGGCATTTTCACTTTGCAAGTGGAGGGTCCCATGAAGTCTTAAGAGCTATGGGACAAGGTTAGGGCAACAAATTCAGTCCACATTAAGTGATCTTTCACTTGTTCAAAAGATATTGTTGAGTACTACAAGATAGTGAGTTTTCATTTTGAGAACAAACCTTTATTGCATAAGTTATGGTCATTTGAAGACAAAGAATTTCATGGTAATCAAGTTGATTGAAAATATGCAAGGACAAAGACTACCAAGATGACTCTTGATCATTCATACCATCATTTAAGAACCAATTGATGTTCAACTCATGAACTTGACATGTTGAAACCTTGTCTTCAAGGGCTACAAGATAATGTACTTGCATGCTCAATTTAATTAAGTTGCATAAAAATTATGGGCCTCTAAAATGATGGAATTACAAAAGAGTAAAACTTTTGAAAAATGATTTCTAGAGTCTTGAAAAACATGTAATTTCAACATAGGTGTGACAATGAGATACATAGTATATCATATGGAGGAAGGTCTAGTGTTTTCTTGTGCATTTGGGTCACATGGGGAGTTTTGTGAATGCATGTAAATAATCTATGAACCAAAATTGGATACAATTGCATTAATTGGCCTCTTTATTTGGTTTGTGAAGTTTGATATGAATGAAATGGAGTTTGACATGTTGATTCAAGTTGTTTTCGTCTTATCTTGAAGCTCACACTACCCTTGTTTAGTCATGAAGTGTTAGGGAATGTGCATTGGGATCTTGCATTCCATTGCCAAAATTAAGATCGAGAAATATTTTACCATTGATACCACTTTAACAATCCTAGGGGTGTGTCAAACTTACTTAGTATAGGCTATTTTATTGTTGTTCATGGAGATGCTCTCTATGAAATTTTAACAAATTTCAATATGTATTCTTGGTTTGCAAAATCTATGAATATATTTTGAGTAAAATTTTATCACGTATATTCATAATATGACATCAATAATATTAATTAAAATATGACATTATTCCAAATTATTTTCATGTAATACAACTTTGAACAACCTATTTTTTGTAATTGAATTAATTTTCATTATTTCCATTTGTCAAGGTAGTAAATCTCACAAATGACCAAAAATTCCCAAAAAATTCCATGTCTTGACTCCTTTAAAGTCTACCCTTAATCACAATCAAGGTGCCCAAAAAGAATGTCACATTACAAATGATTCCAATTCACAAAACTCAACTATGTTCTTCTTTGTAGTTTTAATTCAATTCAAAATAACCAATGAGTTTTATAACTTACAATAAACATAAGTATGGTTCATTTTTTATTTAAGTTTGGTAGAATTTAATGTTCTACAAATTCCTTTAAAAGAAGTGCTATTCATAGCAATGAAAACTATAATATGTATAAGAATAAAAAAGATTAGTAAAGTACACAAAATTTCAACCTTATTTACAAAATATTGTCGCTACATATCAAATGCCATGAAAAATAACCCATCTACATTTTTCAAACTCTTAATATAAAGTGATTTCAAAATGGAAATTTCAAAACATTCTAGGCTACAAACATCTAAGGACTATTAAATGAGCAATATTTAATGTGTTGTAAAATAAAATATAACAAGCATATAAGTATAAACTAATGTTAAAGGATAAAAAATGCACACTAAAAGAAATCTTGTATTATGCAATCATTCAATTTGTGATTATATGTGATTATTTGTCATTTTCAACTATGTTTTGTCATTTTTACATCTACTCACCACCTTTTCAATCCCTTACTTCTTTTACAAATATGGTGTGAATAACTTGTGACTATTAAGTTTTCCACATTTTCATGTTTACTAATTTTGTGGGTTTTCATTCAAAAAGATGTTTTCATGTAAAAATAATTGCAAAAATAGTTGTAACTTAGTAACTTTTATGTGGTGTACCTACATTTTAAAAGTATATTAAAATGTTTTAAAATATATTAGAGATACATTTGTAGACTTGTGTATTAATGCCAAATTTTTGGCATGTTAAGGATACATTTTACATATATTGTGGGTTGCCTAAGTAGGTCAATAGGTAAGTAGGGTTACCTACTAACTAAATATTATATTTAATATGTAAAAGCTATTCATATTTACAAGTCGATTTGCTCTAGAGAATACTGATTATTGATTAATAATGATTAAATAAATATAATTAATTTTTTTAATCAAAATTTAAATTATTATTATAGTTCATTAATTATCTAATTAAATATAATTAAACTACTATCAAATAAAATAATTAACAATTATTGATCAATTAAATTACAACTACCCATTAATGAAGTATTATATTTAATAAATAATAAAATACTAATAGTTGACAGTATTATTTAATTATAGGTAATTTATCATTATTATTACTAGAAATTATTAACTAATAACTAATAAACTAACCTAGTTATTGATAATTTTATAATTACTAAATTAGATAAATATAAAATAAAATAAAATTATTGATACATATTATATTATTATTAACTTATTAACTAATAAATAAAATAGTTCTTTGTTAATTATTAGTGTGGTAATAGTATTAATTAATTAATTTTTAAATATAATTTACAATTTTTTTAAAAGAACAAAGGATATGGGCTAAATATTTTAGTTACAAATTAGTTTGCAAATAAGTTACTTATTTGTGAACTAGACTATAATTTTTAAAAATTATTCCATTTGCTTTGTCTTCTATTTATATCTTGTAAACTATATAAGAAAGGTGTTTTGTCTTACATTTTCATATTTTTAAAATTTTGTCTTGTTTGGGATGAACCAATCAAAAAGGTTCAATCATAAAAATTAAACCCAAATAAATAAAAATATTTACATTCATACCTTCTAATTTACCTACTTCCCTAACCTAGGTATGTAGGTTGATAGGTCTACGAATCTACCTACCTAAACATTGATTTAAATATATTTTAACTAGTTTTTAATTTATGTTTCATAGATTTTGCCCAAATTATGCAACATGGCAAAATCCCATTAAAGCAAATTATGCCACATGACATAATTCCATTAAACCAAATTATGCCACATGGCATAATTCCATTGATCAATGTTGTGGCATTATAAGCTATTTAAAATAAATGATGAGGATCAAATTTATATTTTCAAAAAAAGCATTACAAGAAAATATATTATGTTACCAAGTGGCAATCAATGAATAAGTTATATTTTTGTTGTAAAAATAGGGACTAAGTGCAAGTTGCATATTGATATCACCATATGACATCATATACATTGACCATATACGTCATCCATATGGATTGAGTTGACATCATGGTGAATCATCATTTGTGCCTAAATGTTGGGTGTGACTTCATTTATGTTACTAATAGATTTCTAATTGTTAATGTTCATTATAACTTAATATTTATAATCACAAAATACAATTGCAAATTGACATTTTTCTTTTAATAACACTACAATAAAGGTAATGTACTTTTATGCAAATCACAATGGTAGTTTTTTTATAGGTTAGTCAAATCTTGTTGAATACAATTCAAATGCATTTGAAAAACAATTATGAAAAATGAAATGAGAAACAAAAAAAAATGTTTTTATCCTCCCAACTTTGAAATTTTTACACCGAAAATAGCAATATTTAGTGAAAAATGAACTTTACAATGTAGGTGCATTTAGTATCAAAATCCAAAAGCATTGTGGTTCTGAATTTTTGTGAAATTGGAAGTCACATTCACAACTCTAGGAAATTCTTTTTAAATTACTTACAATACTTAAAATCAAAAAATCAAAAAAAGAAAGGTCTTTTTAAAAAAAAATTAATTGAAGACCTTAAAATCAGAAAGTCCATTTAGATATCTAAAGTTATTTTTTCAATACCCATATTTTTAAAAGATTCATATTTTTTTTTAAATTATGGTGATTTGAACTTGGACGTGGAAAAAAAAAAGTTAACTTCAACATCATTAAAATGTTTTAACTTGAACTAAATATGAACTCTCAAAATCAACTTTCAATACCCATGTTGGTCCACCTTAGTGTGCAACTACCCTAAAAATTTACAAAACATTGAAACATTTTAAATGCATGTAATTTAAATCGCATGCACATCACACAACTATAACTAACTAAAATGCTTTGTATTTAAATAAGAATTTAAAGTCTTGAATGTGGGGTACCTTAATTATGACTATGGGGTCTAATGATGCACTCCCAAGTTCCTTGATAGATTCAAATGTAAGTCTGAAGTGAAAACAACAAGAGAGCAAGGAGTTAGGGACACGCTCCCTGGCTCACAACACTTTGGGGGTAGAGGGGAGTGTTAGAGCTCCGGGATGAGACTAGGAAGGATGACAAGCACTTAATCACTCACATGGACCTACACAAAATCAAACAACAAGTTGATCAATGCATAGTTGGAACACTTTTGGTGTTAGGATGAGCCACAAGCAAACTCAGACTCACAAAACTCACCACGGCCCGGACTTGGGGGAAGTCACCACCTTCCCCCTTATAGTATACTATGTGTCTCTCCACGAGGCCCACATCTAAATGACATTTTGTCCCAAAATTCCCAAAATTGGGACTCCCATGACTTTGGGACCACATAACTTTGCGTGCAGACCTCTGATTGAGATGAGGTTTAAAACAAAGTTGTAGTCCTCCTCAAGAGCTTTCCATTGGTATGTTGCATGCCACCTACACACAAGGAAATCGAGTTGATGTATCCTAATCCTTCCTAGAAATCCACTAGGTGATTGGTGGATTACCATCAACCATTCAACTAACTAACCCCATTAACTTCATCCTTTAGTAAAGGATGGTAAGTTTACCATTAGTAACCATCTAGTTATTAAGATGCCCATGGTACTAATTTTCCTTGGAATTTATATCCTTAACACTATAAATGTTGCCGAATATTACATATTGTGTGACATGTTTACAAACTCAAAGTTTAACAATGTTTGGTGAAGTTGATGACCACAATTCCATAAAAACCTTTCATGAAGTGGGGGTTGGACTTCATTAAGCCAATCAAACAAGTAAGGAGATTTACAAATAACAAGTACATTTTAATAACCATAGATTATGCTACAAAATGGATGGAAGCAAAAACACTTCAAATAAATGTACCATAGTTGTGACAACTACATTTTTGTACAAATACATCCTTACTAGGTTTGGTTGTCCATTGACCTTAGTCATAGATTAAGGGGTTCATTTCATCAATGATGTTATTAAACATTTGATTGATCATTTCCTCCTTGAGGATGTTAATTCCACTATTTATTAATCACAAGGGAATGGGTAGGTACAGTCAATTAACAAATTCATTGTGAATTTCATCACTAAGTTTAAGTGAATAAAGCAAACTAGGATGTGCATCTTCCAATTACGCTTTTATCCTCTATAATTGTTTATAAACTAGCCACGAAGTACATTCCATATCAACTAGTCTACAAATTGTATCCTTTAATGCCCATAAAATATGTTTTAATGGTCATTAATGGGGACCACACATCTATAAGTCATGTTAAGGTACCTACAAGTAGATTATTGGATTTTTAAAAAATGTAGACTAATAGACTATAAGCAAAGGAAACCATTGGGATTCAATAATGGATTTGTGTTCTCTAATCAAAAGAGGTATCCAATTAAGAAGTTTAAATTTGGAAATCATGAAATGTGGTTTCCAAAAGGTAATAAAATTCATTTCAAAAAACTCACCAAGAAGTGGTTCAATCTTTATAAAGTTCACAATCCAACAAGCCAAACAAGATGTTAAACTATAAAGAAAAAAAGTCTAAATAAATAAATAAATAATGTTTTACCATTTAAAACCATGGAAATCATTGCAAGTTGTTGTTTTTTCATTCATATAAATGTCAAGGAATTCAAACCAAAAAATCATTTGATGAAATTTTAAGTGTAAGTTTTGATTTAAAACCTTTGAAAATTAACACCTATTCCATCAGAAGGAGCCAATTTAACAAAGGATTATCAAAAGGACTCATAATAAACACATTTTTATGGGAAAACAATTAAGAGGATAAAGACCTATTAGCCACATTCAAAAATCACTCATACTTTAAAATATGCAAAATTATAAAACTTTAAAAATTCAAAGAACTTTTCAAAATTGATCCAAAATGTTAAGACTTCAAAAGTCCTTTACCACATATAAATGGGGTATAAATAGTGAATTTATAATGAATAAAACAACTTTGAAAAATTCACATTTATTCCAAAATGATAAAAAATATATATTGGGACAACTATAAGCATTCATTATAACAAATTGCAAAAACAATTGTTCCAAAATTCATTTGTATGAAAAAATAATTTATATGCAAAAGGACATGTCCTTTTCTAAAGTAATCCCATTGGCTCATTGTATCTTGTTTGCACCTTGAATAATATTATTTTATTAGTCATATTGGATAAGTTTGATTTGAACCTTGTGCTTGTTCATGTGAAGTTGAAGCCCTATAAGTTTTTAGAAGATGAAGTATAGAATGTAGGGTGTCTTACACATGTGTATTGGGAGGGACAAGGTGATGTTTCTATTGATGACGAAGAGGTCAATAGTGATGAAAAGGCTATATTGGTAGTACACACCCAAGCCATTGTAGTACAACAAGAGACAATAATAGAATCCTTTTTTGTTCAAGTTTAGTTGAAAGATATATTTTTTCATTTAGTGTTAAATGGCAATAATAGTAGCCAGGACTTATGTGTAGAAACCCTAGAAGGAAAAGACAAACAACAATGGAGGTGGCAATTAGGTGCACAATATTTTCAAGAAAATAATTGTGAATAATTGTGAACTTTTAAAAATCACAAGAAAGATTTAAATGTTTTTTTCCATTATTTTTTTATGAGTACATTTATTAAGTTCCATATATTTTCATATTTTCAATAATATCAAGATATTTTGTATTTTGATGTTTCTAATCATTACATTTAGAAAAAGTTTTAGGAGTGTAATGTTGGTTCCTTTCATTGAACTTTTTTGGTTAGGAACACAAATTTGAAACATGATTTGAGAATTTTCTTGGGAATTTTTTTCCAAAAGTAATTTTGAAATCATTATATTTATTTATTTTTTATCAAGAAATAAATTGAGTAAGTATAATTTTTTAATGAATATCCAAAGCTAATGTTACTAATTCACAAAATAGTCATTTTTTATTAAAAAAAACATTTTTTTTTAAATCCATTTTTAATTTCAAAATAAACTTCAAGACATATATGAGTGCATGTAATGGATAAATATGAGAAAATAAGAATTTATAATTATGAAATATTTAAAGTAAAGGGCCCAAGAAAATGATTTGGCTACTTTTGGTTCTTTAACCATTCCTTGAGGTGGTTTTTAGTGGCACCACCCAAGGATGGGTTTGCCCTTGTAACCTTTATCATCTGTTTGTGCTAAAAAAAGAATGAGTGACGGATGTTTGGTTAAGAAGTTGAAAAAAATAACAAACAAGAAAAAATAAATGACAAGGAAATTTGTGCATGATAGAGGGAAGGAAACACAACACCAACAAATGGCTACTATAGAAGAAGAATAGACAAAACATGTGCAAGTTCCACATTCGAGCATAAACTCCGTAACTTCTACTATTGTGTTCACCACCTTTTTCTTTAGATTATGATCCAAGAAGGCATATTAAAAAATTTGCAACATGTAGCACGAACTTGAAGTGAAGTCCAAAAGTGGATACGTTTTCTTTGAAAACAAGGAGTTTTTTTTTTCAAACCACACTGAAAACAAGAATATTATTGGATTTTGAGGATGAAGACAAACTAGGCTTTTTATTTCAAGCACCGAAACAACCATTAGCACCATAACATCTTTGATTACAGGTTTTTTTGCAGATCACATACCACCAAGTTCTTCAAACCCTAGTTTTTCTTGTGTTATGCCAAAGTTTAAATGTCATATAATGAGAGGTTTTATCGTAAACACTATCACTCATTACTTGCATTATTGCTTGTACCAACATAGTCACCTACATCATCGCTTGCATCATCTTTAACTCTCAATTAACTCCTAGTTCACTATTAATTAGGTCGATCACACATGGAAACCTTAATGGAGTTTGATGAAGAGGATTAGGAGGATGATAATGCTTTAACATTCAAAAAGACAAGGCACATGAGAAGGCCTTAACAAAACCTTCTAGTAGTCACAACCACATATACGAGTCCAAGGCAACAACAAAGAAACCAAAATCACCACAACATGTTTTGACAATCGAGTTGCATGCCAAGCGAAAGAGGGATGCTCCAAAAAACAAGTAGACCGCAATCATCACAACTTGAACCTTCAGTGGAACCACATGTTAAATAGGAGAAGAGACATTTTCAATCCCCATAACCAGAGGTTTTTGCATGGTCCACCTAAACCACAATCCCCAACAACATATATATACACAACTTCTGTATGTAATTCAATAAGAGGAAAAGCATCACCATCTACAATCTTTTAGGAATGAGCAGCGCAATTTGGAACTGACGAAAATGTTGCACCATCCACAAATACATCTAGAAGATGCACTCCTACATTTTAAACTCCACATATTTTAGACTTATAAGTTAGGAGGTGAAGGATCATCTAAAAGTAGTAAGAATATTCTAAGGTGAAAACACACAATGGTGACCCCCTTTGGGGCATTTTTGGCTGTAATATTATAATACATATAATATGATTATTTCAAAAGTATCGTACATTTAATTTTGGGTGTGAATTTTGGTTTTTGAATCCTATTATTTTTACAAAACTAATGTTATGTAATATTATTTAAATAATAACAATAAATTTCACTATCTATATTGAAGGATCCATACGTATATTTATAGTATACATTGGTATAATAAAACCATTATCTCGTTGTGATTACACTAACTTTAAGGCTTCATTAATCATCAAAACAATCAATTTTAATGGAATTTTTAAAAATGACCCATCTAGCTATGCTTGTCATCTTCCATGTTAATGTGATTATTTGTCAAACTTTTAATTTGCCACACATTTATCACATCTTTGCTGGAAAAACTCATTTTTTGAAATGAAAATTTTCAAATTAATCACATGGTTCAAACTATGTGAAATGACATGGTTCAATATACCTTCAACTTTCATAAAGATTAAAACTCATTAGAATTGTTTTTTAGTATATTTGTGTTTTTGAATACATGTGTACATTACATTCATTTCCATAAATATAATATAATCTCCCACTTTATAAAATGAAATAATTATTTTTTCATATGTTGCTTAGGTTATATTCTAACATAATAGGCAAAAATATTATGAAATTCTTTCAAAAATTCAAGGTGGGATACATTTAACATGCACACCTCTAGAAAGTAATATAATGTGACACCCCAAAGGAGGTCACTATAATGTGTTTTCACCCTCCAACACATAACACGTTACATTAAAAAAATGGAAAAGATGATGATTGAATTGTTAAAATTCAAACTTCAGCAACAACAACACGAAGTTGAGAAGTTGGAGTAGGCTATAAAACATCGATCTACAATACAAGAGATGGAGGCTATGAAGCATCAATGGTAATCTTTTGAAATCAAAACCAAGAAGTTATTGCAAACCAAGGAACAATAGTTGAACAAGTTGTAAACAAAGTAAGCACATTGTAGAATAGTAGTTGGAAGCTATGGAAAAGATTAGGAGGGAAATTAACCTATTGTAGTAAAATCAAGAGAAGGATCAAAAGTATTGGACTCTAAAAGAACAAATAGATGAATTTGAAGCCCAATGTGCAACATTGTTACTGGACAATAGTAGACTTGATCACATTATGGTGGAACAAGAAACTAAGATTTTGTGGTTCAAACAAGATATCTAGATTATTGTAGAACAAAAAAATGATGCATTACTTGTAAAGGATCAACTTTAATCTAATTGTAACATGGTAGTTCAAGGAACCCAACATGATGTTAAACATATACAAACAATTATGGACAAGTTGAGACGTTTAAAGTTGTATTTTTCAAAGCATATACTTCGAGAGTATGACAATTACTAATGAAAAACACTATCCTTAGGACCAAACAATAGTCCATGGAACTTGTAACATCATACATTGGGGCCTATTCAAGATTGGGGTTCCACAAAAGGGTAAAAAACTCCAAGATTTTGTAGGCTACTTTTTGCAAGTAACATCAACTTGAAACAATTTTAAGTGAGAAAAATCAAATAGTCTAATTTAAGATAATTCATGTGACAATGGTGATTTTTCACATGCATATGTAATTGTGTATCAATATTTTAGTTTCTAGCCAAATATGCAAAAAATCCCAAAATGAATTTTAATGGATAATTGAACATGTTTTTTGGCAAGATTATTTTCTACACTTGAAGGTAGACATTTTGAATGCATGTTAAATGCTCCTTTGCCTTCCAACCCTTTCTTTCAAAATTTCAAGACTTTGAAATTTTTGTATGGTTTGGTTCTTCATCAAGTTCATCCAATCAACATTTACTTTTATACAAGGGGACATGTTTTTGTTATACAAAAAGTAAAATCAATTTATGACTTTATTCATTCCTTTTGATTACTTAATAAAAAACTTTAGTTGGAACATTAAATATATAATAGCATCACATCTATTATATAGTTAGTTTAAAGGACTTAAAATGACATGTACATAGCATCCAAATTATTTTTAAATATTATTTTTAATTTAACAAGACCTCATTTTATCCATTGGCATAAAACATTGCACTACATCTATAATAATGTAAGATAAACAAAAATCCAAAGTTGTCCTTTGCAGTCTTTTAAAAATAGTTCATTCATTTTTAGTACCTCAATCATTAATAAACCCATTGATGTCTAGTGGAATTTGGTACCTAATATTTTGTAGAAGGACATGCAAACTTTGCTTAATGAACATAAAGTTGATGAAGCAAAGTACATGAAAAAGTTCAAGGTATATAAGGAACTTTTATTGATTTTGTTTATGAGTCCCCTTTTATGACCCAAAAAGAGAATTTTGCAAAGTTAAACAAGGAGCAATATCAAGTAGGTTTTAGTGGGGAACCATTAAAAGTACAAATTGAAGCACCTAAGGAGATGAAGGGTGCAGGTGGATTAAAGATTTCCTTGTTGAGCAAGATGAAGTACAACTAGTAGTTCAATTTTTAAAAGTGCCCACAATAGTTTAGGAATAGTTGAAGCCACATGAATGAAGATGGCTTGTGCATGAACATGAAGCTTAAGCTTAAAGCTTTGAGCTTGGAACTTAAAGGTTAATGTGATTTTAATCCACATACATGGATGAATATGTCCATAAATGAATGATTTCATATGGATGAATGTCAATTTTGCATCCAAATGAATTTCATATGTGATTTTAATTAATTAAATAAATCATTGGATAAAGTTCATCCTTGATTGGAGGATAAATAAATTCAAAATTATTTATATCCATCCTCATTTGTTGTCCAAATATTAATATCTCAAATTTGAATGTCATTTAATAATGATAGATAACGAAATTGTGATAGCAAAGGAAAACTATGATGATGAGACCAAAATGATTAAATTTTTTTTAATGAAATCGTTTTCATGAACAATGTTGAGCAATTCAAGAAATATTATCATGAAACGAGTCACCCCCCCCCCCCCCCCCCCCCCCCCCCCCCCCCCCCCCCCCCCCCCCCCCCCCCCTCCCCCCCCCACCTCTTTCTTCTTTCTTTCAAAAAAATCGCTAT
>Ga0116226_10004761_pt1 | contig 12034 bp, 7 predicted proteins | sample S1TSphfallax_FD_89692 | JGI IMG/M metagenome (GOLD analysis project Ga0116226, IMG submission 89692) | Host-associated microbial communities from peat moss isolated from Minnesota, USA - S1T2_Fa - Sphagnum fallax MG | ecosystem: Host-associated > Plants > Peat moss > Unclassified | place: USA... | reverse complement strand
TGCATGACAATTTTTCTTGCTTGAACACATTTTCTTGTAAACAATCTAGAATTTAGAGTTGATTAAATGGGACTAAAATTGTGAAAACATTATAGAATACATTCTAAAATATAAGTCAATTATTGGCGTTGAGTAATTTCACTTTTTTTATAAAATATGTTCAAGTTATTATTTTGAATAAATAAGCAAGTTGTTTCCCTAAGTTGTTTTGTATTATTTTATTTCTAAAACAGAAGGTAAAGGAGGTCTCAACATCGATTGGCCAATTCGAAAAAACATATGTATTGGAATAGCTAGCGGTCTCAAGTATCTTCATCAAGATGTACAACCCCCAATAGTACATCGGGACATCAAACCAGCCAACATTTTGCTTGACATAGATTTAAATGCCAAGATTGCAGATTTTGGCTTGGCAAGACTTTTCCCAAAAATTGGCAGCCATGTTAGCACAATAAACATTGTTGGCACTATGTGAGTACCTTCTACATGTGTTTTATGTTGTAATCTTCATTGAAAGTTAATTATGAAATAGGAGTTGATTTTTGACAGTCCTAAAAATTCTATGTAAGAAGTTGAAATAATGACATTTACACACAGTAGACAAAATCATATATCAAAGTTTCCAAATAACAGGTGCACACCAAATAATTATTAGTTTATTATTACATGTGTAGTAGATCTTGTTATATAGTGATTTAATAATTGTTTTCTCATAATTGGTTTACAACACGAACTTATGAACAAAAGAACAAAGTCAAATGATCATTTTTAATTTTTGTCTTTTGACCACATCCAAACCTAAAAATTTACAATATTAATATCTTAATCAATAACTTTTAGAATTAGTGGTGTTTCAAATTGTAAATGTATGCATGGTCATTAAAGTCTTCATTTTTTCTATCATATATTGCAGGGGTTACTTAGCTCCGGAGTATATTTCTCTTGGCCAATTGAGTGAAAAAGTTGATGTGTATAGCTTCGGGGTTGTCTTGTTAGAGATCGTGAGTGGTAGGAGGAGCATTGACCACAAGTTTGATGGGGATCAAATTTTCCTTTTGAATTGGGTAAGTAATTGGTCATTTCATCATTATGTATAAAAGTTTAGTTGATGTGACATATGTTTTATTGCCTTTTAAAACCCAATTCCCTACATCATTTGCATGCAACAACCTAGCAGTTTGATAAAGTAAATGATACAAAATGTATTGTGTTGCTTACATGTTATGTGTCAAGTTTTGTGCTCACTTTTCAAATTTTTACTTGAACTATATCAAGTGTTTTAGAGCATAGTTTGAAAGTTGCAATACAAGGACATGAATAATGTTTGTTGGTTTGCATGGTATAGGCATGGAGATTACACGAAGAGGACAGGCTTTTCGATATAATGGACCAAAAACTAAATGATTCATGTGTTCACGAAGAAATATTGCGTTGCATAAAGGTAGGGCTTCTATGTGTGCAAGTTACACCTTCAAGACGACCATCCATGGACAAAGTGGTGGCAATGCTAGAGGGGAACATGGAGATTGAAGTTGTTATCAAAGAATCTCAATATCAAAATGCTAATTATGATCCTTTTCTACCAAATGACAAAAGTTCAAATGTTTGTTTGAATATTATTAGTGAAAATCCAAACTCAGATAAAGAACCCCTTATGGGTTTGGGTGATAAGAAAACCAAACCTAGTCATATGTCAAGTTATTCATATGGAAACACCTCTAATGCCTCACAAGTTAATAGTGTGGGGGGTTTCATTGAGCTCAGTGATGCTAAACCTAGATAATGTCACATGATAATTTAATGGGAATCATGTTGACATTAATTTCATAAGTTATTAGTTTTGGATGGGAGATTATGGGATTGCATTAATTTTCTTTATGCAATACATGTTTATAAAGATTTTTTTTTTAAACAGCAAATTAAAATAATTGCTTGGTTATAATGGATGTGACAATTCCATAGAAGAACCACATTTAGGTTGTTGCATACATCATGCTTTGAATACGATGTACATTGAATTGTATTTAATATATTCAAGGGTGATTGCCTTTAAATTAATATGATACATACATGAACACATAAACTCGTAGGATGTAGATCACATGGCCTAAATTTGATTTATTTCAAATCATTGAAATTATTATCATGTATGTCAAGTCGTGGAATAGAAAGACATGTGGGGTGATGTTATAATTGCTAAGCAACATTCAAATGCAGCAATTTTATTGAGTCATTTATATAGCAAGTATTACACATTCACTTGGATCTACAATATTTTTAACAATAAAAGTAGTTAGAATTCAAGGTAGCTTGGACCCTATGAATAGAAATAGGCTATTAATTAACACATCTATAAAATATACCTAATAACTAAATATTAATATTGAAAATTATAAACATATTTACAAAAAAAACTATATATATGTAATTTTAGGGGTTTTTCAATGTACATGGAATGAAAGATAATTTTCAAGGTTAACTACACAAAACATGTATTTGTTTTTTAAATTAAAATAATCTGTAAAAAAATTTAAAGAAATTTTCATACTTGACTTGATTATTGTTATTACAACCTAAAATTTAAGAATAATTATCAAATTTTGTTTTAAATAATGAAATTTCATTGTGTTTGAATTAAAAGCAAATAGAACTAATTGAATATGCATCAGGATTAAATGATGGTGCACTTTACACAGGACAAGGATGAGTTATAGTTTGCTTCAAAAAATTTGAAAAAATAGTTTTAGACCCCTCTCTAATTGCTGCCCCATATCTTCCTCAATTTCAAATTGTTTGGAGTCATTAAAAACCTGATGGGTGCCTCAACTAGGGCTTTACAAAACTTCTTTATATTCCAAAGACAAAGATGCAACAATAAAGGTTTTCAGTTTGAAATTTTGATCTAATTTAATTCACTTATCGTCAAACACTAAACCCTTACCCCAAATATCCCATATCTTCCCCATTCTTTCACTAAATTGAACAACTTTTGTCCCCTTGGAAGTACTAAGTAGAGAGCGACAAATGGTCTTGGAGTTTTAAAATCAGAGGAACAATGTGTAAGGATCAGACCTCCTTTGAATATTTATGTGTTTGTTCATCGACCTATCCATCATACGTGCACCCAACATGTAAGCCATAAAAGAAGAATCTCATTTTACTACATAGTCAACTAAATTTGTAATCATATTTGGAATAATAAAAGCCAACTTTTGACGTTGGGATTAAACGTAATAAAATAAAAATGACAACGGTGAGGATGAAATGATTATGAGTTCAGGTGTCAGGTTCATGTTCAACGATACTTAAATGTGGTTCAAGGATTCTTTGCCTTCCTATGAATTTTTTGTTTAGAAAATGGTTGCACAAGAAGGAGGAACTTGATGAAGTCGCAAATATTTGTTTTATAACTCCCAATGTGCTTATTTTGTTTTGTTTGTTTGTTTTTCTTTTTATCAATGTCAGGTGGTGCGAGGTGGGACAGAAAACTTGGGTTAAACTTCTGAAGCTTTCAGAAGTTTCCTTGGGACCATGATGGAGGAAGAACACTTCGGTCCAATACAAGATTTTCAAGTTGCAATTCATTTCTCATACGAACAAATGTTATGTGGATAGAATGATGTTTGACTCGATGATTGATGGATAAATCGGTTGCTTCATCAGCGATTCTACTTCTTGAGAAACCAAAACAAGCAGCAGATGGAATGCAACAATCCATCGCACGCAACCTGAACTTGTAAGTTTCACCACAAACTCTAATAAAGTTCTTCTTCTTGAACTGAAATTTTTTTTATCAAAAAATATTCAACAGGCACTCCTCCTGTGCATGCATGTGAACCAATTCCCGAGCATTGAAGATCCATAAGAAGGAGTCTTTGATGTGTGGTGGATTGTCAGCGATGGAGGTTTGCACTTGCTTCTTGCTCATCGTTTGCAACCGAATAAGATCTGGTGCAATTAATGTAGCATCCATATGCATACTATAGCAAAGAAGCTCAGCAAGTTAGAACAATTGGTTGACAACTTGAAAAGAACTCTTAGAATAGGTTCGTGCCTAAACACTCGATAACATTGCTACATATGACGTCTAGAAGCTCTGGCATTGCATCCTTCTCGAATTGATGAATCGCTTTGCTCTACCCTCTTTTCTTCAAAGTCATGTATAGTCTACCATCTTTGGGGTTTCAGAAAGTGCAACAAATTGTGCATACATTTTCGACATTATGCAACATTTCCAGGTAACAAAAACATGAATTGTACATTCAGAAGTTTCCTAGACATTGAGGAGGTGCATCGTGGAAACCCTAATTCTGGAACCAGTTTTTCAACATGTTTTGAACAAGTCTTTTGGTCAAATCAGGAAAGTGTTTTGAAGATTACAAGGGTTCCTTTTGCACAGAAAATTGGGTGCACCATGTCTCCCACCCACTTTACATTTGTGCAAGAAATTTACATTTGTGCTAATATCTCCTATTTCAATACTGTAGGGACATTGTCAAGGAGGAGATTTGGAGGATAAGGAAGTGGACAGGAGCTCAAGTCAAGTGTATCCTCGCTCACCTAGTGCTAGAGGTAATTTGTTCTTTGATGACAGATGATATAGTTGAATTCAAGTTGCTAGTTTGAAGCATATCCCAGTCAATCTGCAGATTAGAGCATCCCTGAGGGAGTGTGGTAACCACAATGGGCAATTCTAATGAAGTTTGGAAAATTAGGTCTAAGGAAACTCTGATGTTAGACATTCATCTACTCTTGCATTAATCTCCTTGAGAATAACATTAACTGGGTCATCCCACATCCCAAATACTGGGCTTACAAGGACCAGCTATGTTTGCTTTGCTTCTTGTTTGGATTCCTAAATTTCTCTGCATATCCAGAAATTTGGAATTTCACTGTCCTACTGTTACGATTCAAGGTGGTGAGGAAATCACTTGTCCCCCAAAAGGCCTAAAGGCATTTCCCCCTTATCCGAAGGCTTAGAAGGATGTACAACACACCAATGCAAACATCATTAATGATTTGGCATGCGAGTAACAAAAGTGGTGATGGGCTGGTTCAGCATGTTGCAGATTTAATGCAATGGCAATTCATTGATGAAAAGTAGCCAGACTTTGCACAGGAGCCACGTAACATATGCTTGGGAATTGCAACAAATGGCATTAACCCGTTTGTTGAAAAATGTTCCACTTGGAGCACTTGGCTTGTGGTGTTTTTGAATTACGATAGGTGACCACAAAAAAACACTTTGTGATGTTATCACTAATTATACAACGTGAAGAGTCAATGACAAGTGAGAATATGGACACCATCCTAGAGCTTTTACTAGAGGAACTTTAATTATTATGGCACAATGGGGTGGAGGTTTGGGATGCTGCCAATTATAATGGAAGTTCTTAGTTCATGTTGAAAGCCATTTTAATGTGGCACATTCATGATTTTCTCGCTTATGGCATCATGGTAGGTTGTGTCACAAAGGGCTACCATGCATGCCCAATTTTGTAGCCCAGCTACCTTATCTTGTTGATCTAGTGCTTTATCAAACAATGTATATTGCAATCAACCAAGAGAGGGCATCTTTCTATACTAGGACAACAATCTCCAAATAAAATATGGAGAATCCTTAGTTCATTATAGAGTTTTTTTGGAGTGCCCAAGGATGTGGTAGTGGAACAACTCAAATGTTGTAATTGTAGTCTTCTAGAAGAAATTTTTGAAGGGAATAAAAGCCTAGGTGCAACCTTCACAAATGTGCTCATTGGATCCAAGTGAATGAACACTTGTATGTAAGATGGTCATTTACAAGGTCATGGGTTGTGGTCTTAATAGACTTATAGGTTCATCAAAAGGTCAGCACCATTAGTTTGAATGTGCGGGTCTTCGCATATGAAGGTGTGTAATGTGCATTATTCCAATGTTATGTTAGAAGATATTTTAAGGTCAGAATACCTTGTTGAAGTTGATTTCCCAATATATATGTTTAATAAGTTTGGAATGTTTAGAAAAACACATGGAAAATAGTCCAAAATGAATTGAGTTCAATGAATAAGGCATGTGAGTAAGAACACCCAAAAATGCATCCATTACATGGTTGTCCAATTCAATTATGAATGGTTTGGATGCACCATTAAGTGAAATGGGTTTGTTACATACTAACATAATTGAATCATGGTGGATTCCATGTACCACGAAATCAAATGGGTGCACTAAATGCTGATCCAATTCACTTATGGTGCATTAGGATTTAAGCATGGGTGAACTTGTTTCACTTTCAAGGCCCCAATAGTGATTTCAACTAGTGTACTACACCTCATTTTTGTATTAGTGTACTTTAGTTAATACCTTAGTACAGATTATAATAGTCTGGTTCTATGACATGTTAGCTAGCTCCATTGGGAGTAATTTCCCCAATTGAATATTGGTTGCCTTTGTCACCAAGGTAGTTATTGCCTTGATAAGGGTCTGCTAGCTAGTTTATCTAAACATTCATCATCATTAGTACCTAGACCCCATGATCTCTTATTTGCCCTTTTTTGTGTGTTGATGATGGTGAAACTAATACCTTCTTCCTAGTTGTCTTCATAATCAAAGGTTTTGGACTAATGGGATGGTCAACATGGTAATTTGCAACATTGTCCATAACTACACACACATGCAACTAATGAAATTTGTGAAAACATAACATGATTCAAATTTGATCTAAGAATGTGAAAACTTGTTGAAATAAAATGCCATTTAGGATGGGGTTCAAGGTTACCTAAATCTTCTTTGCTTGTCAAGGTTTGTTTGTTGGATAGGTTTAATGTTTCCTTAGCTTGATATTCTTGTTCCTTTGCAAACTTTAGGGCCTTTAGCTTCTTTGTCGGTGGGTCATGCACTAGTAGTTCATCTTATGCATTATACTAATTTAACCATGTGAAGTTGTAATGCACTCAAGTTGGAGTGTGAGACCAACAAAAGACCTTGCATTTGGTGAAGACATGGGAGTGTCCCTCTTTGGATTTGAACATGATAAAACATTTGTGGGGTTGAAAAATTGGGTGTTCTTGCTGTGAACCATATAATTTACATTTGTTGATCCATACTCAACTTGGAACGGCTTTGTACTCTCAACTACAAATGTAAACACATGACATTTAGTCACATATAACAACCAATGTATTCACCACCAAAAGCAATGTAAGCAAATGAACAACCTAAATGACAATATTCATATTAAGAAACCCCAAAATAAATTACTTTCTTGTTGGGCCCAAAATTGTCACTATGCAACATAAGCTACATTGTTGCAATACCCATAAAGATCATGATTAAGAGCATAGTAGTGGGTTTTAAAAAACTGCCAATGCCCAATTCATCACCTCACACTTGTTAATATCTACATGTACTCAATATGGATAGTAAACATAAAACCACCATTTCAACCACATATGTGAAATTCCAGAAATTATGTTAATCCATTTTTAACCTCTGTAAATTTTTTCCATTCAACAAATAGAAAACCTACATCACATTAACCATAAGGACAATTCATGAATGTGAAGTTTGCCTCAAGAATCAAATTTTATGCATAAGGAACATCTAACTTGGAAAGAACTTACCACTTACCATGGAGTCCAAACCGCTCTTAACAACTTCCTTGACCTTTAAAAACATATTCTACCTTGTGAATTCAAGGTTCATATCCTTAGCTAACTATTGAAGGTCTTCACCTAGAGGTCAAAAGCCCCAAGAATGCCACCAATCTAGGTGTAATTTCTATTTGCAAACACAACATTTGTTGCAATGCTCCAACATTGCAACAAGGCAAAATGGGTGAAAGGTGTGCTTACAACTTATAATCAAAATATCAACACAATGGTACCACTGATTACAGTAACCACATAACTTCATAATGATAATGCTACATCCATTTTCTTTTAAAGGCTTATTAGGTGTAGAATTGGTTGGGGCCAAAATGAAGCACCATCTCCTATTTTCAGTTTTTAAATTTGATTTTGCATACATTTTTTTTCTTTGATGAGTTCATGTTGGTTACTCATAGCCTTTTCCAACTCTTCTTATATCTAGTGACATTCTTCATCAACCTCTCAATACAAAGCTTCGCCTCTAATAGCCATCTCCTTCTTGTCATTAAAAATGCTACTCAAAATGTTTAACTCCCTTTTTTTTTCTTTTTTTACTTGCAACAAGGCATCCATATCTAATGCTAAGTTGGAATTTTTGTACATGTTGTTCTTCTACAGTAGGTTGGTTTTCTTAAATGTCTTCTTTGGCATCTTGGGATTTTAATAATGAGCTCGTAACTTTAACACATGCCCACCATGTCCAAAACAAATCAAAACCAACATTTATATAACCTTCTACAACATTTTGTCACCTTTAGAATGTGAAGACAAAAAATCAACAACAATTTTACATGTACAACATTGTAGTTCTACATACATTCTACAAGATTATAAACAGATTGCCCACCAAACCAAACAATTACCTGATGTTGAAGCATCTAGATTTTTACTTTGACAATAAAGAGTGATTGTTTGGCAACATCAATTTTATTTTGATTATTGAGTTGCCATATTCTTTTGATCCTCCTCACTCAACCATACCCCAATGAAACATTCCATATGTTTTTTTTTTTTTCATTTGGAGTTGATGAATGCAAGAATTGTTGTATTTCTAGAGTTGGTGTTTGAACTTTAATAATTCCTAAACATTGGCAATGTTTCTAGGTGAGACATACCTTTGTTCACATTTGTAATTCCTTGCTGGACTACAATCCTTCTTTGGCTTTGCAGACGTTTGGCTTATGGCAAGTGCTCCATGTGAACGATTTGAACCTACACTGATTTCTATCCTTTCGACTTTGTTTGCCCACATCAATGAGTTCATGTTTAAATGCCAAGCTTTTTTTTTTTGCAATGGAAGTTGCAACCTTTGCCCAATTAATTCAGGTGTATTGTAACATTGAACATGATGCTATGTGTTTCCTTCCAAAAGGTCAAGAATTGCACTAATTGTTATTGTTCTAATTTAGTAGGTTTTCATTTGCTAAAGGCTTGGATTAATGTTGATTCATAAATTTTGTAGGTATGAATCATGTTTCATTGTGTGAGAAATCACACATCAGATTGAGTGTGTTATATTAATTATGCTCAACATTATATTGGGTGGTTTAATTGTCTTCGATTGTCTTTACCCCTAAGAAAAAAAACAAGAAAATTATTTTTGTAATTGAATGTTGCATTGGTTTAGTTGGAAAAATATTGCCATGTAGACAAATTATTTTTGTATACATGGCAAAAATCTTCTATCCACGGGGCAAGAAGATTCCATGTTGTAAAAATATTCAAAAAGAAATTCCTTGCTCATTTGACAATGTCAAAACTTTTTAGGTGCTTCTTCACGACAAGGTTGTTAATTTCCTTCTCTTTTTTCTCTTCAATCATCTTCTCCTTTCGTGGCTTCTTCAAAAGCTTTTGGTGTGTGATAGAGTTTTCAACATGTGTAACAATTTGCTACGATTGTTGTTGTTCAATTCTCCTGATTTCAACCACTGCCTTCATCCCATCCTATCTTTCCTTGAGGTCCTTCCTTGTGGGCTACCCCATGTTTACAATACAAACCCTGAATTTTTATCTTCTAGGTTTTCAACACAAGGAGCCTATATTCATTCGACAATTTCAAGGCATGTGTAAGTTAGTGAGAAAAGCTAGTTATAGAGTCAAATGCCAAGTGCTCCCTCTTTGCTGATACATTTGACACATGTGAAGAGACTAATGAGGATGAACAAGATTGGGAGGATTTATTTGAGGACGTTGAGTTCATGGGAATGATGGCTGCATGCATTAATGAAAGAGTTTGAAGCATAGATAGATAGCAACATGTATCTATAGTTTTTATTTTTCAAATAACCTTTTCTTTCGACTTTCTGCATATTAATTGAAGTTTAACTCAGTGAAAATTGGAAATTTGTCTCATTATTAGGCAAAGTGATTGTAAAATTATTTTGAAATGTCAGACAAATTGAGAAAAATTTCTCAAAAATTTCAACAAGGAAAATTTGAAAGCACTAATACGTGTCAAATCTGATATCAAAGTAGGGTACACAGTCTGCATACCTTTGCATGTTTTCATTCTTGAATTTTGTCAATAATCAGAGTGTGCTAGCTTGATTAACATCATTGTTGTACTGTGATGGCAGACCTTGAAGATTCACAGTCCTATGATTCTAATTTGGTGGACTCTGCTCATACGGTTTTGAATAGGCTCCTAAGATTGTTTTGTAGAATTTGTTGGTGCCGTCTCTGGTACGCTCCTATGACTATCATATAGAATTTTGTTGGTGGTGTTTTAATTGTTCTCTTGTGACTATTTTGTAGAGTGTGTTGGCACCCAAATAGTTATGCTCATATATGATTCTTTTGTTGCTTGTTGCCATCATTTTGATAAGTACATTCCTTTGAAATGGTGTCACAATGAATTTTTGTTCCATAGGTTTTGCTTTAAGGGGAAAGACTTCCCATCTATATAGGATTTTGGAATTTTGGGGCCTGAACTGGGGACTCAAATGGTGGTTGAAATTTTGACACAACTGAAATTTTCAGGCCCTTTTGGGAAGCCAGTCGGAAACAGCACCCACCAGTGCACCAAGATGAATGGTGTGTGGACAGGAAAAAATAATTCATTGTCTTCCCATCCTTAGCTAACTGACTTAGTCAGCTATGTAGCAACCATCCAAATGATCTACCTACCCATAAGTCACCAAGTGCCTGACCTTCTTACTTACCTACATAGTACCTACTCACCTTCCCTACCTACATCAGTAGATACGTAGATAGTGTGAGGGAGAAGTAGGAGGGTTTATAGGATAGTTCAGTTGTGGTTCACCCACAACCTAGTTACAATGGGTTTCCAATGGATGGTGCACTCATGGGTGCTGAGTCACAATATCCCATGGTATGTGGTTATAAGGCCCGGTTTGCATGAGGGCCCAGGTCCAATTTGAAAACAGAATAGAGCAATCCTATTGGTTAAGAACTTAAAATTGGGCCCAAGTGGTTTTATACAGGGGTTCAGGTCTGAAATAAGTAGAATGATATGTCATCCTACATGGCACACCTTATGTCACAAAAAAAATTGGGCCCAAAATAATAAGAGGAATGCTCTTATTATAGAGACCCAATTTCCTCTGTTGGGCCCAATTTATGACTTTGTTGAGTCCAATTGTTGGGCAAAAACATTCAATCTTACCATAAGCAATTAGGCCCAGGCTCTCATGTAAACCAGGCCTTATTAAGTACAGTTTGCAAACTAATCCTAAGCTCATATAATGGTTGCTTACAATTATTCATCTTCATCTTTAAAAGCTCTTTTGTTCAAATTTTAAAAACTAACATTAAATTTTCTCACATATCTCAGCCCAGAGGCATGAAACAGTGGCATGAAATTATGAATTGAAATGACGAATTTTCATTTATCTAAGTTTACTGGGGTGAAAAGTCCTAATTAGGCCTTGAGATTAGAAGGAAAAATTCTTGGAACTCAATGAAGAGTTCTTTCCCTTGTTCACATCATGTTTTCTATGTGGTCTCATAAGGTTCCCAAATCAGGGTTCCTCAAAATGTTCCCAATAGCAACTCACTTTTATCCCATATGGTTTGCCCTAAATTCGACTCTCATGTATATAAACTGAAAAGGGGGGGGGGGTGGTTATCGGGAGCACTATGTTCCTATTTTACAACAGTGGTCTAAATAGGTGCTTCCATCAGGCAGTGCCCAACATTCCCAAAAGAAATTGGTGATGGGCCAATCAAGATGGCCCTTTGAGCTTTTTGAAAAAAAAAGTGTGATTGCACCCATGAACTAATTCATATGAATCACCTTAGTTGCTCCCACAAAATTGTGAGGTGCACTTGATCCAATTACCTTACCCTAAGGTCAGTTCCATCATTAAATGATCCTCAAAATAGCGAAATGAAATTTTGTGAAAACATGAAGTTGACATGTTGAAAATCACTGTAATTATCACAGACTA